>JACCDW010294295.1_pt1 | contig 11296 bp, 8 predicted proteins | sample 7449781 | NCBI WGS metagenome assembly JACCDW01 (sample SAMN15323449, study PRJNA562643) | freshwater metagenome | isolation source: river surface water | place: USA:Blue River Watershed | collected 2017-08-18
AGGCAAGGGGAGCGAGACACAGTTTTCGAAAGTTCATAAACATCTCATAAGGTAATCAAAGAGTGACCGACGAAAACACTTCATGATATCAGTTGGTAGCCAACGAAATACCGATGGACTTGGCAGCTTCTTTAACAGCTGTTCCTGCATCCACGACCATGAAAATCGTTTCCAGGAAAACCTTGCGTTCTTCGCTGCCTTCGGGAGCCATTAGCAAGGAATCATAAGGCGTTGGCAAGGCTTCGCTGGCATTCAAAGCCGCGGTCAATTCCTGGGTTACATACTGAGCCATCGCCGGAGCCACGAGTTCATCCAAACCTGCTCCGACCTGACCGTTGACATCCCCCGTCCAAACCTGAAGAACACCGCGAATGTTCTCCACAATATCAGTCTTCGTATTGTCGCTGAAGCAGGAATGTTCATCTTCCTGAGACTGGCTCTCATAGCCCGTGTACATTCTTTCGCCAGCCAACTCGTCCGTTAACAGCATATACATGCCCTTAAAGGCTTTGGTCAAAGCTTCTTTGGAATTCTGTTTCGAGAACTGGCTTCCATAACTGTTCAGATCCGAAGGATTCCATGCCTGCTGCACGGTCGTGATCTGTTTGACAAGAAGGTTCGTCACCTCTTTTAAGTAAGCAGCCCGACGCTCAGCATTCTTACCCTTGCCTGGCACGTAGTCGGTATAAGGACGGGCACCTGGACCAGTGGTGGAAAGATCCTGTCCCCAAAGCAGGAATTCGATAGCATGAAAACCAGTGGCTACATTGGTTTCGCTGTCTTTTTCATTCAAGCTGATCAGGAGCTCCTCCGTAATCACAGGCCATGTCGCGGCATTGTTGATAATGCCAGCACTCTCCGAACCAACGACGTAATCGATGTAAGCCTCATCCAAAGGCCAGGCGTTGATCATTCCTTCCACGCCGTAGCTCGCATCATCGATAGGACCTTCATAGAACCGAAACACTTCGGTGCGTCCCCAGATCACGCGTGCATCAAGCCAGGCTTTCTTCGCGGCCTTTAGGGACGCTTCCGAAGGATTCCGGGTAAGCTCATCCACTGCAGCCTGCAGCTTGCTTGCGGTCTCATGCGCGTCCGTATAAGTGGTGTAAACGAGGCGCGAATAATTCTGCAGAATGTCCTGATTGGAGGCAGCCTGAACGGGCTCTGCGTTCAAAACAGGAACGGTCACGGCTGCGGCCAATAGAAGGGCGCGGATTTTCATTCTCTCTCTCCTCGTGATTGTCTCAAGCGATCAAAGTGAGGCCTAGATACTAATATTGAAAATCATTTTCAAATAAAAAGTTCTGAATTTTTAGGGATCTGCCAATAGGATGTGATTCCAGGAAAATTTTGCTCAAGGGCTCAAGTTTTGCTCTTTTCAGCCGATATTGATAATGATATTGATTATCACTATTTCTTTACCAGGCTCGGCCTGCATGGGAATTTTTGTGCGAAAATCAATAAAAATGTCAATTTTACAGATGGTTACGGTTAGCGCCTGGGCCTCCCAGGCCCTTGCAGAACCCAAGGGCACGGGATCCGCCACGGCCGAGGCCATGGTCGTGACAGGCACCCGCAGTACCCATGATTCCTGGGATACAGCTATTCCGACCGATAGCATTTCCATCGAAGACGCCCGGAAGCGCGGCAAACAAAATCTCGCGGATGTTCTCGCCGAGCTGCCTGGCGTCGAAGTTGTGCCAGCTATTCGCGGCCAGACCGTGCGCCTTCAGGGATTTGATAGCAAATATGTTTTAGTTTTGATCGATGGTCAGCGAGTCAGCGGCAAGGTTGGAGAAACATTCGACCTTGAATCCATCTCGGTGGAACAGATGGAGCGTGTGGAAATCGTTCGAGGTGCAGCGTCTTCACTTTATGGATCCGATGGCATCGGAGGCGTGGTGAATGTCATCCTGCGACGGCCACGGACAAACAGGCAGGATTTGCGGCTGCGCTGGGGAACGGATGCAGAAAAAGCCATCGGCGGTCAGGCTAGTTTTGTTGGGAAAGATACGGACAGCACACTCAGTCTGAATCTTTCGCAACAGGATCCCTGGCGTCGCAGCCAGAGTCCGGCCACCTCATTCAGTGGGACAGAAATCGCAGAGATCGCATGGCTTCATCATGCGAAGCTGCCGGCGGAATGGTCTTTCAAAACCCGTCTGGGCTATCAATCGACTCGCATTGATGGCACCGACGTGTCCGGTGCCGGGGCCATCTGGGATCGCGAGAATCGCATTCAGCGGAGTACAGTGCAAGTCGGCCCCGAAAAACGCTTCGAAAACGGTTCGATCCTAAAGCTCGACATGCAGCTGCAGAACTACAAGGATGATTATCGGACGGTGGCACGCCTCCAAAAATCAGAGAAAACCCAGGAAAAAACCCACGAGAATATTCAAGAGCATACCCTAAGCTATCAGCATGAAGTGGGGCTCGCTCATCTTCTCACTTGGGGAGCCACGCACATTACCGAGACATTGGAATCAGACCGCCTGCAAAGCGATTCCGTCGCGAGAAAGCGCAATTCTTTCTTCGCACAGGATGAATGGTCTCCCCTCTCGGATCTCACGCTTGTACCAGGCTTTAGGTTGGATGATGACAGTCAGTTTGGTGACAAGACCTCGGGAAAACTGGCCCTTCGTTACGCCTGGAATGAAAACACCATCATCCGTCCTTCCTATGGTGAAGGCTATCGTGCCCCCGCATTCAAGGAGCTTTATCTCCGTTTCGAAAATCTCGCCGTCGGCTATGACGTTATTGGCAACAGCGAACTCAAGCCGGAAACGTCACGAAGCTATCAGCTCGCTTTGGATCATCGTCTCAGCTTGGAAAAAACCCTAACGGCTCATGTCTTCCGCAACGATCTCGACGATATGATCCTGGCCACAGCCCTAAAAGGCGAAGGCCAGGGAGTCATGCATTACACCTATAAAAACATCGCCCGCGCCCGCACTCAGGGCGTGGACCTGACCTTTCGCTGGGCCGGTGCAAGTGCCGATACAACAGTCCGTTATCAGTATTTAGAGGCTCGGGACAGAACCGTGGATCAACCTTTGGAAGGCCGTTCTCGCGACACCCTGGCCGCACAGATCAATCGATTGGACGTGCTTGATGATTTGCGCCTGCAAGCCAGCGCGCGTTGGATGGGCCCACAATTCTACACCGTCAATGAAGAAACGCAGAAAACCAAAGCTGCTTTGGTCGTCAATGCGGGCATTCTCTACGATTGGACCGCAAACTGGTCGGGCAGCTTGGGTATCGATAACCTAACGAATAGCTGGGAGGATCGAATCCTTCAGATAAGGCCTCGCAGTTATATCGTCACTCTGAATTGGAATCATCAAAATGAAAGGAAGGACTGAAGCATGAAACACCGGGGACCCATGAGTTTCATCCTCGCACTGAGCGTAGTGAGCTGTGCGGGCAGCAAAGATAATAAGGAGAGCGCGCAGAATGATGAAGCTCTCTCGCCGATCGTGGAATCCGAAACGAAAAAGCTGGAGCTTGACGCCACCAGCCGCAGTGAATGGATAGGTCTTGATTTGGATCAAGGGGTCGTGATCAGCGTCCAGGACCTTCCCAATAATGGGACTTGGGATCTGGCTTTCAAACGAACCAGTATCAAAATGAATGGCGAAGCGGTCGCGATGCAGGTCGTCAGCCAGGATTTTTCCGCGCTTTCCCTGGCCCCCAAGGAGGGCTATGCCTCGGATAAGCCGTCTTCTGATCCAGCTGCTCCTGAAACAAGCGGTCTCGCCTTCCATGCCGAGCCTGCCTGGTATTCCTATGATATCACGACTCATGCTGTCAGCAGTCGTGGTCTGACCTACGCGATCAAATCCAATGAAGGTCGCTTTTTCAAACTCAAGATTCTGGATTATTACAACGTTGCGCGCCTGCCTGCCTATATCAATCTTGAATATCAGGAATTGCAAGGAGTCGAGCCATGAAACATTGCTGGTTGATGACGATGTCCCTGATCTCGACAGTGGCCCTGGCCGAACCGCCCCGTCGCCTCATTACCCTTGGCGGTAACGTCTCGGAAACAGCCTGTGCTCTGGGTGTTTGCGACAGTATTGTGGCCACAGACAGTTCCAGTCTTTATCCCGAGCAGCTGACCAAACTTCCGCAGGTTGGTTACGCGCGCGCTCTGAATGCCGAAGGTCTGATTGCCCAGAAAGCCGACATGATCCTTGCGACCACGAGCGCAGGACCAGAAAGCGTACTGGAAAAAGTCAAAGCCACAGGGATCAAACTGGAAAAAGTGGATGGCGGGACCACAGTCGACGCGGCACAGGCTCGTATTTTGGCCCTGGGCGGTATCCTGAACAAAAAACCTGAAGCCGAAAGCCTTCTCAAACAGATGCTTGGGGATCTTCAAGAGCTGGAACAGCGCCGTCAGAAGATTAAAACGCCTCAGAAAATTCTCTTTATTTATGCACGAGGCAGCCGCGTGCTTCAGGTCGCCGGTGATAAAACAGCGGCGGCAGCCATGATAGAGCTGGCTGGTGGAAAAAACGCGTTGACTGGTTTCACCGAATATAAAGGCCTCACTCCCGAAGCGGTCGTGGCCGCTGCGCCCGATCTTATTCTCATGACCGATGACGGACTGCAAAGCGTCGGCGGACGCGAAGCCGTCTGGAAGCTCCCTGGCCTTGGCATGACCCCGGCCTTCAAGAGCAAACGTCTTGTGGTGATGAATGATCTTTATCTCCTTGGCATGGGACCGCGGCTTGCAAAGGCGGCGGGTTCTCTGATGGACGCGATTTACGCGAGTGATCCCACCGTCACTCCCCTTTCCAGGAAATAACGATGATGAAAGCCTCGGTGCGATACTCTCTGACTTTGTTCACAGGAATAGTCCTGGCTCTGCTATTGGCTCTGTCCTCCATCAAGATGGGGGCCGTATCCATACCTTGGGCGGATTTCCTTCAGTTGGAGAAAGCCCAGGCTTTGATTATTTGGGAACTTCGGATGCCACGGGCCGCACTTGCGTTCCTCGTGGGATCCATCCTGGCTTTGACCGGAGTGTGCCTGCAGGGCCTTCTGCGCAATCCCCTCGCCTCGCCAAGTCTTCTGGGTATCACCTCGGGTGCTGCGTTTTTCGCTGCTCTTATGATCATCGCGCAACAGACTTTCCTTCATTTCCTCCATCCTGCCTGGACGGAATCCCTGATTGCGGCGGGAGCGTTTGTGGGATCCCTCCTAACTTCATTCTGGCTTTATGCTCTCTCGCAGAAGTCGGGGCACACCAACACAGCCCTTTTGCTTTTGGCTGGGGTGGCCATCACCAGTCTGGCTGGAGCGGGCACAGGTTTTATCACCTACATCGCTGATGATGCTCAACTGCGCAGCATTACATTTTGGAATATGGGCAGCGTGGGTAACGCCACCTGGTCCCAGGTTCTTTGCGTGGCCGTTTTTTCCCTGCCGGCTCTGCTCATTCTACCCTGGATGGGTCGTGCCTTGAACGCGATGCTGCTCGGTGAACAGGAAGCGCATTTCCTGGGCTTTCCTGTTGAAAAACAGAAAAGGCTCATCCTCATTTGTGTCTCACTGGCCGTCGGGGCTTCGGTGGCATTCACGGGTGTCATTGGTTTTGTCGGACTTGTGGTTCCGCATCTCCTTCGACTGTGGCTTGGGGCGGATCATCAAAGGCTCCTCGCCACAAGCTTTGTCTTCGGGGGCTGTCTGCTCCTTGGATCGGATCTGATTGCCCGTACCGTCGCAGCTCCAATGGAATTGCCACTGGGCGTCGTCACTGCGGCCATCGGCGCCCCTTACTTTCTCTATTTGCTTCAACGCAGCGTAAGGAGGATGGACTCATGATCAAATGGAATCGAGTCAGTTTTCATAAAAACTCCCGTCTTCTTCTGCAGGATATCAGTGTGGACCTTCCTGCTGGGCAGTTGACGGTGATCCTTGGGCCCAATGGCGCTGGCAAGTCCACTTTTCTGCGACTCTGTTCCAAGGAGCTTCAGCCCACCAGCGGATCCATTGAATTGCATGATCGCAATCTCACAACCTGGTCGAGCGAGGACCTTGCTCTCTTTCGCGGAGTTCTTTCTCAGTCCTTGCCCATGAGCTTCCCCATCGAAGTTGGGGAACTTGTGCTGATGGGTCGCTATCCGCATAAAAAAAGACAAGCGATGGATCAAAGGGACCACGATATAGTCGTGAAGGCCCTGGCCTCATGCCATGTGCAGCATCTGCAGGAACGCAGCACCCAGTTTCTTTCAGGCGGTGAAATGCAAAGAGCCCAGACGGCAAGAGTTCTGGCGCAAATTTGGGACGAGCATGATGTACACCCTCGCGTGCTGCTTCTGGATGAACCGACCGCGAGCCTTGATCCTGCTTACCAGCATCTTTGCCTTCTGAAAGCCAGAGAGCTTGCGAAACAAGGTGTTTGCGTGGTTGCGATCCTGCATGATTTGAACCTTGCAGCCCGTTATGCAGACTCCATCATTTTCCTTAAGGACGGTCGTCTGGCAGGCGCTGGTCCCAAAGAGGAAATGCTCTGCGAGTCGATGCTGGAACAGGTTTTTGCCGTGGACATTCGCATGGTGCGTGATCCCCGGCTTGAACACCCCCTTATCATAACTCTTGGACCTCAGCAGGAATCATCCCGTCACCCCCATAATTTTCGGAGTGTATCATGTTAAGCATCGAGACTCATGCCTTGAAGGATCGAATTGATTCGTACAAAATGGAGAACCCACAGGCCCGTCTTGTCGATATTGCCAAGGCCCTGGATATCAGTGAAATGGAAGCCATTCACTGCCAGGTGGATCATGAAACCATTTTCGTTCTGAAAGGGGACTGGCTGAGAGTGTTCGAAGCCCTCCCCAGCTTTGGTCCCATCATGGCGTTGACTCGCAACGAGCATGTGGTCCACGAGTGCAAAGGTCGCTATGCACCCGCTTCCTGGCAAGGACCCATGGGGCTTGTGCAAGGCGAAAACATCGATCTGCGCATGTTTTCCAGCCGTTGGCGCTATCTCTATGCCGTGCAGGTGAAAAACCCTCGTGGTGTCCTCCATAGCCTTCAAATCTTCGATGGGGGTGGGCGTGCCGTGCACAAGATCTATCTGGAAAAGGGCGGCAGCCTGGAAGCCTATCAAAGTCTGGTGCAGGAACTACGTTTGCCCAGTCTGGAGTTACCAGAAAAACTCAAGGCCCCAACCGAAGCGGAGAGTTTCCGCGTGGTGGATGCCGAAGATATCAGAAGTTTTCGTCAGGACTGGGCGGCATTGAAAGATACCCATGAGTTCTTCGGTATGCTGCGTAAACACCGAATGCCAAGACTTCAGGCCATGGAGCTGGCGGGTCCCGAGTTTGTTCGCGAAGTGAATAAGGAATCGGTGGCTCAACTTCTTGAATCGGCTCAAGCCCAGGCCGAGCCTTTGATGGCTTTTGTTGGAAACCCCGGCATGATTCAAATCTATAGTGGTCCCATTCAGCAAACGAAGCGTATGGGTGAATGGATGAATGTGCTGGATCCCAACTTCAATTTGCATATTAATGAGAGGGGGATTGCCAGAGTTTTTGTCGTTCACAAACCGACCCGCTATGGGATGATTAGCAGCCTGGAAGTTTTCAGCGCTGATGACGAACTGATATTAAGTCTTTTCGGATATCGAAAGGACGATAAAGCCCCTGCCGAGACCTGGTCTCAGCTGTTGGCAGCTCTTTAAAATTACGCACGCCGGGGCACCCTGCCGCCGAGAAGGATTTCCGGCGTGCGTTCTCACGGCCCCAGACCATGCGGGGAAAAATTCTGCCCAGTGGGACTCGAAAAGCCTGCCCAGTGTATTCCTCTTCTGAACCGACTAAAATATAAGAGTCGCCATGCGTTTGTGCCCAAGGGAGCGCTCTTGCAAAGAATGAAGTTCATCGGCATTATGCTCCTGCTTGCCCTTTATGGAGGCGAGGCGCATGGATCTGATGATGATTTGAAGACTTTGCGCAAGCTCTTGCAGACAAGCATGGATAACCCGGTCGCTGCCCATGATCTGGCCCGCGCGAGCCTCGCTTCCCACCTCTCTCCCGAGGCAGAACTTGAAACCCGGTATTATCTTCTGACCAGCACGGGTGATGCTGGCCAGTCCTTGCAGGATCTCAACGCAGCCGCACAACGTCTGCAGCAGCCTGCCCTTGCCATGCTTCTGAAGATGCAGGATGCTATCAGTCGGCATCAACCACCCCAAGAGACCGAAAAAAGGGCTTTAATCCAGGACCTGCTCGTGCTGGCAGATGAAGCCTATGCAAAAGCTTGGCTTTATGTGGAATCGCTCATTCTTTTGAAAACGACCGACCTTGAATATGAACTCGGTGATGTTTCATCTGGTTTGCAGCACGTCCAACGTATTCTCGATCATCTGCAGGGCCAAATTCCGCCCGAATCCTATCCGCTGATTCGCACCCGCCAGAAGTTGAGTGATTTTCTCGATCCGCAGGGAGAATCGGAAAAGGCAGGCAAAGTCATGGAAGAGACCATTGCCATACTCCAGGTCAAACCCTATCGCTTTGAGCTCGCGAACACCCATCGCTTTTTGGGAATGACCATTGCCCGTCAAGGGAAAGACTACCCCCGCGCCGAACGCGAGTATCGTCTGGCCTTGCAGTATGCCCGGCAACTGGGTGCCCGAAAGCTGGAGGGCAAGACGCTGACAGCACTCGCTGGTGTCTATGGTCTGACAGGACGTTTCGTGGAATGCCAGCCCATTCTGGATCAGGCAATCGCGATCATGAAAGAAAGCGGCGTGGATGCCATCAGTATCTCTGATGCTTACCGGATCAAAGCTCGCAATTACATCCGTTCACGTGAGTGGGATAAAGTTCTTGAAGCTGTGCGCATGGCTTCCATGGAAGAAGCCCTGGTGGACCGGAACTATCGTATTCTTCTGGTGGATCTCAAAGCCCAGGCCCTGGTCGGTCTCGGGCGCTTTCAGGAAGCTTATGAAGAGCGAATGACCTATACCAAACTCCTGCAAGAGATCCAGGAAGCAGAGAGGGAAACCGACATCAATCGTCTGAAAGTGGATATGGGCCTGCGCATTGAAGAGGAGCAGAACAAGAAGCTCCAAATGGAAAATCAAGTTCATCGCGCGCAATTGGACCAGGAAGCCCTCTATCGGCGGATTGCTTTGGGACTGATTTTCCTGGCGGGATTGGTCATGGCCCTTATGTTGCTGGCGCTCAGAAGTGCAAGGGCCGTGCGGCGGAGCCAACAGCGCATGAAGCGTATCCTGGATAACATCGAGGAAGGCATCCTCACGATCGGTCCCAGCCTCACTGTCGAATCGGATCTCTCACCTTACCTCATGAAGATACTCGGTGAAACGCGGCGCATCCAATCAGTGGCACAACTTTTGGATCACTTTGATATCAGCCAGGACGAGTCCCAGACGATACAAGCGACTCTTCAAGCCGTGATCGGCGAGACGCTGCTCAGCTGGTCGATGAACGCTGTTCAGTTGCCATCTCAGGCCTATCTTTCCAAAGAAAGAAAGCACCTGTCGATGGAATGGCAGGCTCTCTATGAACACGACACGATTCAATCCGTGCTTTTGGTGCTGCGCGACATCACCGATCGCTTGCACCTTCTGGAAGAAAGAGACCGGGCGCGAGATGAAGCCCAAAAGGTTGACCTTCGCTGCCAGGAAATTCTTAGGCTCAATCATCGGACTGCCGATATTTTTGTGCGTGATCTGGAAAGTGCCCTGCCGGAGATTCTGCGCGGCCTGGAGGACGCGGCGGACCTTATTCCCACCCAGCGCCTCATTCACACGATCAAAGGCGTGGGTCGCACCCTGGGTTTTAAAGACCTGAGTGCAGCCGCTCATCAGTTGGAAGATGGGATTCAACGGAAGCAGACCGGACAACTGGATGATATCGATATCAAGGAGAGGATCCGCATATTCAACTATACGGCCGCAGACTATCTAAAATATGTGAAGCATTTCTTTCAAAAGACGAGCATCACTCAGAGCAGCATTCCGAGTCTTCATGAAATCGTCTCACGACACTTGAGTTATGTGCATCTATCCCTGGAGGCCGCTTCCTTTCAACTGGCTTCCGTAAAAGTCCAGGATGATTACTGCCAGTGGGATCTTGAACTGGATCGCCTCATCAACTCCATCCTCACCCATGCTCTGGCCAATTGTGTCGATCATGGCTTTATCCTGCCGCGGAATCGGGGCTTGAACGTCTCCCATGCCGTCCGCATCCTGGTCGAAGCCGAGGAAAGCCAGGGCATACTTCGTCTCAGCATACAGGATAATGGTTCCGGCATCGATATGGAACGCTTGAAAAAACTGGCCGAACAGGCTGGATTTCATCCTGGACCTGATCAGCATTGGACCGATTTTCTTTTTCAGGATGGAGTATCGACGGCAGCAAGTCTATCGGAACGCAGCGGACGCGGGGTTGGTCTTGCGGCCATCCATGAGCTTTGCCGCAGGCATAAGGGGCGCGTGGAAATCCTGCCAAACAGTTCAGGTCCGGGCACGGCCCTGCGCATCCAGATTCCCTTGCAAAGGGACGTGCGCGAGGCCGTGGCCTGAAGCCCATCAACTTGCGATATTCTGCGTATTGTTCCGGCGGGCAATTTCCTTATCGAGTGATTGCTCAGCCAGAGCCTCCATCGGATCACGGTTTTCGTCGAACTCTTTCATATCCTGCGGCAGCTGGTTGGAATTGCTGATGTGCCACAGCAGTACGAGACAGTTGTTCAAACGATTCACGGTGGCTACAAACATCTTTTGAGGTGATGCGATGGTATTCACCAGTGTGCTCAAAACGGACAGGATGATGCCCAAAATCGAGGTACTCATCGAGAAAGACACTTTGAGCAAGAAGCCATCCAGAATCACCTTGGACCGTTCGATATCGGCGAAATCCAGTCCACCCAGGTCCGGCAGTGCCTTCATAATCCCAAGGAACGTACCAAAGATACCGCTCACGATGAAAATGCCAGGCATGGTGTTCAAAACATCATTGAAGAACGAGGCTGGGAGCACACCAAAGATACGATTGTAAGCGGGATTCGCCTCCATCACGTGGATGGAAATTTCAGTAAAGTTCGGCTGACTGTCTTCGGAATAGCGAAGGTTTCGGAACTGCTTGAGCAGGTCTTTCACCAAACGGGCCGTTCCGTGCTGGATCAGGAAGATACGATCCATCAACGAAGCAACGTAGTCTGGCTTCCGCCGCATCATGATCGAACGAACGATGAAGAGTTCGTAAAAGGTTTTCTCCATCAGCTTCTTGGCCACTATGTAGAACGAGGTATC
>JACCDW011766179.1_pt1 | contig 11295 bp, 4 predicted proteins | sample 7449781 | NCBI WGS metagenome assembly JACCDW01 (sample SAMN15323449, study PRJNA562643) | freshwater metagenome | isolation source: river surface water | place: USA:Blue River Watershed | collected 2017-08-18
GACCTGGTTCATATAACATTATTTTAGAAGTTGTCGATAATAATGGTGCAAGAACTTCAAGTCAAAATACTTTAGTTGTAAGAAACAGAAAGCCAACTGCAAAAATTGATTACACTTCATTATCAGTTAAAGCACCAGGCTCTCTATCTTTCTCTGGTGAAAACTCTTTTGACGAAGATGGAAACATTGTTTCTTATGCTTGGACTGTTACAAATGGCTTAACATCTTCAATTGTAAATCCTACATTCCAATTCACAACTGAAGGTATTTACACAGTTACACTTAAGGTTACTGATGATTTTGGTGATACAGGCACTACACAAGTTGTTGTAAATGTAACTCCAGCAGACAATATTATTCCTATTGCTGTCCTAAATGTAGACAAAAATACTGGAGTAATAAATGATAATTTTATCTTTGATGTTTCGGGATCTAATGACCCAGATGGATTTATAACTCTGTATGAATTGGATTTTGGAGATGGTTTTTCAACTTCTTTTGTAAATCCAGCCCCTATCTCGCATATCTATACTAAAACTGGAATATTTTTTGCATTACTAATCGTTACTGACAATAGAGGCGGAAGAAGTGCTGAGAGTGTTCAAACAATCACAATAATAAATCAACCTCCTATTGCAAATTTTTCATTCAATCCATTAAATCCAAGAACATTAGAAACAATAAACTTTACTGATTTATCAAGTGATCCAGAAAATGATTTAGTAAGATGGGAATGGAATTTCGGAGACGGAAATACATTTACAACTACTGACATTACTCAAAAATCACCTCAGTATCAATATACATCAGGTAACAAGTCATATACAGTAAGCTTGACTGTATATGATAGATTTAATTTATCAAGTACAATCTCAAAAAATATTTTTGTCACAAATAGGATTCCTGTAGCTGTTATTTCTACTAATCCTGTAGATACAAATAAAGTTATTGTTGGATTTGCTCCGTTTACAGTTGCATTTGATTCTTTGGGATTTGATGTTGATGGGCAAGTAGTTGAATATGAATGGACTATCACAGGGCTTGTAAGTACACCAATAACTACCAAATCATTCACTTATACTTTCAACACACCAAGATTTGTACCTTACACAGTTACACATAGAGTAAAAGATAATGATGGTTTCTGGAGTAATCCTGTAACAGTTGCAGTCAAAGTTAATCCTCAAAACCAGCCTCCAGTTGCAGTTATAAGTGCAAACCCGGTATCTAATACAGGCTTTGCGCCTTTAGATGTGACTTTTTCAGGTGCTGGCAGTTATGATCCAGATAATATAAATGGCCCTCTTGCATATTTTTGGGATTTGGGAAATGGTCAGACATCAGTAGAACAAGTTGTAGTAACTAGATATAATCAGCCTGGTACATATAATGTTTCTCTCAAGGTCATTGATAATTTAGATGGAACAGACACTGCAACACTAGCATATATTGTCAAAAACAATAAACCCATAGCAGTATTAAACACTGTCCCGCCAGATATTTCACAAGTAGAAATAAACACATCAGTTGCTTTTACTTCAAATGGCAGTAACGATCCAGATTTAAATCATTTCATAAGTGGTTATAAGTGGCTGGTAGATGGAATAAATCAAAATTCTAATACACCTGATATATCTTACATATTTACTAGTGAAGGCAATCATACTGTCACTCTTAGCGTATTTGATAATTTTGGATTAGAAAGTGACCCAGTAAACAAAACTATATTTGTTGTAAGAACTCCACCTCCACCGCCACCAAATAAAAATCCAGTTGCTGTCATTAATAATGAACCTGGTAATACTGGAAATATAGAGCTTAAATCAGGTGATAGTTACACGTTTGATGGAACTTTGTCATACGATCCTGAAGATGGTTCTAATGTTACTTTCGAGTGGTATATTGATGGTGTTTTAGTAGGCACTTCTTCACAACTAACTTATACTTTTAACACTGTAGGATTGTTTACAGTTTCTCTAGTTGTTACAGATACACAAAATCTCAAGTCATCTTTAGTTACAAACTTAGGAAGAAGATTAAGTATTCCAGTAAATGTTGTTGCAGTGCCAAAAGCAGATGCAAACAAATTATTTACGACTGGTCAAGCAATTAATGGAGCAATTGCAAGCGGAAACTTTGAACCAAATAGATATGGATATCAACTAGTTGATGAAACTAAAAAATACGTAATCATTGAAGCTGGATTAACACATTCATTTTTTGTAGACGATCAGGGTATTTTATATGGCGCTGGAGACAATACATTTGGGCAATTAGGATTACCAAACAATATTTCTAAGGTAAATGTGCTTACCAAAATACCTTTAGCTTCCAAGTTTAAAGTTGTCAAAGTTTCAGCTGGTGACAAGACTTCTGCTATTATAGTTGAAGATTCTGTTTTAAATAAAAAAGTTTTACTTGTTTGTGGAGATAACTCTCTTAGCACTTTTGGTCAATCATTACCAAAAACAAATGTTTACGGTTTCCAAGTTCTTCTTGAAAGAAATTTGACAAATAGTTCATTAAGTTATTCAAACAATGATACTCTTTTAGATGTATCAACTAATCAATATATTACTGCATTCACAGATGCCAAAAAAGTTTGGGTTGCAGGTAAACATAATTATTTGCCGACAGGTCAAGTAAATGAAATTGGATTTTTGGGAATCAATGTTCAGCAAAATCCTGATTTATTCCTAACCACCTCTATGACACCGTTTAGGCTTGAAGTAGGCTATTTTTCTCAAACCTCTACTGTAGATAATGTGGGGTTTGTTTCTGGATTGACTTATGATCCTGACAATCAAATTGTATGGTTTACAGGCAAAACAAATCTTAGAGGATGGGGATACGCTTATGATATTTCAGTATATGCTAATAATATTGGTGTATTATTGGCTGATATTGATCCATATTACGAAAGAGCAATTTATTTTTATGCTTTTACAAGCTTTAACGAAGTGCCAACTTTTGTTATAAGTCCAGGGTTAGCTTCAGACAAAAATCCGCCAGAAAAATTTCAAAAAATTTCTGTAGGCAGATTTGGATATTTAGCATTATCAGAAAATTATTATTGGCCTTATGGAGAAAATTATAATGGAGAGTTGGGTGTAGTATCTACATACACAGACACTCTCTCTTACAACAGAAGCAATGGTTTGTTCGATGGTGAAATATTACCATTATTAGATATAGCTAATCCAACAGATATATCTGCTGGAGGATATCATTCTTTACTAGTTGCTTCAAATGTCAAGCCATCAACAAATACTTTTACATTTGTAAGGACAGGCGGATATCCTCGTCCTGATGTACTTACAATATATCCCACAGAACAAGTTGCACAATAAAGGATAATACATCACTCAGTATTTTATAATTAAGTAATATGAATCTCATTCCAGATCCAAGACAGCTAGTATCTTCAATAAAATTATCAGTGATGAATGCGCCTGATAGTGGATTTTTTACTGGCGAATACACAGCTACAACTCAAACTAAGAATGTAGATAATTTGAATGTTCTTAACTATGACTTTGAACCAAATATTCAATTGCCTGATGGAAATGCTGAACCTAAATATAGCACCAGATTGCAGACACTAAGTAGTCTTCAAAACGCAAGAATACCTGAGGTAAATACAGCTATAAGTGCCTCATCTTGTACATTTGCATTTGGTGGTATTGTTCCAAATGAAAGTCATCCAAACTTCAGCTTATTAAAAGGACCAGCTTATGATGTTGTTTTTGTAGATAATCCATCTACTAATGCTATTAATAGAAATCCATCTCTTGCACCTAATTCTTTATTACACGTACCAAAAATTCCATTCAGTGGAACTGGAAACGCACTGACAACTTACAATATTTGGAATATATTAGATGCTCAATCAAAAGAAGCAATAAAATTTATTGGCCCAAAAACAACTGGTAATTCTACTGGAACACTCAAGACGATAAATGATCCAAATGGAGGAGCATCAGTAGAAATAAGCTCGATAGATAAAGTTACAACAGTAGAAAGAATATTTGACACCTCGTTTGATGCAGTGTATCAAGATGGTGCAGAAGTTCATAATCCAGATGGTTCAAAAGAAGCTATCAGAGCTAGAGGCACAAACGGCGGTAATGGATTTCATTTAAACTTTTCTGCATCTAATATGGAAACTGATACTTCTCTAGTAACAGTGTATATAGAGCCAACTACTGCAGACAATAGATATATAAATAGATTTGCAATAGATTTTAAGCTTAACAAAAAGCCAGTTATAAAAATTTATAATCCATCACAAGGTATATATCAAATACAATCAGATATTATAGCCCCTGTGTTTGATAAAAACACAATGAACTCTTACGATATATTTGTTCATTTTGTAGGCCCTTGTGTAATGTTTGGTTTTAGCCCTGATATATCAAGATGGAATACTATAGTACCTTCATCAACTGAAGTTTATTGTCCCAAAAATACAAAAATATATATCAGAACTTCAAATGTAAACTTAAGATTCAGATATTCAGCTATTATTTTTAATAACTTTAACAATAATCAAAATACAAGTAAAAAAAATCATATCATTGCTCAGTTTGTTTGTCCTGAAAAGTTAGCTACAAACCCAGACTTGATGCAATTGATATACGATCAATATGAAAAAGCATCTTACAGAATAAACAATTCTCCAGGAAGTACAGGTTTTAACGATGCCCCTGGAACTAATGATGAAAACCCTACTGATAAAAACATTTCATATTTTGCCGACTTAAGGCTTACTGGAAAACAGTTTATATATAAGTTTGAATATGCATCTCAAAGAAATGCTAAAGAGACAAAGTCTAAACGTTTTAATTTTGTATTCAAGTTAATTTACAATACAACCATTGAGGGTCCAGCTTATATGCAAGTTGAAATGCCTCATGCTGGTGTTCTTGGTAAAAAGTTAGGCTTTGATATGCTAGGTTCTCAATCTGGCGGATATGGATTTAATAACCCTCCTGTTCAAAATTTATTTGTTGGTGTAGCTGATATTTCAGAATTTTTAGAATCTTGGACTGTCAATTGTAATACTAAAGGATCTAATATGTCAATTATTCAAAAGTCTGCAACAGTGACTTTGAAAAATCTTGACACTTCAAAAAAAGGATACGATGTAATTAACGCAATTGAAAATAACTTGATATGTATTTCTATCGATGCAGGTTATCTCAATGGAACGATGTTTTCATATTTCCAAGGTTTTATTACAAATGTAACATATTCTAGAACAGGTTCGAATTCAACTGTCACATTACAATGTACAGACATAATGACTTATACTTTGGAAAATATATACTTTGAAAAAAGTATGATGATTGCTGGTATGAGACACGACTTTGCATTAGACAGTATTATGGCTGCTTCTGGTTTTTGGTCTTATTACTTTAGAGATAACACAAATATTTCTGGGATGAATTTGAGATTGAATTTACAATCTGTAAATAATCAAGATCTGATTAAGCTAACTCCAGTAGACAAAATATTAGAAAAATTTATTTTGCTCATAGAAAGATTAAATGTACCTGGTGCACTTCCTACTTTTAGGTGGGCTGAGAACTATGGATTTGTTTTAGCTGGTAGGTATAGACCCGATGCTTTAGATAATGACTTAAAATTTACAGCAATATCCCAAAATTCTGCTGGACTCGGGGTAGGAATTAGTGCTCCAGAAAATTCATTAAATTTACAAAATGCACCATTAGCAGATCCAGGTTGGCACGGATTATTGACCAACTCATTTACTATAAGCACAGATATGAGAGCACTGGCAGCAGGAGTTAGAGCTTTTGCATCATCGATAACTGGTTTTTTGGCCGACGAACGAATTAATGATACTTTTTATCCAGCTGATCCTAGAGATTATAGTGGAGGATTGACTTTACTTGACAAACTTGCAGTTAAAAAGGATACTATTGACCCCACTAATCCATTTGCCAAACCATACATAGGATTTAGGAAGTATGTCATAGCATCTCTTCAAAGAAATTCTATACCTGATCAAAAAAGTTTAGAAAATATTACAGATCAAATAGAGAAAATTATTTCAACACCTGTAAGTAAAATTTCTTTTAACTGTTATGTGACACGACCGTTGAGATTTCATGGCACATTTAGAATCAACGTATTTTTAGGTAAAACCGCTGATTACACAGATCAGTACGTTTATGATTCTATATCTTATAGATTAGATAAAAATAATAATGTTATCACAGCAGATGTCGAAGGAATTAACATACCATTCTTGATAAAGGATATACAGTAAATGCCACTTTTTAACTCTCTTTCATTTATAATTTCTCAACAATTTCAAGCTCAAAGCATTGTAGATGATAATAATATTTCTTTGAGAAGCCCAGTTGCACAACAAATGCAAATAGTTAATATCACAAAATCAGATATTACTCAAACTGAAGATGTTTTAAGATGGGGATATTCTAACTGGGGATTGCAAAAAGTGACAGCAGAGTATAAGCCAAGAGAAACTCGATAATGGGAAATACACCAATTTATGGGTTTGGATACATTGAACCAAACCAAGACTTATCTGAAAATATAGATTTAGACGAACTGAGATTCAAATCAATTGAAAATCAGATGTTCAATCTTTATCAAATTTTCAAAAATGGAATTATTGAAAAAGATCCAAACACTCCATCTTGGCGTATTCAAACCTATGCAAACGACTTCAAGCTTACGAAAATTTTAATAACTTCGGGAGAAGGTTTTGTCTCTTATAAAGCTTCAAGAACTGAAGCTCCTAAAGAAGTATCATTACCTGCTATACCCACCGATGTAAATACATCTAGAGTTTACGTTTATGCATATGAAAATGACCAAACTGCTGTAAGTGGTGATGTTAGTTTTGTGGCATCTCTTTCACAAATAAATGATACTGTTAATTATATTTCATTAGGTTTTCTGGATATAAGTGTCAACAACTCAACAATAACTTTAGATGAATCTACCAGACAAGATATAACTTTATTTTCTTCTCTTTCTTATGTTATAAAAAATCACAAACACATTGGGGGAAGTGGAAACCCTGCTCCAATAGACCTTTCACAAGAAGTTCAAAATCAAATTACTTCTGAAAATATCTCTAATGTAGATGCTTCAAAAATTACTACAGGGACTATAGATTCTGCAAGGTTGCCTGATATCAATCACAATAGCCTATTACAAAAAGGTAATCTTACTCACGATCAATTAGAAACTCTTCTGTTAGATTTAACGAATGACAATACTTCCAACACCCTTTCGGAGTTATCCATAGCAAATAGACTACAAATGCTTATTGCTATGAAAAAACAAAGCGGTTCTGGATTCTCTCACGTTGATTCAACCCAAATAAATACTATAGTTTATGTGCCTGGTATTTTTCCAAATAACTCTACAAATACAGCCACAGGGACAAGTTCTGGGTTTGCAATTACTTCTGGAGTACCAAGTAAGTACACTTTAGCAACAGTCTACAATACTGCGCCTTATTCATCTGGTTTAGGAATAAGTAACAGTGTTTCTACAAGTACATTTGTTGCTGATAAATCATACACAACACTTAGTGAACTTACAGCAGCAAAAAATATTGCCACAGCAATAGGTTCAACAGTTTATTCTTATTATAATAATATTTCACTTTCAGGAAGTGCTACAACAGGAAGCTTTACTATTGATACTCCTATCAATTACAGAACATTGGCAATACCGTCCGCAAGTATTTTTAGTACTACTGATAACTGGAATTCTGGCCTTGTTTTTACTAATTCATATGTATCTAATAAGCTTAAAGTTGATACAGGTTTATATGCATACAAACTTTTTGACACACCACTAAATCTAGAATATAATTCAAAAATTGGTATAGGTTTTTCAGCTGGCTTGGGTGAAACAGGAGCTGCCTTAGGAAAAATTTATATGTATTTAGTTGTTGGAACTGGAGCTTCAGATCCAAATTTAACAGTTGATCAGAAAGTTGAGTTTGCTCCGAATACTGGTACTGCCACAACTGCAATATATATATCTCCAGTTACAAACAAAAAAATATTTGATGATGCAATATATGGAACAACAGGCTCTACAGCTACATATCAAAGTTTTAGTATCTCAGATTTTGGAGATAGTATACTTAAAAAATCCGTTTTAGGATATGGTTTTTATTTTGCAACTGATCAGGGATGGAGTGCTGATAAACAAATAAAATTTGAATTACTCACTCCATCAGAATCAGTCATCAATCCAGATAACTCGTTAGACGATCTTATTGAATCAAGAAGAGCAGCATCAGGTACCACATCTTCTTTATTTGTGTGGAATGATACGTACACATATAAAAATGCAAACTTCTTGTTCAGGTTTGATTCTGGAGATGTAAATACCCAATACAATCAAATTCAATATGAAGTAGAACTTCCTGCTGGCACAAAATATACATTGAAATCAAGAACAAACACAAGTTCTGAAGTTTTCTATAATGTTAAAACAGTAAGTGAAACCGATGTCATCATTTCAACACCTAATTCAAGCAGCAGTTCTGGTAGATATTTTGATTTACTTGTATCTTTATATGCAAATGAAAATCAAAATTTAGCACCATTATTTTCTAATATTAAAGTAAATTATTCTGCAGTCGGAACAGGATTGTCAAGAATATATGATAGAAATCTTACTGATAATTCTATCAATAAGTTTGGTTGGGTATCTGATGCATATTCTACAAAAAATATCGGATACGGAACAACTAACCCAGATGCAACAAACTATTTGTCGATTTATGATACTACAAAAGTAGGGAATTGGCTGTATTTAAGAAACAACTCTCTTATTTCAGCAACAAGTACAAAAATCGAAACAACAATCGAAGATGGGGTAGATAATTCAACATTAGCTGGATATTTGTCACCTAAACAAATTTTTAATAAATCCACATCATATGGCTTTGATACTCCCAAAGATTATCAGGCTTTAGATAATGGTGGAAATATTATTTGTGATACCCTAAACGATAGAATAGTAATTACTGATATCAATGGCAATTTTACAAAAGTCATTCAAGGAAATATAAGACTTAGATTAGAGTCAAGAGATTTTGTAGCTTTATCATCTACATTCAACCCTACAACAAGAAAAATATTTATAGCTTTTTCTCAAAACATATCTTTTGTTGACTTGACAAAGATTTTTATAATATATGACAACGTTACAATTAGAGCTGATGATACAAGGATAACAGGGGACTATCTAGATCCTATTCTTGGCAATAGCGCAACATATGTCTTGTCAATCGCTAATACAGTGGATGGAAGAGCTTTATCTACTGCAATTTCTAATGCTAATTCAAGAAAGATAAGACTAGACAAGGGATGTTTTACAAACTCAGGAACCTCCATAAATTCTACTGATGTTTTGTCCGCAACAATACCTCAATCAACTGTATCTACAACAAATAGAACTCAACAATTCTTTTCAGGAATTTCAACTTCATTGTCTGGAACTGTTACAACAGCCATAGGATTATCAAGTACTTCTTTATCTGTAAGCTCAATCACAGACTACAATGGAGATGGTTCAATATCTCTTACTTCTATGTATGGGCCAAACAATCAGGTAGATGATATTCAGCTTGATTTGTTAAAAGGTCCTATTTATTTTGCTAATATTTACAACCCAGTATCAGTTCAATATGTAGAAAATGATAACCATATTATAATAGCTCAACCACATTTTAATTCTGTTTTGTCTTATGTCAATAATGATGATTTAGATTTGAACTGGGCTATAACATCGGATGTAGTAAAGTTTTATGATAACAAAGTTGGCTCAGCTTATCAGATGGGTAATGGCAAAATATTATTAGGAAGTCCAGCAGTAGATGAAAACGATACTGGAAAATTGCAAGTTTATAACATCACAAATGGATTTATAGAAACCAAACTTACATTCAATAATGATGTAGTAAAAGTATTGCCTGGTCCAGCAACAGACTTTTCGAATTTTTACGTCCTGACAGATGATGTGATTAATTTTGGGGCAAATTCAAGATTACATTTAGTAAATACTTCTGGTTCAATACTTTCTACTTGGGGTGATAATAATGAGTTATTTCATCCAAAAGGTCTTAGAATAACTGGGAATGATACTATTTTAGTTTCGGAATAATTATGAAAATTACAACTAATCAATCAAATGTAGATTTTACAAACGAAGAGAACATTTTTTCTTTGATGTTTCTTTCTGTTGACAAAAAAAGTATTGCTAACATTAATTCTGAAGTTGCAAATTTAAAATTACATAAAAATACCGAAGTTAATGTATATCTTGATAATGATTTGATAAATATTGATTTTTATAAATCAGTAAAATATTTACAGTTCATCACTTTCACTCTCAAAACTGATGCTATTTATGAGGTAAATGAAAACAATTTAAAATTTATTTCAGGAGACAAAATTTTTGTTATTGATTTTGGAGTTACAAAATTCAGTTTAGATTTTTCTAACAATATTATAATTGCACTTACAGAAAGCAATCATTCAATAAAAATATGGAAAAATGAAAATTATGAACAAAACTTTAAGTCTCAAAATTTTCAATCATTCACAATTTCTAATCCTTTTCTAATTGATGAAACTTCAAAAATGCCAGAATTTTCTATTGGTGTATATGATGATTCTTCCCTTACATTACCAAGACCAATAAGGCAAGGAAATCCAGTAATTTCAACTGTTCCGTCAATAATAAATGATAACTCAAATACTGATGAAATAGATTACTATAATACGGGTTTAGGACCTGATTCTAAAACAATATATTTCAAAATAATATGTAATCAAATTTTGGAAAACTCTTTAACTGCTGGAGATTTGTCTACTAACCTACAGCTTAAAGTTTATCTTCCAAACGGTTTGGACACAGTCAAGGCAGCATCTTACGAGGATATGTATTTTGTATCAAAAGACACTACAAATAACATATCTGTATATTCTGCATCTTACACTTTTTATAAACAAGGCACACATAATAATATAGATTATGTAGATGGCTTTATGTACTTTGATGTTCACTGCCCATTAACTGTACAAAAATCATTACCTTTCCAGTTTGATTTTTCAATATAATAGGTTATTGAACTGCTGGATAAGAATATTTTAAGTAATCTCTGACAGTGGTGGATCAAGGTGCCATATAACGTATCAGTAATTTTACCTGACAATTTATCAAGCGGATATTTACAATCTGAATTCATTAATTCTGGTCAAACTTACA
>JACCDW010880157.1_pt1 | contig 11293 bp, 8 predicted proteins | sample 7449781 | NCBI WGS metagenome assembly JACCDW01 (sample SAMN15323449, study PRJNA562643) | freshwater metagenome | isolation source: river surface water | place: USA:Blue River Watershed | collected 2017-08-18
TCGAGGTTAGATTTTAGAGTGGAGATGATGGAGCAAGGGAAAGGTTCTTTGGACATGGGAGTATTATAGCGCATCTTACGTTAGGTAAAGACAGCGGAGGGACGGACTCCTAGATTGTCATACGAGCACGAAGGAATATATGCGTACACATTGAGAGCCTTATCGCTGTCCACCCAGGTCACAACGATGAAAGTGACACTCGCTATATTAGACGTCCAAGTAGAATTGTTCGTGTCTAAGTGTTTTCCGGTTTTCGTATAGTAGTGCTTAGCTAAGACTAGGTAGTCAGTGAGAGAAAGGGGGTTGTGGTTCTGAGCGTCGGTGCCAGTGATCTTGAGGGTAGAAGCTAGTTCAGGTCTAAGAGTTAATTCCTTAGCGTCATGGACGAGAATAAGTCGGTGATTCTCAGTATGGGTGGTTTCGATAACTCCAGCAAAGCCACCAGTGTTTTTGAAGCTTTCTCCGAGCCAGTATCCTTTTTCCATCTTCATTTTCTCTGCTATATCTGTTAGCGATAAATTGCCTGGCACTAATATCATTTTATTAAATCCTTTGGTTTTGATCGCGTCTTCGATCTCAGTCTGATTATCATTGAAAATTTTTCTCATTTTAGGAGCGAAGTCTTTAGGTACTGGTATACCGTGAGTACTATAAAAGCTTTTGAAGTCTTTTAAGGTAGCTTCGAGGTCAAAGGTGATGGTTTCGAGTTTTCCATCAGGGTGTTCGTAATTAGTTGATAGAGTTGTTACTTCCTCTAGTGTATACCCAGCTTTATTCAATTCTTCCTCGATTGTTGTCTTTAAAGTCTCGAGTTCCACTTCAATGATTCTAAGTCTCTGTACACTCCCGACCGTTCCCGTTTCTCGTACTTCTTCTAGTGCTACCTTATACTCTTCGAGTTTGGTTTGAAGAGAGTGTTTTAAAGAAGTGATGGTGGGACAGGGGAAAGACATAAAGAAAATTAAATGCGGACGAACAAGAGACGGTCCGCACTTAGCCAGACTCCGTCAGCCTGCGTTACTGTTACAATTCGCTTAGAGCCAGACCATATTAAGATTGGAGCCATGGGAAAAGTAAGTGTCTTTACTGAGCATTTCTCATATGTCATGAAAGATTCATCTCTCCGATTAAGGTCAGGTTTAGAAAGGGCCAGAGCAAACAATTCGGAAAGATGAAGCGGGCGGTATCCTAGTTTCTTCATGTCAATCATGAGTTGTTCACGATCATCGGGAGCGACATTTCCGTATTCTAGAACTAAGACTTCAAGCTTGTATTTTGCGATAGGGTTCCATGGAAATTCTGCTAATTTAGGTTCAATAGTGGGCTTTTCTACCTCATCTGGACTTCTTGTAACTCCTTCATAGGCTTCTGTGGCAGTACTGTATGTCCTGATAGATTTAAGAATTACAGAGGTTAGAGGGATAGTAAAAATACCACCCTCGATGTTAGTGTCGATGGTAGCTTTACTACCGAGTTCTTTTAGTTTTTGATTAATGACATTTGCATCTGTTGCTGTTTCTAAAGAATATCCAGCTTTGTTTAACTCTTCCTCGATTGTTGTCTTTAAAGTCTCGAGTTCTACTTCAATATCTCTAAGTCTTTGTACACTCCCTACCGTTCCTTCTACTCGTACTTCTTCTAGTACAACCTTATACTCTTCGAGTTTGGTTTGAAGAGAGTGTTTTAAAGAAGTGAGGGTGGTACAGGGGAAAGACATAACTATAAAGATGGTATACGTATAGTATAATACAACCAATGGAAGCGTTTAAGTCAAAAGTCGCGGGGAAAGATGATAAGGATTTTTTAGAGGGCGAAGAACCGGAAGAAGGTTCCGGTAAAAAATCGGAAACCCGTAGTCAAGAGCCCCAAGAGCCATACGAGATGCAACGGCATATTAATAATGTCCTCCGTAGTGGCGTGATGGGAATGTTTCTAGGAGATTCCTCAATTTCTTTTCAAGTTGGCAAAAAAGGTTCAGGTTTCTATTTTAGTAGTGAAGGCGTAATCAATCTTGATCCCCAATGGTTCCTGGAAAGGGGACTTGATGCAGAGATGGTTGAGTGGGCGATGTATCATGAGGCACGACATGCGATTGATCGGCGAGACAACCTTGAAGCCTTTGATGGACGACTGGATAAATGTATCAAGTGGGCTACGGAATGGTTGCCATTTATAACGGAAAAATGGCGAAAGTCCATTAATTTTAACGACGAGAAACAAAAGGCCTTTTTCGAATCCCTAGTTGACGAGGTACCAATGTTAGATGGTACGGGTAAATCTAGGACTGTACCACGAGCAGTTTATCCTTTGGCGAAGACTTATTTTTCGATTTTATACAATTCCTTAGATGATATTTGGGTAAATCACGGCATATATAGCATGATACCGAAATTTGAACCGCACAAGGAGGGTGGTAATAAAGTCGCTAACACCTACCGCACTGTCTTGTTTCCTGATGGGGATTATAAACAACTACCACTAAGCTTCCAATACGCCTATGCGCTTTTACGTAAGGCGATGCTACCACAAGAGAGCATTGCCCTTGATCAAGAAGTTGAGAGTTGTCTGGCTCGTGACTATAAAGAGTTTGGTAGAAAATATAATAATCGCCAAGATTTGGTTAGTCGTCGTATTATGCCGGGCCACGCGGTAGATACTAGCGTAGGGTCGCGGGATCGGGTGATTGAAAGCGTGTTTTTACCTGACTTCAATGAATTAATAAAAAAGGATCTGGATTACTGGGTACCAAGATGGAAAGAACCAAAATCTGGAGGTCAGCCTGGGGAAGGAGAGGAAGGGGAATCGTCAGGACAGGATGTGTCACCATTTGATGCGCCAATGCGTGAACATGAGACAAATACTATTGATCAACTCGATGATAAAGCTAGTGGCGAGATCGATAAATTTTTTGGTAATGAGAAGGAACGCAAAGAGGCGGCAAAAAGATTTTCTAAGTTAACACCCGAGGAGCAGGCCGAAATTAGGGAAAAGGAAGCTAAACTTAAACGATACAACTCAGCTTTAGATCGAGAAGGGGTTGCTCCAGAAGATCGTCAAAAACGACTGCAAGAGTTGATCAGTAATACTCGAAAGTATGAAAAATATAAATCCAGGGTTTCTCGATTTGTAGATGAATTGGCTGGGGTTTGGCATGAGATAATTGGTCGAGGTAAAGAGTTTCGTTGGCGGAATCGTCAGTACCAAAAAAAAGGTACTTTAGATATACAAGAAACTATCAATCACTACCCAGAAATAAGAGCTGGACATTTTGATCCTGAGAATCCTTTACTCATATACAAAGGTCGGAAGATTGAGGTGCGAGAGCATATTATCCCCGAGGAGATAAGAGTCTTTTTCCTGGCGGACTTGTCTGGAAGCGTAAAGAGTGACCAATCAAAAATGGAAGCTTTAAAAGAGGTAACCGTATTGTTAACTGAGTCCTTTCGTGAACTTCAAAATTTGATATACGCCAATCGCCCAGAAGGAGTTAGGGAAGAGGATTTGTGTAAGGTTCGGGTTAGGATAATTGGTTATAATAATTCATCTTTTGATTTAAAAAGTAGTAAAGAAGATCTACCCTTTGAGGAGGTAGAAGCGGTGGTTTCTAATATCGATGAGGCCAAATCGGGTGATACTTATAGCGACACAGCCTTTAGTGAGGTGGTTGCTGAAGTGGAAGGATATGATGAAACAAAAGTTGATGATGGTCGAATAAAAATTTTAGTGATTGAACTTACTGACGGTGCGACGGGCACTGAAGTAGAAAGTAAGGCTTTGGTCGACCGTCTAAAAATTGTACATAAAGCATTGGTGGCTGGGTTATTAATTGGAGATCAGGTTTCACCTGAGGATCAAAGTTTTGAGACCCTACAATTTGTTCATGGAGATAGTGGTGAAAAAGTCTCAACCGAAAATGTTGCTAAAGTAATTGAGAGGATAATCAAGAATAGCTTTGCTGATAGCATGTTATAATTCGAAATAAAATTCATTTTTATGTCTAAACAACCAGAATTTTTTAAAGACGGAAAATATGTCGGATATCCAAGAGTGGAAAGTGTGGAAATCACAGATGATGTGAGAAAAGAGGTGGTTACCGCACGGGAAAAGTCCTATCAAGAAGAAGGGGGAGATCTACGTAAGCTGTACAAGGCTGGTTTAGCCAGTCAATGGCGAGAGGTGGCCACCCCAGCCGAGAACGAGGTATATCGACAGCAAGTCCAGATTGAAAAGAACGAAATTGACAAACACCTTCCAGCCGACACTCTCGAACTTAAGCGACAAGAGTTTGATACTCACCGAAAGCGAGTAGAGATCGAGAAAGGTTTATCTGCGATTTTTGATAAAAGACATGGAGCGGAGACCTTCAGAGTAGAAAAAATAAACTCGTCAATTGAAAATTACCGAAGCACTCTTCATGAAAGACTGCAAATTCCTGATGACATAGATTACTCAGAAATATCAGAAGAATTAAGAGAAAAGTTGGCTATCCGAGATGAGCAATTGGCCAGGTACATAAAGGATACAAAGTTTTTTAGTGACTTTTCTCTTGCGGATGAGACTCGGAGAGAAGAAAGGTTAAAAGCTTTAGATCTGATGAATCAGTATGCTGAGCTTAAATTTTCTGACGAAGGATATTACCCGATGCATTATTTGCGGTTACAAAAGTACCAAGAAAGCCTAGAAGCAGGTCGTCTCATCGAAGTACCGTCGGTTAAGCAAGATGCTGATGAATTACGTCGAAAGATCGCCGACGGCCAGCCAGTCTTTATTGTTGGTGATCAGGGAAGTGGAAAGACTGATTTAGCGAAAACAGTCGCGCGTGAATTTGGGACTAAAGAGCCTTATCTTGTATCGATGCGCCACGACATGGATCTTGGGGATGTAGTCGGACGACACCAAATTGAAGTCATTGCCAAAATAATTGCAGAGGAAAGAGAATCCTTCATTCAGAGAAAAGTTGAGGAAGTTAATGAAAGGATTGACAATTGGAAGAAAGCTCATCCGGAAAAAACCGAATTAGACTTAGAGACCCAAACAGCGATCGGGTTGTTTAGGGATGCTGGTAAATCTGACTACCAGGCTGAACTTGAGGCTCATGTCGAGACGAAATTTATCTTAGGACAAATGTATCGAGCGATGGAGGAGGGCGTCCCCTTTATTCTTGATGAAGCTAACGCTGCTCCACATGATGTTCTGATTGCTCTAAATGATTATTTGACGCGGCGACCTGGTGATGTTATCAGGGTCCAGCAGGATGGCGGGAGAGAGATTACTATCAAAAAAGGTTTTGCCTTTGTGCTAACTGGTAACGAAGGAGAGAAATACAAACGAGGTGATGGTCGAGGTATGGATCCAGCGTTTCTATCACGTCTTCATCGTATTGACTATGACTATCCTAGACAAACAACCGATGTTACTTATCAGCAGTATTTAGAATTCAAAGCTAAAGAAAGCCAACTTACTTTCGAGGAACGAAAAAAGCAGCCAGAAATCCAGGTAGAAATGTTTGAAATTTTAACCGCTATGCTTATGGAGACTGATGGTACGGTCAATCTACCGCCGTCGGAATTTGAAAACGTCTTTAACTTAGCAAGGGTAGCTCGTTTGTTGCAAGATAATTATTCTGGTAGACAAATTGATGCTAGTCTTTACAAAGGCGTGGGAGCACGCCAATACAATCTAAAGAAGTCAGTTCCTTCCATTCGTAACTTAATTTCTGTTATTGCTGATTGGAAAGCCGATGGCTATTTGCGACCTTTGGATTATTTCCTCTATCAGAACTTTATTGCTCAAGCAGAAGTACCTGAGGATCGAGTCTTTTTAATCAGTGTCTTTAGAGATTGTGGTAATTTTTTTACCGACGAAGCTTTATTTCCAGAAAACGGTACAATTGCCGCTCTCGAAGATAAGGACCGAATGAACAAGAACTATGAGCTTGATGTTTCACTTCTGAGGGAAATTGGAACTAATGATCCTGACGCGATGTCATTTGCTGCTCAAGACCTAGAGCGATCACTACTTATAAAACAAGATACAATCAAGCAGTCTGGTGTTGTGACTATTGTCGGACCGCATCTGTTGGTTGATGCTGTCTATGGTAAGGGGCCAGACGCGACACATTATGGTTCAAAAATTTTGGATGAAAGAAAAGAGGTTAAGCCAGACAGAGAGAATAACAGTCGAGAATCCTTACTGACTGAAAAAGAATTGGAAGAAATTCTCTCTGAGGGGAATGATCGTAGATCTAAGCTAGAAAGCGTCTTAGCAAAATTGGACGAAATCATAGGTCTAGAATGTTCGGTCGCTTAGGCTGAATTGTGTGGTATGTCCAAAGAACCTTTCCCTTGCTCCACAATCTCCACCCTAAAGTCTAACCTCGAAGTCAAACTCGAAGAGTATAAGGTAGCACTAGAAGAAGTACGAGTAGAAGGAACGATGAGTAGCGTAAATAGACTTAAAGAAATCGAAGTAGAACTCGATACTATCAAGGGTGAAATTGAAGACGAGTTAAGTAAAGTTGGGTATTCTTTAGAAATACCTGAAGTAACAGACCCTAATGTCATCAACCAAGAACTCAAGGAACTCGGTAGTCCAGCGACTATTGATACCAATATCGAAGGAGGTGTAATCAACCTCACCCTCTCTCCTGAAATACTAAAAGCTCTTCAGTCGTATGATACAGCAATTGAGGCCTATACCAAGATCCCCAGGACAACAGAGGAAGTAAACGATCCCTTTGTATACTACGAACTAAAGAACCTCCCCTGGAACCCTCTTACTTACCCCAACCTCGAAGTCTTGATCCTTAATCATGGAGAGACCAAAGAAATCGACCGTGACCTGTTCGTCATCGATATGAAAGCCCTCGGTTACCGTCCTCTCCACTTTTCGGAACTAGTTGCACTCGCTCTCGCTAAACCCGACCTTAACCGTCGAAATGAATACTTCAACACCTATGAGAAATATATCTTGGGTGATGCTTGGCAGGCGCCGTTCTTCGGCGGGTCCAACTTAAGGCGTTACTTGAACGCGATTCTGGTTGACGTTGATTGGGGTCATCACATTCGCTCCTTGTTCGTTCGCTCTTAGAGCCAAGCCTTTAGCGGTAACATTAACCCCAACCAGAGATTGACCTAGTAATAGAAGGATGTACAATGGAAAGGTGGTTTTTTCACCTTTCCATTTTACATCTTTAATATAAAACTATGGGTACCGATAACTTAATCGCCAAGCTCTACGCCTCATCCAAAACAGTGTTTACCGTGAAGGATATAGCTTTATTATGGAAGGAAAGTGATAGGGTGAAATTGTATAATAAAATCAAATACTATGCTAACCAAGGATCTTTACTTAGACTGACACGAGGCGTCTTTGCTAAAAACAAAGAGTACAATGTAAAGGAATTGGCTACTAAAATTTATTCTCCTTCATATGTAAGTTTTGAGACAGTCCTACGTGAGGCAGGAGTTGTTTTCCAGCACCATGAAGCAACTTTCGTCGCTGGACCGTACCCTTGTCGAAAAACTATTGAAGGCCATAGATTTGTCTTTCGGAGACTTAAAAAAAGTGTTTTGTACAGTAGCGCGGGAATTAAAATTGAAAAAAATTATAGTATTGCTACCCCTGAGCGCGCCTTCTTGGATGTTTTGTATTTAAATCCCAAGTTTCATTTTGATAATTTAAATAGGATTGATTGGGATTTATGTTTTAAGTTGGTGAAGATTTATAATAACCAGGAATTGGTTAAACGTTTAAACAGTTATCAAAAATATGCTAAATAAAGAAAGACATCAAGTAATAATGAGTCAGATTTTGCGCGATGTGTATTCGGACACAGCTATCTCATCTCTGTTGGGATTTAAAGGCGGAACCTGCGCCTTTTTCTTTTATGGACTGACTCGCTTTTCAGTGGATCTTGACTTTGATCTGCTTGGGACAAGCGAAGAAGCCAAGAAAATAGTGTTTGAAAATATTGGTGAAATACTAAGAAAGTATGGTGAGCTTAAAGATTCATACATTAAACATCAAACCATTTTTTTTCTTTTATCATACGGAAATGACGATCACAACATCAAAATTGAAATTAACTTACGTTCTTTTTCACCTGATCCTAGGAAACATTATGAAATGAGGGAATATCTTGGTATAGCAATGTTGGTTGGGAAAAAAGAGTATTTGTTTTCTAGCAAACTAGTAGCTCTAACCGATCGCCGAGTAATGGCCATGAGAGACATATATGACATTTGGTTTTTTGCAAAGAACCTCTGGGATTTAGATCCAGAAATAATTAAATTAAGAACCGGAAGCTCTGTGAAAGAATATTTAGCTAAATGCATTAAAGTTATAGGAGTTGTGAAAGATAACGAGATCCTTGGAGGATTGGCGGAGCTACTGCCTGACGAGAAGGCTAAAGCTTGGGTAAAAAATAGTTTACGTGATGAAGTTGTATTTCTCTTAAAAAGTTTCCAATCCGCTCTTACCTAGTGATACAATATACCCATGTCCAAAGAACCTTTCCCCTGTACCACTATCTCCACTCTAAAGTCTAACCTCGAAGTCAAACTCGAAGAGTATAAGGTAGCACTAGAGGAAGCACGAGTAGAAGGAACGGTAGGTAGCGTTGAGAGACTTAGAGCCATTGAAGTAGAACTCGAGACTTTAAAGACAGTGATCGAGGAAGAATTGAATGAGGTGGGATATTCACTAGAAGAAGTAACTACTCTATCTACTAGATATAAACATCCCGATGGAAGAGTGGAGGATGTCACCCTTGATATTGAAGCAACCCTAGAAGACTTCGAAAGTTTCTACAATACCCATGGTATACCAGTACCACCTGACTTCGCTCCCAAAATCAGAGAAATCTTCACTACCAACCAAACTGCGATCGAAAACGCAATCAAAACCAAAGGTTTCAACAAGATGCTTCTAGTACCCGGGAACTTGTCACTCCCTAATGTTGCGAAGAAAATGGAGATGGAGCAAGGATATTTCCTAGGGGATAACTTCAAAAACGCTGGTGGCTTTACCGGAGCTATCGAAACCACCCATACTGAGAATCACCGCCTTATCCTCGTCCATGACGCCAAGGAACTAACTGATCGACCGGAACTCGCTTCTACCCTTAATATCAGCGGTACCGACGCTCAAAACCAGGACCCCCTTTCTCTCACTGACTACCTAGTCTTCGCTAATCACCACTATACGAAAACTGGGGAACACTTAGACACAGCCAAATTGACTTGGACATCTACTCAAGCGGGCACCGGTCTCGTCCGCGTGCGCTGGGATTCCGGTGGTGGTCTGCTGTACGTGGGCGTGATTGATCCATCGGGCTCGAGGGGCAATCTCGGCGTCCGCTCCTCCGCTGTCTTTACCTAATTTACTTTTTCCTTTTTAATTATTTTGATTTCTTCAGGTAGTTTTTTAATAGAGTACTTATCTAAATAAATGTTAAGATGTGAGGGTTATAAAAAAGCACGGCCCCATAAGGGGCTGTGCTTTGGGGTAGTGGCCAATCTCTTAAACCGCGTTTTCAACTTTTAACTTTTCAATCAAGTCTTCAATTTTAATTTCAAGTTTTTCACCGGAGCGGCTCTCGAGTGTAAGGAGGCCACTTTCCATTTCTTTGTCACCGATAACTAAGAAGTAGGGAAGTCGCTCGCTCTTGGCCTCACGGATCTTTTTGCCTAGTGACTCTGAGCTGAGGTCAGCGGTGGCACGGAGCTTGGCTGCTTGTAGTTTGGTTAGGATTTCTTCAGCGAGGGGGAAGTGATTTTCTCTAACTGGTACCACTCGGATCTGTTCGGGTGAAAGCCAGAGTGGGAAGTTGCCCGCAAAGTGTTCGATCATAATCGCCATAAAGCGCTCGAGGGAACCAGCAATAGCGCGGTGGATCATGACAGGGGTTTGCTTACTACCATCTTTTTCGGTGTAGGTGAGATTAAAGCGAGCCGGTTGGACAAAGTCTAGTTGCGCGGTCGCTAGTTGACGTTCACGACCAATCGCATCTTTAAACATAAAGTCCAACTTTGGTCCGTAGAAAGCAGCTTCACCTTCAATCTTCTTGTATGGTAGGTTTAAGCGAGTTGCTACCTCCTCAAGCATTGCTTCGGCTTTCTCCCAGTTACTGACTTCACCAAGGTATTTGTCTGGATCCTTAGGGTCGCGAGTTGAGAGTGAGACCCAATAGTTTCCTTCTCTAAACATGCTAAGAGCGGTATAGAATTCACGGATGACTTTGACGATGTTTTCGACTTCCTGTCCGATTTGATCAACGGTACAAAATACGTGTCCATCATCTTGAGAAATACTGCGGACGCGTGAAAGTCCGATCAGTTCACCAGCTTGCTCGTCACGGTAGACCATGGTGGTTTCGGCGTAGCGAATCGGGAGTTCTTTATAGGAACGAGGTCGACTGTCGTAGATTTGCGTGTGATGCGGACAGTTCATTGGCTTCATCACAAACTCAGCGTCGCTTTGGCCTTTAACCTTAAATAGCTCGTCTTTAAATTTATCCCAGTGCCCGGAAGTCTTATATAAGTCACTCTTAGTGATATGGGGGATACAGACTTTGACGTAACCGTACTTGGCCTGAATCTGCATAATTTTTTCGACGATTAAGTCACGGATCATGGTGCCTTTAGGGGTAAAGAGAGGGAGGCCAGGACCAACCAGATCAGAGAAGGTAAAAAGATCTAATTCTTTACCAAGCTTACGATGGTCACGTTCTTTGGCTTCTTCTCTTTGTTTTTCGTAAGCGGTAAGCTCGTCTTTTTCGATGAAGGCTAGACCATAGATTCTCGTTAGCATTGGCTTTTTCTCATCGCCACGCCAGTAGGCACCGGCAATTTTGTCGAGTTTGAATGCCTCTCCGGAAATTTCTTTAGCGGGGTTCTCAAGATGACCACCACGACAAAGGTCGGTAAAACCACCACAAGTATATAGGGTAATCTTTTCACCCCGTTCCGCGATTTCTTCCACTAACTCTAGTTTGTATTGATTGTCACGAAAGCGGATACGCGCATCTTCGAGACTGACTTCTTCGTGCAAGAACTTTGTCCAGTTTGGAAGTAGTTTACGCATGATGTTTTCGATCACTGGTAGATCAGTTTCGCCTGGTGTAGCGCCGCCAACGAAGTCAATGTCGTAATAAAAACCATTCTCAACAGCGGGGCCAAGGGTAAGTTTGGCTTTGGGGTATTTTTCTAAAACCGCCGCCGCTAAAAGATGGGCGAGAGTGTGTCGTGTGTGTTCAAGATTTTGTGACATAAAGATATTTTTTAATAAATAA
>JACCDW010989602.1_pt1 | contig 11293 bp, 8 predicted proteins | sample 7449781 | NCBI WGS metagenome assembly JACCDW01 (sample SAMN15323449, study PRJNA562643) | freshwater metagenome | isolation source: river surface water | place: USA:Blue River Watershed | collected 2017-08-18
CCTTCGTAACACGCCCACCCATCTTACAGTAAAAATCCTTATCCCATGTGTTACCGGCAACATCCATGATAAAATCACCCTGATTGACGAATCCGCCGGTTACACCGGTTGAAGGAGAAGAGGTGGGAATGTTGGAAACGGAAGAAGATATTTGATCCGAGGAGGGCGGTTGTGCGCCCACAGAGGGGAAATATTGGTTGGAGGAGGAACCTGTTGGGGACATGGGAATTCCCGTGGGCGATTGGTATTGGGATGGCATAATTGTGTTTAACCGACTGCCATTGGACGGCAATTCAGTTATAGTAATATGTAGGAAATCATTGGCACCGCCTGTTTTTGGAATCAATGGAACCAATTTATCCTTAAAACCCACAAAGTCAATTTTCACTTTATTAAATTGATCCTGCATTTCATTTAATTTAATAATTTCATTCGGCTTCTCAATAAATTCGGATTGAAGTTTTGTCTCAGCACTATTTAATTCTTTTATTTTTGTTTGAATAGTATCCATACTTTTTTGGTCAGTTGGGGTTAATTTGGACTTGAGCTGATTTATTTGATCAAGGAGGTCAATTATTTCTTGTTTGCCTTTTTTATACGCATCGCTATTCAAATAGCGGGTTGCCTCAAATTTAAGTTCCGCAATTTTAGTAATATTTTGCAATCTCTCTTTTTCCTTTTTCTCTTTTTCCTCTTTAAGACCCCTTTCAAAATTCTCCTCCTGTTTTTTGTATTGTTCTTCCAATTTTTCCTTTTTGCGTTCCAACTCAATTTGCAAGCTTTTTTCCTCCAAAGGAGAAACACCCCAAAACGAACTAGCGGGTGAACTGGATGTGCCTGAAGAACCAGAGGGAATGGAGGGACCCCCCATGGAACTCATGGGACCCGCCGATGATATACCAGAACACATATCAGGTCTTGCGTAATCAATGGAAATCTGGAATATTTTGGACGGCGATTTCCTTGTGTAAATAATTCCCTTGTAATGAATGTTATACTCATCAAAAAAAGTGTATACCTCAACGTTGGGGAACTTGGTGGAAATCTGTTTTTTAATAATTCCAATATCTTGCAAATAATCCAACATTTTAGGTGCGAATTCATTTGATGGGATTGCACTCATATCTTTCGGTGCCCAAACTATCTCCTCCTTGACAAGTTCCGGCACACTCTCCATGATGGCAATACTGGATGTAAGGGCCGCCACGAGAATCACGAATTTCAACAAAAACGACGCAATCTCCTTGCACATGGCGAGGCGAATACCCTTGGACTGAATGGCGCGATACTCCGCCTCACTAATGTACCCAACCGTTGTGGACTCCCCTGATTTTGCCGGATTCGTGAAACGCAGGCGCTGGAATTCCTTATCCAGTTCATTGGAGAGTGTAATAATCAGGTCGTTACAGGCGTCCTCGCTCGTATTAATTTTTTCCACGAGTGCCATCATATTGTTTTCGGTCAACAGGGCCTGAAAAAGGTTGGAGACGATATCCAGGCGACGCTGTTGGTCCGTGGTAAGTTGAAACTTACCTCCCTTATCGCCACTCGTTGCTAAAGTGGATCCCGCTGCACCCATTCTACTTAGGCTTCCTACAATCGCCCCGCTCTTCGGCGGCCTGGAAAAGCGTAGACTTCCAGCGCTCAATGCGCTTCATGCACTTCTGAAGTGTCGCCACACTAATGCCACATACGGCGGCGATTTCGGTGTTGGTCTTCGGGAAGTCCAAATGCTGTGTTGCGAGTGCAATGGAACATGCGGCCAGCGAGGGGGGTGTGGTTTCGGGACATACACCTAGGTCGTCCAACAAGTCGCCCATGATAATTGCCGTTCCCTCCAATGCTCCCAACATCGCCCTCGGTGTATCCAGGCGGAGAATCGCGGGTTCCAGATAGTGTCGGAAATTGGTGGACGGTGTGGCAACCGGAATAGGAATGATGGGTGTTTCTGATGGGGCATCGGATACGGCGGTTTCCTTTGCTGTTGCAGTATCCGCGGTAATGGCTGTACGGGCCGCGGCGTGCAAATGCTCGTCCAGGAGTCCCGCGAATTGTTTGTCACCCCGTGTAATTAACTTGATATCAATCTTGAAGATATCGGCAATCTCGCCGGGTCGCCGCGGGGTATCATGGCGTTTCAGGGATTCAAAGAGGCACGCGGCCATCAGGGCCTCCTTTTGCTGGCCGCGGCAAATACAACGGGGTGATACCTGGGCGTAGAGTTGCTTGGTTTCCTCCAGAATCGCCGCGGAAATACCGGCGTTGGCGGCGCGTACCTGCAGCCCCTCAAAGACATTCCACAGGGTACGCTCGCGATACGGCATGACATTCCAGAGGTGATACTGTCGGATCTTTTGCATGGCGCGAGACTCGCCGGGTCGCGCCACAATCCGCGTGCCCAGCGAGGACTCCGGCAAGAGGGGATTGATGGGATTCCCAACACGTGTCGGGTCGGGTGACCGATCATCCGCACCAAACCAGCGATACTCGGCGGAGGACGTCACTTCGTATCCGAAGGAATACCCACACTTCCCACATATCGCCTCCTCCTCCTCTACGACGACCCACTTATCGGTGCCGCAATCGGTGCAAATATAGGCGGAATCTGTTGGAATTGTTGGAGTTGCGGGTGTCCATGACCATTCGCCCCATTCGCAGTTCCCGTTCGCGTCGTCGGAACACGGTTCGGATTTAGCGAGTCCCGGAAATAATCGGGAGGTGGGGGCGAGTATAACATCCATGAGAGCCATAGCTTCTCACAAAAAGGCGCGCTAGGAAAATCAATTTTTAGGAGGGTTTGCGAGATTCGCGGTTCCCGTTAGGAGGATGGACTTTCCACAATACAATTATGCGGATGAAATGATGTCGCCACGGGAACTCGGAATTAAGCGGGACGGTTCATTTGACGGTATTATGCGCGCCGTGGCGGGTATTAACTATTATTCGGACGCCATTGGATTTGGGGAGGCCACGGAACTCTCCAAAAAGCAGGGTCTCCAACAATCTCCCCTCGGTATCCGCTTCTTCGTGGAGACGGGGGCCAAGTGCTCCAACGGCGCCAAAATGTACGAATACGTGGATACGATTCCGAAGGGGATGGGAGGACGTGTTGGAAGTGAGGTAAAAGCCATGGGATTGCCGGAATTACGTGGACTCGGTCCCGGTATTATGCAGGATGCCATGAGTGCCCTTAATCCGGTGCCCCTCCTGGAAACCGCGGCGAAGGGTGGGTATGCCCAATGTAAGCAGGTATCCCTGCCCGTCGGGGATGGTGCAGGGCGACTCGCTTCACGGTATACGCCGGATAAGCCCTGGATAAAAGGGGCCACGCAGATGAAGGGGGGTGTCCCCCATCAGACGCGCTGGGTCTTTGATAAATGGATCTCTGCCGAGGAGTACGCTACGACCCCCAAGACCGCCGTGGCGGAGGGTTACCGCGATGCAGCAGCCGCAACCACTTCTTTCTCGCTCAAGACGTCCCAAGTTGCGGCAGTGGCATTGTTGGGAGCCCTGGTAGTCGGAGTATATTGCACTGCCAAGCGATAAGCTGCATGTCACTGTTACTCCTCATCACTTTCCTCACTCTCCTCACCACCCTCGGCACATTTGAAGGCTTCATGGATGGGTTTGTATTCTTTACTGAAGAGGAATGACTCCACTAATTCATTTGTATCAACACCCCTTTCAGCATCCCTGAGCCATTGTCGTACAAGTAACTCCAGCTTGGGGTATTTATCCTCGGGCCGGTATGTCTCAAACCATTCAAGAATTAAATGATACATATCATTCATGGACGCATTGTTGTCCCAGGCATCGTGAATGTGTTGATAGAATGTATACAGTGTGTAGGACATGGTGGTGTTTTTATGTATTGTGTGTAATGTTAATTCCACACAACACAACGCATCGCAACTCAAATTTTTACATTTTACGTTTTATGTAATTATCTAAATGCCCCCTGACAAGGTATATGCAAACACAGTACAATGATTACGTCCATGTCCGCGGCATATTGAAAAATCGGCAAAGGGGGGTGGAATTCGGGTATTCATTGCCCACGGAGATCCCCTCTGGAAAAACCAGGCCGTCCAACAGGAACTGCGTATGCAGGGCTTCGCAGTTTCACCGAAACATCATTCAACCCAGGGTGCCATTGAATGGTGGCATATCCAGAAAAAGGAAGAACTTATTTGAAATGATTTAGGCGAATATGTTGGTGTTCCGGTTCACGAGGAAAGTGCGATAAATGCCCAAAGCGGCGAGACCTCCTGCCACCTGGGCCACAATGTACAATGCCATATCCGTCAGGGAAATGGCTTGGTTGGCCCACATCATCACGGATACAGCCGGGTTGAAGTGTCCGCCGCTGATTGACCCACCCATCAATATAACTGCGAGGAGAGATAGTGCAATCAAAACGGGACTGCCCGTTGCAATGATGGTGCTGAGAAACAGGAAGGTGCCGAGGAATTCAACAAAATACTTGAGCATTCTTGGTTTTGTTATTCTACTTAGGTGGTAGAATGAAAAGCGCAATCCGTCACGAGTTTTTTGTCGCCAAAACACTGGATCTGGCCCTCACATCCACCTACTATTTCTTCTTTGCCCTGGCCGCCTCCATGGCCCTGAACTTCCTAACACAAATCTACGAAACCTATTCATCCCGCTTCATCAATAATGGCGCCAAAAAGGATAAACCCCTCCCCCAACTCATGTTTGAGGTTGTGGCCAATATCTTCTTCCTGTTGTTTGTCCTCTGGATTATCAGGAATGTCGTGGAGCGGATACCCTTCCCCCTTGAAGGATACGGTGGATACGCCCATGCCCGCCTCTCACTCCCAACAATTATTGCCCTCTCCTCCGTTGTCATGCTCTTCTTCCAGACCTCGCTCATGGATAAGATTCGTGAACTGAATACACGCGTTTTCGCCGCGGTCAAGCTGTCGGATACCTGGTTGGGTCGCACTATGAAAAACATTTAATGGCGAGTTCCGCGATACGCCGGTGTATTTCGGCACCCTCTCCGCACCAATTGGAACCCGCTCGCACATGAAAAAACGTATCATCGTACAATTCCGCCCAATAGGTACCATCGGTGCCGTTGCGCGGATCCGCATCCAGAAAGGCTTTAACGTCGGCGCCAGTGCTAACGCCAGCAAGTGAGGGAGGAATATGTTGGGAATTCCAGGCACCCGAGGACTTGTGTGGCGCGAGCCATTTCACCTGTGTACCTCGTTGGGCCACCCAGGGTGCCGAGGCACCCCCCGTATCACAGTGTGTCGCCAAATCCCAACAAAGTCCCTCCACGTCTTCGGGCCATGTGGTATCCAACCACCAGAGATTCGGCCAGGCGTATACAATACCTTGGCGCTCCTGGCGCACAAAGGTGCCTGTGACCCCACGGCCGTAATACCGACCGAGATCCACGGGAGCCACCGGCCACATATCACTATCCAACATCCAGAACCGTGTTGCCTGCTGCTGCTGCGCGAGCCACGCCATGACACATCGCAATGTATCGCAATGGCGATGCGATGCGCTTCGGGTAATATGTTGGTGGTGCCGGTTTTCCACGGGAACCGACTCAATCCCCAATTCCCTACACGTATCCTCAATCTGCTGGCGCATAGTGGGATCGCCGAAGTTGGTTATATCGGGCCACGCCTTGGCATCGTTGAATACCACGAAACGCCAGGGCTGCTGGGGGGGCATGTAGCGTTCCAGAGCGGTCTTCTGTATACGTATAAAATGTGGGGCGTTACAGGCGGTCGTTAAAATAACGATGGGGGCTGGGGTGTGCCGGGAAAGTCCATTTTGGTTTCGCTCCTGAAGGGCGTTTTGTGCTAAACGTTGTAGGGGTTTCGGCGATATTTGTAACGCATTAAATGCGGAAGTTGCATGAATACGATGGTCAACGAGTATAGCGGGGACGTTATAGAGGACGGATTGTGGGGAATGTTGGAGGGCGATCTTTATCCAGAGATAGTAGTCTTCCATGAGGCCGGGGCAGGCGGGATGGTAGGCCCACCGGGCCCAGTCACGGCGTATGAGGGCGGCCGAATTGATGATGGGATTTTCGTGTTGGAGTGCGGCGGGATCCACCCAACCCGTGGGTATCGTTGGCACGCCACGGAATTCGCCGAAGTATTGCGCCTGTGTACCAACGACAATCGCGCCGGCGGCGGGTCCTTGAAGGGCGGCGACTTGTTCGGCGAGTTTCGTGGTATGCCAACGGTCATCCACGTCAAGGAGTGCGATCCAGCTCCCGTTTGCCAGGGTAACGGCGGCATTTAGTGCGGCGACTTTGGTGTTTATGGTGGAGGGTAGAAGTATGGGACGCACTTGTGGGTGGGCGAATGCGGCACAGACTGCCTCGGCGGGCCCTTGGCATCCAACACCATTCATGGCAACGATACATTCCCAACATGTATATGATTGGTTTATAACGCTGCTGAGGGATTCAAAAAGGTATTCGGCACCGTTGGCAACTGGTATAATGACAGTTATCAACGGGGACATGGACATGGATGGATGCGTGAGTAATGTGTTGGAAGTTTAGGCGATACGTTGAAAAATTATGGGTGACTGACAGCATATTGTATGGTATTTTCAAGTGGGTGTTGGTGTGTTGGTATGTTGGTGAATTCAAAGGTGGTTCATCTGGAGGAGGCAGACGAGGCGAGAATCTGTGGCGGGCAGGACAGTCCATGCGCGGCTGGCCTTGAGGGCGGCGAGGAGGTCGTTCTTGACGGTGATGGGGTTGAGGCCGAGTTCCTTGACCTTCTTACCAAAGATCTCCACAGCGTAGGTGGTGGACTTGCAGCCCTTCACCTCGTTCCAGATGACGGGGAAGTGGTTCTTGATATCTGTGAGACGGCGGAGAAGAGGAGTGTTGGTGGCTGTGGTGGTGGTCTTGGTGGCTGTGACGGTAGTTGTGGTTGCAGTAGCAGCAACGGGCTTCTTGACGGGCACGGTCTCCCAGCCCTCGCTGACGGTAGTGCTTGCACTGCAGGTGCTCTTGGCATCATCCTCCTCAAAGTTCATGGAGATGATGGCCAAGTCGTTACCCAGGTTGCCCAGTGCCTCAACAGTCCAGAAGCGACTGGCCTTGAGGGAAATGATGAGACGGCGGTAAGTGTTGTCCTCGTAGTCAAGGAAGTCGTTCACGTGGTCGCAGGCATCGTTGCGCATCTGTTGGAAGTTCTTGCGGTGCCAGCGGATCACGTAGCGCTCACGCTTGTCCTTGGACTCAATGCGGTCCACGATCACAGGGAAGTTCTCCCAAATGTGCTTGCGCAGGCGGAGAGTGGGCATCACCCAGGTGGCATCAGGATGGACCTCAGTGTACTCGTACTCGGAGAAATCGCTGAACGACTCCTCAGGGTTGTTGAGGATGTAGTCACCCCAGGTAAGATCCTCGCGGTACATGTTCTTGATCATGGCGTCGCTCTCAAAGAGAATGACCGCGTCCTTGGAGCCCAACAGGTTCATAATGAACCGGTTGTTGTTGGAGGATGCGGCACTCTCAATCTGCTTGAGCTCGTCAAAGGACATAGCGGCCAGTGCAGCCTCAATGCGGGGAGTCATGTTGATGGAAACCATTTTGGAAAGGAAGGAAGGGGTTGCGAAGCGCAGGAAGGAAAGGAAGGAAGGGAAGGAAGGGATTGCCGGAAGGCGGTTGCGAAGCGCAGGAAGGGAAGGGGGAGGACTTTGGTGTTGCCACACGAACTGACTGGAGTGGTTATCCACCTTTCAATTTTTTCCACCGACGGAAGGCGACGTAGTTGTAACATAACGTAGCCAACGCAGCCAACAAAAATTATGTCATGTTCAAGTTGGTATTCAAGTAAGGTGTAGATGTATGTGTAAACTAAAAAAGTGAGAGGCGAGTCATTCAATAATACCAAGAATACCAACAATGAATTCCCTCCTTCGTTCTTTCTCTCCTGATGCAAACCGTATTGCTATTCTAGGTGGCTCCCATGAACTCCACCAAGTCGTTCTGGATATGGCATCTCCAACAGCCGAAATAGATATTTACTGTGTTACATGTGGGGTATCTGATGATCGCCTCGTTGTCATCCGTGAGAATCCAACAGAAATCCTACATGAAGTACCCAATAAGAAATATGACGCAGTCATGATTGATTTACCGGTTGCCATCAGTCTCGGGACATGCGAATATATCTTCGGCATCTTTGCGAATGCATGGCTGACCGACAGGGGCGCCATGGCGGTTTCCGTAGGAACCATTTGCTCACCTGGCGTCTTTAAAACACTTCTTACACAGCAGACAAATATTCGGTTCTTCCAGAATGAGGATGGGGCCTATATATCCACTACCATTCGCGACTTTGAAATACTTTCTGCTGAAAAAGCACAGGTTGTTCTGCTGAAACCCAAGACGACCGACACTTCCAATAATGTGTAATGCATATTGCGGTTTCGAAGGAAGGGGGGTGTTGCCACACGAACTAACTGGAGTGGTAATCCACCTGTTAATTTTTCGCCAAAAAGTCTGCGATGGTGTTACGGCAGTTAAGACACCGTCTTGGGCAACTGTCCCAACTCGCGCCCAAGTGTCCTCAGTTTAGAGTCCACAATAATACGCGAACAGATGGACATGGATTCCAATTCCTGTAAGAAGAGCTTGTATGCGTAGGGAACGCGGACCTGTGCAAAGTCCGTCGTATTCTCACACGAAGCACACTTGAAGATTCCCGCCTTTGCATTGACCTGTCCCACAAGTCCACAGGCTTTACAGACGAACATCTGGAAATTATCCGATTTTTCCATCATAATCTCCTTGAGGAACTCGGTAGCACCATGGCTCACCATACAATCACGTTCCATCTCACCGAATCGTAGGCCGCCATCGCGCGCCCTGCCTTCCGCAGGTTGGCGTGTAAGCATCACGAGAGGTCCGGAACCCCTCGAATGATATTTATCGTCGACCATATGTTTGAGGCGCTGGTAGAAGATGGGACCCATAAAGATGGACGTAGGCATCTGTTGGCCTGAAGTCCCACAATAGAGTACTTCATTACTGTGGGGTTCCAGATGCAGGTCATCGCGCAAGGTGCGACACAGGCCTTCCACGGAAACATCCGTAAAGGGACTGCCATCTCCCAGCGTACCCGATTCACAGCAGATGCGCCCCATCAAAGTTTCCATCAAATGGGCAATCGTCATGCGGCTCGGAATACAGTGGGGATTGATGATAATGTCCGGTACTATGCCCGTGGCCGTCTGTGGCATGTCCTCGGGATTTAGTATCATGCCGCATGTTCCTTTTTGAGCGTGTCTACTACAGTTACCCGTCCAAACACAACGACCATTGCGGCGGACAAGGAATACCTCTGAAGGGATACTTATGCAATGAACTGTGCCTTTATAATGTGATATTTCTTCACGTTGACCATTCTGCGTATTGCAGTGACCATGATTCACAGTATTGCAAATGCGAGTTCTCTTAATTCCAACATTCCATGCATCGGCATTCATGCGAATTATGCTACCATCCTTTTTCACTGCTTCATATCCTTGCTCACGAAGAATTGTAGTATATCCAGCCCAACCAGTATGTTGAATAAGCTGCTGAATGGAATCCTTCAGTTTTACGGATGATGTGTAATAGTGTAGAGATGTTTCGGTTTCATGACCATCGCCTAGACACATTGCATTCACAAGGGTGCGCGCCTGTGCCGCACTCAAGGTGTATACCCATGCAGGCAGTTCTTTGTTAATAGCACCAACACTTAGAGTTTGCAGGTAATTTGCAATAGGCTTATAGCGAATGTGAATAATTTTGCGTGACTCATGGTATGTATATGGAAGTTCCAAGTTGTCACATGCAGTCTTAATAGCTTCCAGCACACGCTGTTTGTGTCCACAAATTCCAGCATATGCTTCGCCATCAGATGCCCATCCCTCAGCCATCCAGATGCCAAAGATTGTGAGCCAGCTATCCATCTTTTCAACAGGCACATTGAATCCTTCAATTGAGAATCCAATATCTGGTTGATCAATTTCAGCAGCACACATGTATGTCATGCGTTTCCCAATAACATCCTTGGCTTCCAGGAATTTGAAGCTGGTATGATCACGGGGTTTCACAAACATGCGATGGTTCATTGTTGTTTTAAGACTAATGCCTTGTGTTTCCACCTCGTATACATCCTCGTCAACATCAAGACGAATGATATCTGTTGGATTTCTGTATTCCATTTTCATGGTTTCGCGATTCAGTTGCGCAACCAGATCCTCCTTCGTCACCTCTGCAATCGGAACCCAGCCGCGATTCTTGGTCATCACTTCGTGATCCGGTGTCAGACAGAATTTATCTCCAATTGTGGGAATGCGCTCGGATCGCACGCGCATCTTGACGAACGAGAATCCCTCGGAATTTCGGCCGCGATAAATCTTATCCACGAAACCCGTCTCGTTATTCCGCAACATCTTTGAGGCGTCGCGGAATCGCTTACCGCCTGCGGCCTCTACGGCCGCCGAGGCACCCGCCGCAGACATGGAGGCGAGGGCCGAATGGGAAACCCCGCTCGCCATGGCGCCCTCCACCGCCCGTAGGCGCAGGGGCACCACCTTTCCAATGAGAATATCATCATTTCCCACAAATACATTCTCAGGCACCAGACCATCCGCCGCCAGTTTCCCGTAGTTCGCCAGCTTCATCTGCTTGGTTTGTCCAGGATCCGGCTGGCAGAATCGTTCCTCCTCACCGCTCGCCTGATTCTTCTTCTCCTCGTCCTTGTACGTGCGGAAGAACGTGGAACGGAAGAGACCGCGGTCAATCGCCGCGCGATTAATCATCACGGAATCCTCCTGATTATATCCACCGTACGTCATAATGGCCACGATTACATTGTATCCCGAAGGCATCTCCTGTGCCTTGTAGTACTTGGACATATAGGGCGATACAATGGGGCGGGCCGTCGTGTAGAGCATGTTGGACATCGTATCCAGTCGCTCGTTGTAATTGAGCGCGTAGACACCCATAGCCTGCTTGCCCATACTGGCCTGGTACGCATTACGGGGTGATTGATTATGATCAGGGAAGGGAATGTTGGAACCCATGGTACCGATGAGTGTACTCGGATGAATCTCGGCGTGGGTATGATCAGCCCCAACAGTCCCAACAGTCCCAACAGTCCCAACCGCCTCCATCTTCTTGGCGATGTAGAGATTCTCGGTTTCGCCCGCATCCACGAATTCCACGAGAGAATGACCGCCAGGTGAAACCCAGCGAGTCATATCATCCCAGGATAACGTGCCACTC
>JACCDW011233088.1_pt1 | contig 11293 bp, 9 predicted proteins | sample 7449781 | NCBI WGS metagenome assembly JACCDW01 (sample SAMN15323449, study PRJNA562643) | freshwater metagenome | isolation source: river surface water | place: USA:Blue River Watershed | collected 2017-08-18
CAAAGAATAGATTGTATGAAATCAAAAACAAAAATCAACGCCGAAGATGGTAAACAAGATTTGGTGATTACGAGGGTATTTGATTTGCCCGTGGAATTGCTTTTCAGAGCCTACATCGAACCCGAAATTGTGGAGCAATGGATGGGAACAAAAGTGTTAAAACTCGAAAATAAAGCACACGGAAGTTGGCAGTTTGAAACCACCGACCCACGAGGAAACAAACACGGTTTCAATGGTGTGATTCACGAGTTTTGTCTGAATCAGAAAATTACTCGCACATTTGAGATGGAAAATAGTCCATTTCCTGTACAGCTTGAATTTTTCGAATTTGAAAAACTTACCGAAAATACCAGCAAACTGACCATGCAGATTGTCTATAAATCAGCCGATTACCGCAACCAAATGCTCAAATTGCCATTTGCACAGGGTATCAATATGGCACATAATTGTTTGCAAGAAGTGGCATATAAACTTTTATAATGTATGAATCCAAAAGTTGATTTCTTTTTCGAAAAAGCCTCAAAGTGGCAAGAAGAATACAAACTGTTACGAACAATCGTGCTCGACTGCGGACTAATAGAAGAGCTTAAATGGGGCGTTCCGTGCTATACTTTTCAGCAGACCAACGTGGTTTTGATACACGGCTTCAAAGATTATTGTGCCTTGTTGTTTCACAAAGGTGCTTTGCTGAATGATGCAGAAGGTATTTTGATTCAACAAACCGAAAATGTGCAGGCTGCACGCCAGATTCGATTTACGAGTTTAGAGCAAATACTCGAAATGAAATCTATTCTAAAAGCATATATTTTTGAAGCCATTGAAGTTGAAAAAGCAGGTTTGAAAGTAGAACTTAAAAAAACTACAGAATTCAAAATGGCCGATGAGTTTCAGGCTGTCTTAGACGAAATGACCGAACTGAAAACTGCCTTCTACGCCCTAACCCCAGGCCGACAAAGAGCCTATCTATTGCATTTTTCAGCCCCAAAGCAAGCCAAAACACGAGAAGCAAGAGTCGAAAAATACATTCCAAAAATTCTTGACGGAAAGGGTTTAGAAGATTAAAAATGAGTCAAACGTTTTCTTTTTAACTAATACTACAAAAGCAACCCATGAAATTATCAGAAGAAGCCCAAACCGAATTACTTAATATCTTAAAAAAACGTTTCGAGAAAAACATGAGTCGGCATCAAGGTCTTGAATGGGCAAAAATTCAAGCAAAACTCGAAGCCAATGACGCAAAACTATGGTCGCTTGACGAAATGGAACGCACAGCAGGAGAGCCTGATGTAATTGGATACGATGCTCAAACCGATGAATTCATCTTCGTAGATTGTTCGGCTGAAAGCCCAAAAGGTCGCCGAAGCCTCTGCTATGACCTTGAAGCGTGGGAATCAAGAAAAGAACACAAACCGACCAATAATGTGCTTGATGTTGCTTCCGGAATGGGTATCAAACTCCTAAATGAAGAACAATACCGAACGCTACAATCACTCGGAAAATTCGATACAAAAACATCGAGTTGGTTGGCTACTCCTGCCGAAATTAGAAAACTCGGAGGTGCTATCTTTGGTGACTTCCGCTACGGACAAGTATTTATCTACCACAATGGTGCTGAATCTTATTATGCCGCCAGAGGTTTTCGTGGAGCTTTGCGAGTGTAAGGTTACGAAAGCTAATTTTATAGGTTAAAATCTGTTTCTAAATTCATCTAAAAACATGGTTTTTCGGTCGAATTACCCTATTATTGTATATTCTTTGGTTGGTATTTATCAATCAAAATAGTAGCCAAAGAATTTACCACATATTCAACCAAAAACTATGACAAACTTACCAAAAATGCTCTTCTTGGGTCTTTTGTGCGGACATTCCTTTGCCCAAAATGTCCAAAAAATCGAGCCAGTAAAATTTTCAGAAGTTAACATTACAGATGCCTTTTGGAAACCCAAAATGGATAAGGTAGCCACCACTACGTTGCAAGCCTGCATTGTGCAAACCGAAGTAAAAACACCTCGTATCAGAAATTTCGAGAAAGTTGCTCGTAAGCAAGGCGAAAAGCATGAAGGCATTTATTTCGATGATTCGGATGTCTATAAAGCAATGGAGGCCATGGCGTATTCGCTAAAAAACCACCCCGATGCCGAACTCGAAAAGAAAACCGATGAATGGATTGATAAGATTGCAGCAGCCCAACTGCCCGATGGTTATTTGAATACCTATTATACACTCAATGGCCTGCAAAACCGCTGGACTGATATGGAAAAGCACGAAGATTATTGTGCTGGCCACCTTATCGAAGCGGCGGTGGCCTATTACAACACTACTGGCAAACGTAAATTCCTTGATGTAGCTATTCGTTTTGCCAATCATATTGATGAAACTTTCCGTCTTGCCAATCGTCCTTGGGTGTCGGGGCATCAAGAAATCGAATTAGCTCTTGTAAAACTCTATCGAACTACCAAAGATGAGCGTTATCTGAAACTCTCAGAATGGTTTCTTAATCAGCGAGGTAAAGGGAATGGTAAAGGTGTAATTTGGGATGCCTGGAAAGACCCAGCGTATTGCCAAGATGCTATTCCCGTAAAAGACCAAAAAGAGATTACGGGCCATGCGGTGCGTGCCATGTATTTATACACAGGAGCAGCCGATGTGGCTGTCAATACAGGCGATACAGGTTATATGAATGCCATGAAAACGGTTTGGGAAGATGTTGTACACCGCAATATGTATATTACAGGGGGAATTGGCTCATCGGGAAGCAACGAAGGTTTCAGTCAAGATTTTGATTTACCCAACGAAAATGCCTATTGCGAAACCTGTGCTTCGGTCGGAATGGTTTTTTGGAATCAGCGAATGAATGCTCTTACGGGCGAAAGCAAATACATTGATGTTTTGGAAAGAAGCCTCTACAACGGAGCTTTAGATGGATTATCGCTTAGCGGTGACCGCTTTTTCTACGGCAATCCGTTGGCTTCCATTGGGCGTCATTCTCGCCGTGAATGGTTCGGAACTGCCTGTTGCCCATCGAATATTGCTCGTTTAGTTGCTTCACTCGGCGATTATATCTACGGAAAATCTGAGAGTGGAATTTGGGTAAATCTTTTTGTGGGAAGTAATACTACCATCAAGTTGAGAAACACCGAAATTCCAACCAGCATCGAAACCAATTATCCGCTTAATGGAAAAGTGAAAATTTCGATGAACCCAAGTTCAAAAACAAAATATGCCTTGCATGTAAGAATTCCGAGTTGGGCTACCAATGTGCCAGTAGCAGGTAATTTATACCATTATTTAGGCAATTATACTACGACTATTGCAATGATTGTCAATGGAAAAAAAGTTGATTTCAAGACCGAAAATGGCTACGCCATTATTGACCGTGAATGGTCGGCAGGAGATGTAGTGAGTTTTGAATTACCAATGGATGTAAGAAAAGTAGTGGCTCGCAACGAACTTAAACAAGATAACGAAAGAGTAGCTTTGCAACGTGGGCCGTTAGTTTATTGTGTAGAAGGTATTGATAATGAGGGCAAAGCATGGGATTTTATTTTACCAGACAATGCTAAATTTACAGAAGTACCTCAACAAGTGCTTACTGAACCAATCATTGCCATTCAGACCGATGCGACCACCTTCAAACCAACACCCGATGGTTTAGGCTTTAAACCAGAAAAAAAGCGTATCACAGCCATTCCGTATTATACATGGTGCAATCGTGGAAGCGGACAGATGCAAGTTTGGCTGCCAAGAAAAGTAAAAAGTGCTATGGTGAATTATTGAGAAAACAAAAAGAGACTTAAAACAAATTATTTGCTTTAAGTCTCTTTTAATTAATCAGTAAATATTCTAAGGATAGTTTATCGAACAATAGTTTTTTTATCTTTTTAGCCTATACAAATACGGAGCTTTATTCTGAGCCCCTGTAAATTTCTTTTCAAGTCGTTCGAGTACGTTCAAATCCAAGATTTTCTTTTGGAAATTGTTCATAGCAAAGGGTTTATTATAGACAGTTTCGTAGAGTTCTTGGAGTTCTTTCATCGTAAAAGTTTCGGGTAGAAGATTAAATCCGATGAATTTTTGGTCGAAATTCTGGCGGAGAGCTTTAAGAGCATCGTCCAAAATTTGGTTATGGTCGTGCATCATTTCTGGTACATCTTTTATGCTTCGCCACTCCAAAGATTCATCTAATTCTCCTTTTTGTGGATTCACTTTACTGATTTCAACCAAGGCGTAAAAACCAATACAAATAAATCGGTCGGTCATCCATTCGGCATCGGCTTGGTTATATTTTTCGGTCAGATGAGCCAATAAAAATGCTCGAAACTTACTATCAATAATTCGATTTTCGTGTCCGAAAACCTTAAATTGTTCTAAATAGATATTTTCAAGCCCTGTCCTTACTTTTAAAATTCGACTGGCAGCATTTTCGATGCTCTCGGTTTTCATGATGTAGCCACCTGGTAGATTCCAAAATCCATCCCCAGATTTCGATTTAGCTACCAAAACCTTCAATTCTTTATTTTCATAGCCAAATATGACACAATCAATTGAAAGATTGGCAATGTATTTTTCTGTACCGAATTTATTCATTTTCTTTCAACTACTTCTTTAAAATCTTAACCACAAAAGTAAATCTATCTTAACGTATTTTGAAATTCAACGAATAAGATTATTCATAGACAAAATTATAAAATTTTTATTATCTTTTTTATAGAAAATAAAATTTGTTTTCTACATTTGCTTTATAATAAAACAAATACTCAAATTTCAAGTACCATCTAAAACGCTTACAAATGAAAAATGCACGTTTTTTTAGACTATTAAGTCTAACTATTCTAATGTCAATGAGCATGGCTGTTTTTGCTCAAAAAAAATGGGGAGGAATGACACTCTACACTGTCCGCAATGAAATGGGCAAAGATGCCAAAGCTACGCTCAAACAAGTAGCTGATTTGGGTTACAAATATATTGAGGCTGTTGATTATAAAGATGGTAAATTTTATGGTATGACTCCCGATGAATTTAAATCATATTTGAAAAGTTTGGGATTACAACCAATTTCGGTTCACATGGGTTCGATGACGCTCGATAATGCTGATAAGCTCGTGGCTGATGTAAAAGCAGCTGGTTTTAAGTATTTTGTAGCACCTGTGCCACCAATGGGCATGTTTAAATTTGACCCCAAAACAAGGTCGTTGGGCATGGAAGGAACGGTAGAAAAATTGGCTGATATTCTGAATACAATCGCTAAAAAAGCCCATGCGGCAGGGTTGGAGTTTTTGTATCATAATCACGATTTTGAGCTTAAACCAAATAAAGATGGTATCGTGGTATTAGATTATTTATTGGAGCATTTAGACCCCAAATATGTCAATTTTCAGATGGATTTGTATTGGGTAACTAAAGCGGGAGCCGACCCAGTGGCATATTTCCAAAGATACCCAGGGCGTTTTAAAGTTTGGCACGTAAAAGACATGGACACAGAAGGACGTTTTGCTCCTGTTGGCAAAGGCACTATTGATTTCAAGCGAATTTTGGATAACAAAAAATTATCTGGAATGAAATACTACATCGTAGAGCAAGACATGACTTTTGATGGCTTGCAGCCAATGGAAGCTATCAAAATAAGCAAAGAAGGCTTAAAGAAATTTGGCTTTAATTAATTCGAATTAGGCTTTAGTTTTAACAAAGAGCCTTTCTTGTAAGCTGCTTTTTGTTGAGTATTACCCTGACTTCTTAGTCGGGGTAATAACATTATTGCCTGTTTTTAATGATAGAACAACGTTTTTTTAATAAAGAAGTAACATAGATTTAATTGTAAAGCCAATACTGTCATGCAAAAGTTTCTACTAATAATCTTTCCAATACTTATCATTACAAATGTGTATGGACAAACCAGCCGAGATTCGCTTGCCATTATTCAATTATTAGAAAAAGAAGGAGCTACTTGGCGAATGGGTGATGCCAAAGGGCATGCCGAATGTTGGGAAGTAAAACCAAACGGGCGGGTGCTAATTTCAACAACTGATGGCAGAAGTCTGGATTTTCCTGCCGAACGGATTGCCAATGCTCCTGCAAGTATGATGACTGGCGGTGGTTTTTCGATTCATTCCAACTATAAAATGAGTATCGGAAATACGTCCGCATGGGTAGTACATGATGAGGTTTCGATTGGAAAAGATGGTAAAGAAACACTTTCAAAAGAGGTCAGATTGTTGGAAAAAATAAAAGGACAATGGAAATTGATTGGACAGTCGAATCATCAATATGCTCCCGAAAAACCTAAAACCGATACCACAAGCTATATTCAAACTGTAGATATTACGAATGGTAAAATAGAAACAGTTTTGGTAACCAACAAGCACTTTGAAGCCCCTAATTGGCATCCAAACAATTATTTGATTCTGAATAGCTATGGTAAACTTTATACATTGGATTTAGCATCAAAAAAACTATCTTTGCTTAATACAGGTTTTGCTCAATCGAATAATAACGACCACGGTATTTCACCTGATAAAAAATGGTTGGCAATCAGCAATGCAGCCAAAGATGATACCTCGAAAAAACGCTATAAGTCAGCTATTTATGTGCTACCAATAAGCGGAGGAGAACCTCGCAGAATAACCACAGAAGTAATGTCGTTTTGGCATGGATGGAGTGCCGATGGCAAAACGTTAGCTTATTGTGGCGAGCGAAATGGTAATTATGATATTTATACAATTGGGATTGAAGGTGGACAAGAAAAACGCCTCACAACAACCGAAGGGTTGGATGATGGCCCAGATTATTCACCCGATGGAAAACAGATTTATTTTAACTCGTATCGCTCGGGACGTATGCAAATTTGGCGAATGAATGCCGACGGTTCAAACCCAGAACAGTTGACGACTGATGAAAACTCAAATTGGTTTGCCCATCCATCGCCTGACGGAAAATGGATTGCTTATATCTCGTATCAATCTGATGAGAAACAAGCACATTTATTCGGGAAACAAGTAAAACTCCGCTTGATGGATGTGAAAACTAAGGAAATCAAGGATTTAACACCCGTTTTCTTTGGCGGTCAAGGTACAATCAATGTGCCATCGTGGAGTGCCGATAGCAAGAAAATTGCGTTTGTGAGTTATGCAGTGAAATAATTAAAATTTATCGTCAACGCCACTGTAGAGACAAGGCGACCGTCGCTCGGCATGCTTTATCTCTGAAATTGAAATAAATTCTGTATTTTGAAAAATATTCAACCTCAATCAAAACTATGAAAAACGACAATCTATCTTCAAGAAGAAGATTTTTACAAAAAATAGGTGCCACCAGTTTAGTGGCGGCATCGTCGCCATTTGCTTCTTTTGCCAGCCAAGCAAAAGCCGAACAACGCATTTTGCAATATGATAAAAAAATTACGGCCAATGACAAAGTTCGTATTGGTGTTATTGGTTATGGTGTTCAAGGGCATTTTGATTTACGAACAGCTCTAAAAGTACCAGGAGTTGAATTGGCTGCCATCTGTGATTTATACACAGGAAGGCTTGAAAATGCCAAAGAACAATTTGGGAAGGAGCTTTTTACTACTACCAATTATAAGGATATTTTAGATAAGAAAGACATTGATGCGGTTTTGATATGTACGCACGATGTTTGGCATGCTCGTATTGCTATAGATGCGTTAGCAAAAGGCAAACATGTGTATTGTGAGAAACCAATGGTGTATAAAATTGCCGAGGGATACCCTGTAATGGCTGCCGCCAAGAAAGCTGGAAAAGTATTTCAAGTAGGTAGTCAGCGTGTGAGTAGCCTTGGTTACGCAAAAGCAAAAGAATTGTTGGCTGCGGGTGAAATTGGTAAACTGAACATGGTCAATGCCGTTTATGACCGCCAAAGCTCAATTGGAGCGTGGGAATACACGATTCCGAAAGATGCCAACGCCATGACTACCAACTGGGATAAGTTTATTGAAGTTACTGAAAAAATGGCTTTTGATGCCAAAAAGTTTTTCTGGTGGAGAGCCTTCAAAGAGGTTGGAACGGGCGTAGCAGGAGATTTATTTATTCACTTATTGAGTGGTTCACATTTTATTACGAACTCAAAAGGACCAGAAAGTATATATAGTACTGGGCAGTTTAGTTATTGGAAAGATGGACGAAATCTGCCAGATGTAATGTCGGGTGTGATGCAATATCCTGATAGTCCAGAGCATCCTGCTTTTCAGATGACCTTGCAAGTGAATTTTATCAGCGGAACTGGCGGACAAGAAGTCATACAGTTGGTTGGTTCTGAGGGTGTTATACGAGTGCAGGGCAATAATATTTCAGTAAAACATAGCCTTATGCCTGAAGCTCCTGGTTTTGGGGGATATGATTCGGTGTTTACGTTTTCGAAAAGTATGCAAGATGAAATGACTGCCGAATACAATGCCAAATGGACAGCTGACCAACGAAAAAGAAAAACTAAGGAAGACATTATTTTCAAAGCTCCCGATGGCTACGACGACCATCTTGACCATTTTACGAATTTCTTTGATGCAATACGTACGGGTAAACAGGTTGTAGAAGATGCCGAATTTGGTTTCAGAGCGGCTGCACCTGCGTTGTCGTGTAATGACAGCTTTTTATCTAAAAAAATTGTGAAGTGGGACCCTGTAAATATGAAATTAAAAGCATAATCTGAAACAAGATGGCTACTCAATTTGAGTAGCCATCTTGTTTTATTGATTTCTGAACCTATACAAATATGGAGCTTTATTAGCTGCTCCAGTAAATTTCTTTTCGAGGCGTTCAAGTACATTTAAGTCCAATATTTTCTTTTGGAAATTGTTTCTTGCAAAAGGTTTATCATATACCGCCTCGTAGAGTTCTTGCACTTCTTTCATTGTGAATGTTTCGGGCAGAAGATTAAAACCAATGAGTTTTTGGTCGAGGTTTTGTCGGAGAGTTTCGAGTGCAAATAAAACCATTTCGTTGTGGTCCATAATCATTTTAGGTAATTCTTTAACATTATACCACTCAACCGAGTCATCAAGCATCCCTTTTTGTGGACTTACCTTGTTTATATCTACCAGTGCATAGTAGCCTATCGAAACGAATCTTTTGGTGAGCCAGTTGATATCGTTTTCATCCAAAATTCCTTTAGCAAGCCACTCTTTCTTTAAGCTATCAATATTTTCATATATCTCATGATTAACCCGTGAGGGTTCGCCAAATACCCGAAATTGCTCTAAATAAATATCTTTTAGACCCGTACGTTCTTCTAAAATTCGTTTAGCGGCATTATTGATACTTTCTTCTTGCATAATAAAACCACCAGGTAGTGTCCAAATAGATGTTTCGATTTTTATTTTTGAAATCAAAACTTTTAATTCTTGCTCCTTATATCCAAAAATGACGCAATCTATCGAAAGTTGGTTGATAAAATTTTGTTCGTTAAAAAGTTTCATAGTTTGCTATTTATTCCGTCAAAATTACAAGTGAAAAATTAGTAATCCAGCTTAATTTCCATCCTTAAAAAGGGCCTTTCATAAAATATTAATATTCAAAGATACAATATTAAAAAATAATATTGTCTTTTTTTTAGACAATATAGAAAATCTTTTTACATTTGTTCCAGAAATCATTTTGGTATCCTCTAACCAACCTTATAATAATTATGAAGAAAATCGTTAAAATCTTACTTTGGTCGGTTCTAACAATCATTGTGCTACTTAGTGGAGTGATGGGCATATTTATTTATAAAGTAAAAAATGGTTTCCCTGTTTCATACGAAACCGAAACCCCAAAAATTGACTTTCCTGCCAATCAACCAGCAGTGTTATTATTCTCAAAATCAACTGGTTTTCGTCACAGTGGTTCAATAGATGCGTCAAAACCAATATTTACCGATTTGGCGAAGAAAAACGGCTGGTTTCTTTATGAAACAGAAGAGGGTGGTGTCTTTAATGCTGAGCAACTTGCCAAATTTAAAGTAGTTATTTTCAATAATTCAACGGGTAGAGTATTGAATGATGAGCAACAAAAAGCATTAGAACAGTACATAGAAAATGGCGGTAGCTTAATGGGTATTCATGGTGCAGGCGATAATTCTCATCATTGGGACTGGTACGTAGAAAATTTGCTTGGTGCTGAGTTTTCGCACCATCCAATCAAACCGCAGTTTCAAAAAACTGATGTATTGCTTGATGCTCAAGCCGACAGCACAATAACCACTCAAATTTCGCAACCATGGAGTCATACCGACGAATGGTATGTATTTTTTGAAAATCCACGCAAAAAAGGCTTCAATATTTTATATACAATCAATGGTGATAGTATTATTCCGAATGGGAATATGTCTTTTTTATCGAGTAATAAAAACTTCGGAATGGGAAAAGACCACCCCGTGGCCTGGTGTAAGCAAATCGGAAAAGGTAAAACTTTTTACACATCAATGGGTCATGATGAATCGGTTTGGAAAGACCCAAATTTTGTGAAATTGATTGAGAATGGTATTAATTGGACGATGAAATAATTTGCAATTTCACTCAGTAGAGACAAGGCATGCCTTGTCTCTACAACCGAAAAAATAAATAAGATGAAAAAAATAGCCATAGTTACAGGAGCTGCTCGTGGAATAGGTTTAGAAATAGCCAAAAGATTTAATAAAGAAGGCTATCATGCTGTGATTGTAGATATTGATGAAACTGAGCTCGTTAAGTGTGCAGAGAACCTAAAAAGTCAGGAATGTTTTTCGTTTTATCATTGCGATGTATCTAATCAACAGTCAGTTACAAACACTTTCGCTCAAATTACGGCAGAGTTTTCAGCTATTCATGCTTTGGTAAATAATGCAGGCATTGCCATATTTAAACCTGCTCAAGAAGTAAGCTTTGAAGACTGGACAGCCGTAATGGGAACAAACCTCAACGGGACATTTCTATGCAGTCAGGCCTGTTTGCCTGCTTTGGTGGCAGGAAAAGGCAGTATTGTAAATATCGCCAGTATTTCGGGCGTGAGAGCAAGTACTTTACGCATAGCGTATGGCACAAGCAAGGCAGCCATCATGCACCTCACTAAACAACAAGCAGTAGAATATGGAAATCTGGGTGTTCGTGCGAATGCCGTGGCACCTGGCCCAGTAGAAACCGAAATGGCTAAATTAGTGCACAGTGCCGATATTCGCACTTCGTATGCCGATGCTATTCCTTTGGCTCGCTATGGCACTACTGAGGAAATTTCTAATGCGGTTTATTTCTTATGTAGTGAGCAAGCAAGCTATATCAATGGCCAAATTCTGTGTGCCGATGGCGGTTTTGATGCCGCAGGAGTAG
>JACCDW010779906.1_pt1 | contig 11292 bp, 9 predicted proteins | sample 7449781 | NCBI WGS metagenome assembly JACCDW01 (sample SAMN15323449, study PRJNA562643) | freshwater metagenome | isolation source: river surface water | place: USA:Blue River Watershed | collected 2017-08-18
ATTCTACAGCACTCACTTTTGAACGCTCCGATAATTCTGAAAAACGGAATGTATTTTCAGTTGACTCTGTAGAATTTATGTCTTCTAAAATTGAAGTTGCGATGTATTCTGAGGGACTTAAATTGGACTCAATTGCAACAGTTTCGCCAGAAACTGGTGTAGCCACTTGAACAGTTGGTGCAATGGTTTTGTCAATGAATTCATCGATTGCAATTGGCTTTTGAATGCTATTCCAAATGAACCATGCAGATGCTATGGCCATCAACGACGCAACAACACCAAATACACTCGACCATGGAATCATATCAAAAATTGAAGGTTTATATACCACTGTTTCCTCCTCTATTCGAGAGTTTGAATTGGCTTCAGCATAAACCTTGTGTTGTTTGCTAAATTCTATTTGAATTGATTTTGTAGCCGAAACTGTTTCTGTTTTTGGAAGTTCATTCGACATTGATTCGTGCAACAAATCCAATTCGGCATCCGAAAATTCTAACTCAACCTCACTTATACTATTTTTTACTTCTGCAACAGGAACCTCTATTGTATTTGTTTTCATTGGTTCCAACTGACTTGACAATTGCTCATGTAATGAATCTAAATCAGCATCGCTGAATGTCAATTCTGTAATCACCTGACGCTCGTCTCTCTCTATAAGATCATTTGCAATGACTTCATTGATGATTTCTTGAGGGACATTAACTTCTGCCACCATTTCTGTTGTTTCATAGCCAACAATAGGTTCAGACATAACCTCATTCACTGATTGAACTTCTTCAATGAATGTCGTCTCGGGAATTGCTATTTCAACCTGATTTTGAACCTCTTCAGCAACTTCAGGAACAAAAGAAAATGCAAATGATGGAACATATTCTTCCTCAATTTGCGATTCTTTAGCGCCATTTAACAATGAAACAATCTCCGAACTAGATTCATCGGCAATCGCAAATTCACGATTGATATTTTCTATTTCATTTGAAACTTCAGCGTTGATTTCCGTTGAAGTAATTTCAGTGATCACAGCATCGGAATCTAACGATATTGCTTCTATCGATTGTTGCAAATCGACAATTGCTTCTGGAGTAATTTCTTCAACGGCATTTGTAGATGAAATTAATTCATTGCTAATTTCATCGATATAATTCGATGTAACGTTTTGAATTTCATTGAATTCAACAACTTCATCAACAATTGGCGATGGAGAGATATCTACAATTGTTTCATTTTTATTTGCCGATTCAATTGTTGAAATGGATGTTGTTTCATGGAAAATTTGCTGATCGAGATCGAATGCCAAATCCCCAGTAATGGTAATATCCGACATTTCTTGTCCCTCAGAATCTAAAACCAATCCTTCCAATTCATCATCGGCATTAAATTCGTGCCAATAAGGAGTTGCATTCGGTTTTAAGTTGATAGGTTCAATATGAATTTCTCCGATATCGGTGATTGTATTGTTTTGATTTGCAAGAGTTTCGTTATTGTCTTTTTCGATTTTCTCAGATGTCAAAGGAAAACCGAATTCAACTGTTAACTGAACGGGTGCTTGACGTTGCTTTCTTGTGAATTCAATTTTCGGCTCAACGTTTTCTTGAATTTTTATTACCTCTATACCAGCACGTTGTTGAATTCTGCCCGACAAATCATTGAAATAACCATTGCCAGGATTGAAAGGATGTCCAAATTTATTTTGTTCAAAGTTCATGTTTCGTCCCTCCTTAATTTAAAACATTTAAATAAATTTCAAGCTTCTTGATGGCATGTTGATAGGTTGTTTTCAAGGCAGCTTCATTGGTTTGAGTTAAATCTGAAATCTCGTCATACGACAATTGGTCGAAGTACTTCAAATTGAACACTAATTTTTGCTTGTAGGTGAGGTAGCACATTGCTTTTTGAATTTTAATAGCCTCAGCATTTTGATTCAAAGTTTCTTTTTCATCCAAAAATTCAGCAAATTCAGGCTGAGCTTCATCAAAATCGATGTTTGGATATTGTTTTTTCAAAAAAGCAATGGTTTCATTCGAAGCCATTCTGTAGATTGTAGTATTGAGATTGTCTGTTCTAAACTGAGAAATATTGTCCCAGAATTTAACAAATACAGCGGCTGTAATTTCATCTGCAGCTCTGTGCGACAAAACCATCGAGCGAACGTGGTTGTATACTTTATCTTGGAAACGTCTTAACAAATCCCTGAAAGCAGATTCAATATGTTCAGGTTTAGAAAAGTAAGTCACCAGTTGAGAGTCGTCAAAACGCTGGAAGTTGATCGTTACTTCCGCTTTTTGCATCTTCTCGTCTTTTAATTTTAACTTAGAAGCATTCATATTTTTGTGGTTGGTACTGCGAAGATGAATTTGTTTAGGGATAATATTATAATGTAGCACCCCAAAGTTGATGACATTGATATGTGAATAGTGAAAAAAGTGTACATTATAGTATACTTGGCATATTTTCAATTTCAGAAATAATTCGCAAATAATTATTTAACAACTATTTAACACTTTGTTTATTGATGTTTTAAGTTTAGAGTAAATTGCTAACGATTAAAGTAAGTTGAAAGGGTTTGTATTTCTAATCTTTCTAATCTTTCTAATCTTTCTAATCTTTCTAATCTTTCTAATCTCCCCAATCTTTCTAATCTCCCTAATCTTCACTATATTTGCAGAGAAAATAAAAGATAATTGAAATATTCTTGACAAAATGTTTGAGAATGTCAAAAAAATCCTTATTTTTGCAACCCAATTTTGGACAAAATAAGTCATGAACTCGATTGTAAATAGCATCTCGCAAGAATTTTTAAGAAAAGACCTTCCTGATTTCAAGGCGGGCGATCGTATTACCGTACACTATAAAATCAAAGAAGGTAACAAAGAGCGTATTCAGCAGTTCCAAGGTGATGTTATTCAACGTCGCAACTCTGGTATTGATGAGTCTTTCACTGTTCGTAAAATTTCGAATGGTGTTGGTGTTGAGCGTATCTTCCCAATGAACAGTCCTTACATCGATAAAATCGAAGTTAATCGCCGTGGTAAAGTACGTCGTGCACGTATTTTCTATCTACGTGAACAAATTGGTAAAGCTGCTCGTATTAAAGAACGTCGTAGATAATATCTATTGAACTATATAAAAAGACCTTGCTTGCAAGGTCTTTTTTAGTTTATGAGGGTTTATAATGGTTTATGAGGGTTTATGAGGGTTTATGAGGGTTTATGAATATAATGATTTCCAATAAGCCAATAAGCCTATAAACTTCTTCAAACTTCATTTAAAAAATAATCCACCAGTACTCACCAACGTTGCCAACTACTTTTGGTTGCCATTTTAATTCTCTGAAATACTGTTGCGCATGCAACGTATCGTTGGTAATTAATCCCTCAGCGCCATCTTTCCTGAATTTATCAAATAAATCAGACTTCTCCCCTAAATTATACCATGGGAAACCCTTCGCTTGCAAATAATAAAAATCAACACATCCCGATTGATCCAAGCCTACAATCCAACGTTGCTTTAGGGAACTAAGCTTTGCAACTTTTTCTTGGTTATCGACCAACATATGACTCACCCTCCAATTTTCTGGCTGCCAGTTTCGATTCATTCTCAACCAAGCCCAAACTGGAGAAATCAGTATCAATATTATCGCCAGAGCGGCCAATTTTGTGCTCTTAATTTGCCTCAATCCATAAATACTTAACAACACCACAAACGGAGCAAAAACAAGCGTGTAATAGCCATGTATCCTCAATTGATATTGCATTGCCACATAAAACAACACAATTCCTACAAATACGCCTAAAAACCTTAAATCTTTCAATTTATTCGTCATTGCTTCTTTCAATCCAATCAGAAAAGCAAAGAGCAACCCATATCCTACCCACGTTTCAGGCAAATCGCTGAATACATTCACGGCCAAAGTCTTAAGCTTCATTAAACCGCCTTCTATAAATCGAATTTCATGCACAAATTCATAAATTCCATTCATTGAAGTGAGAATTTTAGCCCAATAATACCATCCTAAACTCAATAACAAAACCACTACACCCATTGCAACGATCCATATAAAATTTAACGTTTTATAGCGCCTTTGAGCTACAATGTCCCCCATGAAAATAAAACCAGGCATTAAAAACATAATTTTTGTCATTCCTGCAAGCGACAAAAAAAGCGTTGTGAGCAAGCCATTCAAAAAAACAGGGGCATCTAAAAATTTCAAATAAAAATACCAACCCCAAACCATACAAGCCAAGGCCAATAAATCAGGAACCGCATTGATACTATGGTAGTAAAATTCGGGGATGCCAATGAATGCAATTCCAGATAAAAACGAATAAAACTGATTTTTAAAATAATACTGACTTAAATAAAAGATACCTACTATCGCCAAAATTCCGATAATCAAACTTAAATAGCGATGCAAGTTTTGAGAAAATCCAAAAACTTTATACGCAACCGCCAAAGTATAATCGTAAGAGGTGAATTGAGGACCTGTAATGCCATTTGTATTGTAACGCTTATCTATCCGAGGATAAAGTATATTCATATCCTCTTGAGCGTAATTACGAGCAACCGCTAATGTATTGCATTGTCGCCAAACATGGTTTCCAACAGCCGGAAGATTTAAATACCATGCATGTGACCCAATTTGCAACAACAAAAGGATTGCCAAACAATGCCAACGCCTCAAACCATTCAATTGTTGCTCTATTTTTTTTACCATGTATGGTCAATCACAATTTTAGGTGTTCCGTTGATTGCTTTGAAAATCAAGGAAAAATATCCAGATTGAGGTTTTGTACTTTCACCGACATGCCATTTTCCCAAAACTTGAGAAACTCCTGCCGATTGATCAACCCATTGTATTTGAATGACTTCAAATCTCAATTGCCCCATCACTTCTTTTGAGGGATAATTTTTTTTGTAAGAATCAGAAACAGCTTGATATCCGTAGCGTGGCCCTTTTTGTGTGATAAACAACATTGAATCGGAACGCCAATATCCCTCCATAAATCCATCTATACTGCCGTTGTTCCAAGCTTTAATTTGTTGGTCCAAAACATTTTGAACGTCAGCAAAAGTATATCTTTCGAATGCTTCATTCTTTGCATTTTTTTGTACATTCCAACGCGTTCCAATGCAAGAACTTACCGAGAAAAAAACGATGCCTAGCGTTGAAATAAATATAGCGAATTTTACCCTCATTTACAAATAATTATGGTTTCCAAACAATTCCCAATCCTAATACATTGTGAAAAGCACCGCCCCCACCCATTAAATAATTCACCTGGCTCACGGTTGGATTGAGCAACGACATTAAGCTATACTGAAAAGCTGCAGTTAAAAAATACTGCTCATTTAAAGGATATGTGGCTTTTAAGTCCAAAAGCAATCCAATCTTTTGATAATCTTGAACAATGTTTGGAACGTAATTTTCAGTTTCTGTTATGCTCAATAAATAAGTTGACCTTGCACCAGCTTGATAATACAACGAATTGACAAATCCTCCATATAACAATCCCAAATCAATTGAAGTATAGCGAATGTGAAACGCATTCAAAGTAGGTTCATCGGGATTAAACAATCTACGGCTGCCTCGCTCTGACAAACCCATAGTGAAAGCCAATGACTTATTGTTTTTAAGTCCAATTCCAGTAATCAATCCTAACTGATATCCAAATTTATTGTATCCGCTTGCATTGTCGCCATCAATTTGAGAAGCCAAAATCAAAACTTCTGGATAAGAAAAAAACTTCCCTTCCTGAAGATTCATTTTATTTTGACCTTGTGAAAAAAGACTGATCGGCAACAACACCAAAGCAATTAGACTGATTGATTTCATTAGAATCCTTGTATTTTTGTAGCAATATCTTTGTAAATGGGCGAAAAAACAAAACATGTGGATTTTTTAATTGTTGGTGGTGGAATTGCGGGAACAACACTCGCCCTTGAATTGCAAAAACTAGGTGCATCTGTAACCATTTACGACAATCAATTTAACCGAAGCAGCAGCAGAGTTGCGGCAGGACTTCTCAGCGCCATGGTACCGAGAAATGTGCGTAAAACGTGGTTGAGTGACCAAATTTTTCCTCATGTTTTCAAATATTACAAAACATTTGAAACTCAATGGAACGAGCATTTTATAGAGGAAATCCCTACCCTTCAAATCCACAAAAATCTTCGCCAAGTGCACAATTGGACCATCCGCGCTGGAGAACCTGGATTTGAGAAATATTTGAATATCAACGCTCCACAGCTTCCGGAAATCATGCAACCATTGAACTTTGATTGTATTGAGGTTTTGCTCACTGGGAGATTGGATGTTGCAAAATTTATTGATCTGGCAAAAGTTCACATCCCTCAAAAGGAAAACTCTTTTTATTTTGAAGGACAATTCCTTTACGATGAACTCATTCAAGAATCGGGAAGTTGGATTTATGAAGGAATTACTTATTCGAAAGTAGTTTTTGCAGAAGGCGTGAATATCAATTTGAATCCATATTTCAACTATTTGCCATTCAATCCATCTGGTGGTGATATTCTAAAAGTAAAATTGGAAGGTATTCCACAGTCGCATATTCTCAAGAAAAAGGAATGGTTGTTACCCATTGGAAATAGTGAATGGCTAGCAGGAAGCACTTATCATTCAGACAATTACAGCATTCAAGAGGAACAAAAAGATGCAGATTGGCTTCTTCAGGAGTTAGAATCTTGGGTTGGAAAACCCATTCAACTCATTGAACACAAACGCGGTGTAAGGCCAACAGTTGCCGAAAGGAGACCCTATTTAGGCATGCATCCAGAACAGAAAAACCTTTATGTTTACAATGGATTAGGGAGCAAAGGGAGTTCTCTGGTTAGTGTTCTCAGCGAACAATATGCCCAACATTTAATTCACCAACATCCACTCCTAGATGAGGTCAATATTGAGCAATACATTCCGCTATTTTTGCAAAAAATAAATGCTTAAAGTTTTGCTAAAAACTCTAAAAAATCGTCGGGGCTAGCAATTACCTTGCAATTTGCACCGACTTTTAAATCGCGGCGTTTTACAATTTGGCTACCTGTTAAACAAATGGTTGTGTTTGGCCAATTTCTTGACAACGTATTTACATAAACTTGAATCGGCATATTGCTATTGGCATTCGTAACTGCGCAAAACAATACATCTGGCTTATGAACTTTGAACAATTGATTTAAATCTTCAATTGGTGTTGATGATCCTATGTAAACAACCTGATGTCCTCTAGATTTCAACATGTAAGACGCAAAAAGCAAACTCAATTCATGATTTTCACCGTTCGGTAAAAACAAGATGAATTTCTTTGCATTTGCTGCCATTGGTGTTGAAATTTGATCGATTGCCGAATAAAGGCGTTGTTTGATGATATTGGTAATGAAATGTTCGTGGGCAACGTTAATTGATCCACTCAACCACAAAATACCAACATGCTGTAGCATTGGGAAAATAATTCTTCCCGTGGTTTCTTCCATGCCCAATTTTAAAATATTGATCGACAATATTTTATTGAATTCTTTTTCATTAAAATCAATCATTGCACTTGTCAATGCTTGAATTTGATTTTGGTATGTACTGTTACTTTCTGAAATATTGAGGGTTCTACGTTGAACTTCCTCACGCGTCATTTCAGCAATTTTACTGATTTTGTAGCCATTCACGTTAAGTAAAGCCACATTCATCATGTATTTTAAATCGTCTTCCTCGTAATAACGAATGTTTGTATCGGTGCGTTTTGGCACCAACATTCCATATCGTTGTTCCCAGATTCGAATGGTAAACGCCTTGATCCCGGTGATATTCTCGACATCCTTAATAAAGTATTTGTCGCGAAAATCTCGCTTAGATTTGATTATCGACCGACTTTTTTTCGTTTCGATTGTTGTATTGTCTTCCATCACATATGAAAATAGTAATTACTGGTAGTTCCGGCCTTATTGGTAACGTTCTTGTAAAAGAATTACAAGCACAACATCACACAATTATTCCGTTAGTACACGAGAGTAACAAACAAACCCCTAAAAAAGATTTCACTTGGAACATTTTTTCTAAAAAATTAGATATCAAAGCCTTTGAAAATGTTGATTGTGTAATCCATTTGGCCGGCAGCAATATTGGCAAACCATGGACAAAGTCGCATAAATCCTCAATTTATCATTCCCGCATTGATGGCACAAATTTATTGTTTGAGATGTTTAAAGAAAACAATATTTTTCCTAAACATTTTATTTCAGCCTCGGCAATTGGGTACTATCCAGACCCCATTTTAGAAAAAACCGACGAATCTTGTTTACCAGGTAATGGATTTCTTGCAAAAGTTTGCTCCGACTGGGAAAAAGCCGCCCTACAAATGGAATCTCTCGGCATCAAAACCAGCATTGTAAGAACCGGATTGGTTTTGTCGAATGATGGAGGTGTTCTACCCATCATGAATCAATTTCGCAAATTGGGAATCGTTCCAACGACCGGAAGTCCCAACAATATTTGGAGTTGGATCCATGTTCAAGACCTTGTAAACATTTACAAAGGGCTTGTAAACAATGTACTCCCAAGTGGAATCTATAACGGAGTTTCCCCCAATTCTTGCACTCAGGGCAAAATTGCCAAAAACATACTCCTAGAAACCAAACGTAAAAATCAATTGATTTTACCCATTCAATTCATGCCCAATGCTCCTGCAGTTGTATTGAAAACCATTCTCGGAGAACGAAGTATTCTTACACTTACAAACCAAAACATTTATCCCTCGAAATTGTTAAATGAATCGTTTGCTTTCGAATTTCCAACCATCGAAATGGCAATCGAAAATTTGATTCATGGAAAATAAATTCGCCTATTTTTGGTTTCGGAGGGACTTAAGAGTCCACGATAATCATGGTTTCTACCAAGCACTTAGCAGTGATTACAAGGTAAAACCGATTTTCATTTTTGATACCAATATCCTCAATAAACTGAGCCATAAAAATGATGCAAGGGTTGCGTTTATTCATCAGCAAATCGCTCATTTGAAATCTATTTTCAACGGAAATGTTTCAGATTTTGAGGGACTTAACAGCGATATTGAAGTTTGGTACGGTGATCCAGTTGAAGTTTGGACAAAAATTTTATCGACGAACACGGTTGCTGAAATTTACACCAACACCGATTATGAACCGAATGCAATTCGACGCGACGCGAATATTGCAAATCTTTGTGAAACTTTTAATTGCAATTTTCGCAGCTTTAAGGATCAAGTGATCTTCGAAAAATCAGAAGTCACGAAAGACGACGGCCTACCCTACACGGTTTTCACCCCATACATGAAAAAGTGGAAGATCAGGTATTTTGAAAATCCACCGATTCATTATCCCTCAGAATCAAATTTGAAAAATTTGGCTGAATTTAAATTTGGGGAAATGCCTACTTTGAATTTAATGGGATTCATACCTAGCGAGATAGAAATTCCATCGATGCAAGTTGAACAGGGACGCATTAAAAATTACGAACAAACGCGCGACATACCCTCTGTTTTGGGGACAAGTCGTTTGAGCATACACCTGCGTTTTGGCACAATAAGCGTGAGGGAAAAAGTAACCAAAGGATTTAAATTGAGCGAAAAATGGGTGAATGAATTGATTTGGAGGGACTTTTACCAGCAAATATTATTTCATTTCCCAAGAATTGTGAATGAGTCGTTTAAACCACAATACGACAAAATTGAGTGGCTCAATGATGAAAAATCGTTTCAACTATGGACAGAAGGCAAAACGGGTTATCCAATTGTGGATGCAGGGATGCGCGAACTGAATACTACAGGATTTATGCACAATAGGGTTCGAATGATTGTTGCGAGTTTTCTGACCAAGCATCTATTGATTGATTGGCGTTGGGGCGAAGCTTATTTTGCAGAGAAGTTATTGGATTTCGACTTAGCGAGCAACAATGGAGGCTGGCAATGGGCAGCAGGTAGCGGCGTGGATGCAGCACCCTATTTTAGGGTCTTCAATCCTACCTTACAAACTCAAAAATTTGATTCTGAATTCAAATATATCAAACAATGGGTTCCAGAATTTGGCACTGGCAAATATCCAAAACCTATTGTTGAGCATAGCTTTGCAAGAGACAGGTGTTTGAGTACCTACAAAAAAGGTTTAGAAAGATTAGAATGATTAGAGGGATTATAAGGATGTAGGATTAGAGAGGGGTTCCTACAATCCAATAACCTTATAACCCGATAACCTTGTATTATAATCCTTTTTTCGGTTGTGGTTTAATTGCAAGCAGATAACTTTTAATGAACGGCCACAAATCGCCATCCATCACATTTTGCACATTGCTTGTTTCTGTTTCAGTACGAACGTCTTTGATGAGTTTATAAGGATGGAAAACGTAGTTTCTAATTTGAGAACCCCATTCGTTTTTCATTTTACCAGACTCAATTTCTTCACGGGCAGCATTTCTTTTTTGAACTTCCAATTCGTATAATCGGCTTTTCAACATTTGCATGGCACGTTCACGGTTTCCTAACTGACTTCTATCTACCTGACAAACAACAACAATTCCAGTAGGAATATGTGTTAATTGTACTTTGGTTTCAACTTTATTGACGTTTTGACCACCAGCACCACCACTTCGCGATGTATGCAATTCCACATCATTTGGTTTGATTTCGATTTCAATGGTATCGTCAACCAAAGGATAAACATAAACACTGGCAAAAGAAGTATGTCGGCGAGCACTACTATCGAACGGTGAAATTCTGACCATACGGTGAACTCCATTTTCGCCCTTTAGGTAACCGAACGCGAATTCGCCACCAGTAAATTCGAGTGAAATACTTTTGATACCGGCAACATCGCCATCGGTTCTGTCGAGTTCGTTGACTTTAAAACCATTTTTTTCTCCCCACATGATGTACATACGAGAAAGAATTTCGGCCCAATCGCAACTTTCAGTACCACCGGCACCAGCGTTAATTTCTAAAACGCACCCGAGGTGATCTTCTTCACTTTGTAGCATATTTTTGAACTCAAGTTCTTCAATGGCTATGAGTGATTTTTGGTATTGTTGATCAACTTCATCGGCGGTGCTCTCTCCTATTTCTTGAAATTCCAAAAGAATTTCTAAGTCATCGAGCAAATTTTGAACTTTAGCAAAGCCATCTGTCCAAACTTTCTTATCTTTAATTTTCCTTAAGTGAGCTTCAGCTTTTTTAGGTTCGTTCCAAAAGCTAGGATCTAAGGTTTGTTCCTCTTCGTCTGCAATCTCTGCTAGTTTTCTATCGAGGTCAAAGATACCTCCTC
>JACCDW010685327.1_pt1 | contig 11291 bp, 9 predicted proteins | sample 7449781 | NCBI WGS metagenome assembly JACCDW01 (sample SAMN15323449, study PRJNA562643) | freshwater metagenome | isolation source: river surface water | place: USA:Blue River Watershed | collected 2017-08-18
AGAGCGCATCGGAAACTTTATCGCAGAGATTGAATCCGAGATTCCTATCGGAGTTCTAGATGTAACACTTCATAGAGATGATTTAAGGATTAGACCACCAAAGCCACTTGTTCCAACAAATCTGCCAAAGGGCGGCATCGAAGGAAAAAATGTTGTTTTAGTTGATGATGTTTTATTTTCTGGTAGAACAATCAGAGCCGCACTTGATGCGATTGGCGAATTAGGAAGACCGAAATCAGTTCAATTAGCTGTATTGGTAGATCGCGGACATAGAGAGTTACCTATCAGGGCGGATTATGTTGGCAAGAATATCCCGACCGCATTGGATGAGAATGTAAAAGTCCATATGCGTGAATTAGATAGTGATGATTTAGTGGAGTTAATTAAATGATCAAGGGGCATCTACTTTCGGTAGCAGATTTAACTAAGGATGAAGCATTAGGAGTTCTGGCAACCGCTCATGAACTGGCCCAAATAACTGATGGACCAAATAAAAAGCTACCCACCTTGCGTGGCAAGACGATTGTAAATCTCTTCTTTGAAGACTCAACTAGAACTCGAATCTCCTTTGAAACAGCGGCTAAAAGATTGTCTGCTGATGTAATTAATTTTTCCGCTAAAGGATCATCAGTTAGCAAGGGTGAAAGTTTGAAAGATACTGCACAAACCTTGCAGGCTATGGGCGCAGATGCTGTGGTTATTCGACACGGAAGTTCAGGTGCAGCAAAAAGGTTAGCGGATACCAAATGGATTTCAGCAACTGTTATTAATGCGGGGGATGGCACACATGAACATCCAACGCAAGCATTATTAGATGCCTACACAATTCAACATCATTTAAAAGGCAAAGGCGATGATTTAACTGGCCTGAATGTAGTAATTGTCGGCGATATTTTGCATTCACGAGTAGCTCGAAGCAATGTTTTACTTCTAACTAAATTGGGTGCAAAGGTAACATTGGTGGCCCCACCCACCTTGTTACCAGTTGGGGTTGAAGATTGGTCAGTTGATATCTCTTACGATTTAGATCAGGTCCTAGGAAATTGTGATGTTGTAATGATGCTTCGCATTCAACAAGAGAGAATGCTCAACTCTTATTTTCCTACTGAGCGAGAGTATTCAAGAAGATATGGTTTGAATTCACAGCGACTTTCAATGCTCAAATCCTCTGCGATTGTTATGCATCCAGGACCAATGAATCGTGGATTAGAGATATCGGCGGAGAGCGCCGATGATATTAAATCGGTTGTTATCGATCAGGTAAAAAATGGAGTTTCTGTGCGCATGGCGGTTTTGTATGAACTGTTGGGCGGAGTTGCATTAAATTCAGAGAAAAGTGGTGTGAAGTGATTACGATTTCAAATGCCAAAACTGTTGATGGCAAGGTAATTTCACTAGAGATTACAGAGGGCCAAATAACAAAGATCAGTAACCAACCTATCGCAGGTGGCGTTGATGCGACCGGTAAGTTAATTATTCCTGGATTAGTTGATTTACATACTCATTTGCGAGAGCCTGGCAAAGAGGATTCGGAAACAGTGTTAACTGGTTCAAGAGCAGCAACTGCAGGTGGATTTACTGCGATATCAGCGATGGCTAATACAAACCCAGTTGCTGACACGGCAGGTGTAGTTGAACAAGTTTTCCGGTTAGGTAGAGAGGCGGGATTGTGTGATGTAAATCCGATCGGTGCAGTAACTAAAGGATTAAATGGTGAGCAATTAGCTGAAATTGCAGCGATGGCTGATTCAGCTGCCAAAGTTAGAATTTTTAGTGATGATGGAAAGTGTGTATCTGATCCATTATTAATGCGCCGCGCATTGGAGTATGTAAAAACCTTTCATGGGTTGATCGCACAACATGCACAAGATCCTAAATTAACCATTAATTCACAGATGAATGAAGGTTCAGTTTCCGCACGAATTGGTTTAGTTGGTTGGCCTGCAGTTGCGGAAGAGGCGATAATTGCGCGAGATATTTTATTAGCTGATCATGTATCTTCTAGATTACATATCTGCCATGTAACTACAGCAGGTGGAGTCGCATTAATTAAATGGGCGAAGGATCGTGGAATTCAGGTAACGGCAGAGGTAACACCACATCACTTGCTTTTAACTGATGAACTTGTTGAAAATTACGATCCAATTTATAAAGTTAATCCACCTCTGCGCACCGAAAAAGATGTGTGGGCTTTGCGAGAGGCGCTAGCAACTGGCGTAATTGATATTGTTGCAACAGATCACGCGCCACATCCAATCGAAGATAAAGATTGTGAATGGCAAGCGGCTGCTTTTGGAATGGTTGGATTAGAGACAGCGCTGTCGGTAGTTGTTAAGGCTATGATTGAAAGCAAATTGATGGATTGGCAGAGATTAGTTCAATCCATGTCGACAACCCCTGCCCAGATCGCTGGTTACACAAATCAAGGTCGATTGATCGAGGTGGGTGCTCCAGCCAACATGGTTTTGATCGATCCTGCTGCAAAATGGCAGGTCAGAAGGGATAGGCTGAACTCCAAAAGCAAGAACACACCTTTTGATGGGATGGAGTTGCCGGCTGTGATTACCGATGTTTTCTATAACGGCAAACAAACAGTTTTAGATGGCAAGGTTATTAATGGCTGATCTCAAGAGCGCCTTCTTAGTTTTAGATGATGGCCGAATATTTGAAGGTCAATCTTGGGCAGCTGAAGGTGAGACATTTGGTGAGGCTGTTTTTACAACTGGCATGACTGGATATCAAGAGACATTAACCGATCCTTCCTACCACAAGCAGATTGTTGTAATGACAGCTCCACACATTGGAAATACTGGTTTTAATCTTGAAGATAATGAATCTGAAAGAATTTGGGTCTCTGGATTTGTTGTAAGAAATCCATCACCTGTAGATAGTAATTGGCGAAGCAAAGGGTCGTTGGAGAATGCTTTAATTAAATCCAATGTAGTTGGAATTCAAGGGATCGATACCAGAGCATTAACTAGACATTTACGCGATCGCGGCGCAATGAGAGTTGGAATTTTTAGTAATACAACACTTTCACGTGAAGAGATGGTGGTAAAGGTAAGAAAAACCGCACCGATGGATGGCGCTTTCTTGGCTGCAGATGTGAGCACTAAGAAAACTTATGTTGTTAAACCACCAAAAGGTGTACCCACAAATTTCAAGGTGGCAGCGATTGATTTAGGTATTAAGGGTGCAACTCCCAAGTACATGGCTAAATTAGGAATCGAAGTACATGTCATGCCAATTGACTCAACATTTGCTGATATAAAAGCGATTGGCGCCGATGGGGTTTTTCTATCTAATGGTCCGGGAGATCCTGCGGCAATGACAGATGTTATTTCTTTAGTGAGAAGTGTCTTAACAGAGGGAATTCCATTTTTCGGAATTTGCTTTGGACATCAGATTCTAGGAAGAGCTTTAGGTTTTGATACTTATAAATTGCCATTTGGCCATAGAGGAATAAATCAACCAGTTGTGGATCTAACCACTGGAAAGGTTGAAATCACTTCGCACAATCATGGTTTTGCAGTGGCTGCGCCAAAGGAGAATGAATTCAATACCGTTTATGGAACTGGACGAGTAACTCATATTTCTTTAAATGATTCTGTAGTTGAGGGATTAGAAATGAATTCAATTCCTGCATTTTCAGTTCAATATCATCCAGAATCTGCAGCGGGTCCCCATGATTCCACCTATCTTTTTCAGAGGTTTCTGGAATTGATGGAGAAGCCACAATTGGATTTTCAAGATGCGGATTTTGGTAATGCCACTAGATAAAGATATTAAAAGTGTTTTAGTAATTGGCAGTGGGCCAATTGTTATTGGCCAGGCATGCGAATTTGATTATTCAGGTACACAGGCTTGCCGTGTTTTAAGATCTGAGGGAATTAGAGTGATTTTAATTAACTCAAATCCTGCCACGATCATGACCGATCCAGAGTTTGCAGATGCCACCTATATAGAGCCGATTACACCAGAGGTGATTGAGAAAATATTGGAAAAGGAACGACCTTCGGCGGTGCTAGCAACTCTAGGAGGCCAAACCGCGCTTAATGCTGCCATGGCATTACATGAGCGAGGATCATTTGAAAGATTTGGCACAAAATTAATTGGTGCAAATATTGATGCGATTAAACGTGGTGAAGATAGGGAAGTATTTAAGGGCATCGTTTCAAAAATTGGAGGGGAATCTGCCAAATCTGCAATCTGTCACAGCATGGATGATTGTCTGGCGGCAGTTGTAGATCTTAAGTACCCAGTAGTTGTTAGACCATCTTTCACAATGGGCGGTCTTGGATCTGGAATCGCATTTAATGAAGATGAGTTGCAACAAATTGCCGGAGCTGGTTTACGCCATAGCCCAACCACCGAAGTTTTACTTGAAGAATCAATAATTGGTTGGAAAGAGTATGAGTTAGAAGTAATGCGTGATCATATGGATAACGTGGTGATTGTTTGCAGTATTGAAAACTTAGATCCGATGGGTGTTCATACCGGAGATTCCATCACAGTTGCACCTGCGATGACATTGACTGATGTGGAGTATCAAAAGCTAAGAGATTTATCAATTTCAATTATCAGAGAGGTTGGAGTTGCAACTGGTGGTTGCAATATTCAATTTGCAGTTAACCCTACCGATGGCCGAATTATTGTGATTGAAATGAATCCAAGGGTGTCTAGATCATCTGCACTTGCCTCGAAAGCTACTGGTTTTCCAATTGCCAAAATTGCAACTAAATTAGCGATTGGTTACACATTAGATGAAATTGAAAACGACATTACTAAATCAACCCCAGCCTCATTTGAGCCAGCTTTAGATTATGTAGTTGTTAAGGTTCCGAGATTCGCCTTTGAAAAATTCCCAGAAGCCGATACGAGATTAACCACCACGATGAAAAGTGTTGGCGAAGCAATGGCGATTGGTAGATCTTTTCCTGAGGCGCTGCAAAAGGCGCTTAGATCTATTGAAAAATCTGGTTATTCCTTTGATTGGACAGAGGGAAATCTTCCAAATCTGATGAAGCAGATGCAGACGCCAACTGAAAATCGATTGCAGCAGGTTCAAAAAGCTTTGTATCTTGGTGCAACCATTTCTGAGGTTAATACCGCAACCAAAATCGACCCTTGGTTTCTTGAACAAATACTGATAATTAATGAGATGGCGAAGCGTTTGCAGATCAAGGGCGAACTTTCAAAAGAGCTATTGCGATCTGCCAAGCAATTAGGTTTTTCTGATTTTCAGATTGCTAATTTACGAAATGTTGCAGTGGCTGAAATATCAGAGCTACGCAAAAAATACTCTTTGAATCCAGTTTATAAAACAGTTGATACATGTGCTGGCGAGTTTGCAGCACTAACTCCTTATTACTACTCATCGTATGATGAGGAGACAGAGGTTTTATCTCGCGAAAAAGCAGCTGTAATTATTTTAGGCAGTGGACCAAATCGAATTGGTCAGGGCATCGAGTTTGATTACTCATGCGTCCATGCATCCTTTGCACTTCGTGATGCTGGTTTTGAAACGGTGATGATTAATTGCAATCCTGAAACAGTGTCAACAGATTACGACACATCTGATCGACTTTATTTTGAACCATTAACACTGGAGGATGTTTTAGAGGTTATTGCAGCAGAAAGTGCAGCAGGTCCAGTGCTAGGAGTTATCGCTCAACTTGGCGGTCAAACTCCGCTTGGTTTAGCACGTGGCTTGAAGGATGCTGGAATTAATATTTTAGGAACATCACCAGATGCCATTGATTTAGCGGAGGAGCGTGGAGCATTTGGGGATATTTTGAGATCAAATAATTTGAGTGCTCCGCAATTTGGCATGGCTAACTCATTTGAAGAGGCAAAAGATATTGCAGAGCGAATCTCATACCCTGTACTGGTTAGACCATCCTATGTTTTAGGTGGAAGAGGCATGGAGATTGTTTATGACGCCGAAAGTTTGGCGGGTTTTATCGAAGCTGCAACTGCAATAACACCTAACCATCCTGTTTTGATCGATAAGTTCTTAGATGAAGCTATCGAGATCGATGTGGATGCTTTGTTTGATGGGGAAGAGCTTTATTTAGCAGGAGTGATGGAACATATCGAAGAGGCTGGTATTCACTCAGGTGATTCAGCATGTGTTCTGCCCGCAATCTCTTTGAGCAAAGATCAATTATCTGAGCTTAGAAGTGCGACAGAGAAAATAGCTGTTGGCGTTGATGTTCGCGGTTTAATCAATATTCAATTTGCGGTAACTCTAAATCCATACAAGTTGTATGTACTTGAGGCTAATCCACGAGCATCTCGAACTGTGCCATTTGTTGCAAAAGCAACTGGTGTGGCTTTGGCTAAGGCAGCGGCCTTAATTTCAACTGGAAGCAAGATTTCTGATCTAAGAAACTCTGGAATCATTCCTAAAATAGGTGATGGAGTTGCAAATGGAGTTTCGGTAAAAGAGGCGGTTTTGCCATGGAATCGCTTCCGTAGGGTAGATGGCACTGGTGTTGATTCCGTACTTGGACCAGAAATGAAATCTACCGGTGAAGTAATGGGCATATCATCTAATTTTGGAATGGCTTTTGCTAAGAGTCAAACAAGTGCATTTGGGCCTTTGCCAAAAAGTGGCGCAGTATTTATTTCGCTATCAGAAAGAGATAAAGAGTCTGCCTGGCGCAGTGCTCGTGAATTGGCAAACTTGAATTTTAAAATCTACGCAACCGCTGGCACACACAAATTTTTAGCTGATAAAGGGATACCAAGTGATTTAGTTCGAAAGAACTCTGATCAAGCAAGTGCTCAAATGTCAGCTAATGAAATAATTACTAAAGGCTTGGTACAACTTGTTATTAATACTCCGCTGGGCCGAGGCTCAAGGCAGGATGGTTGGCTTATTAGAAGCGCTGCAGTTTCTAGAGGAGTTCCATGTATCACAACAATTCCTGGCTTCAGAGCGGCAGTAGCTGGAATCACCGCGCTGCAAAATGCAGATTTTGAGATCAAATCATTACAAGAGTGGATGCGAAAATGATTCCCCAAAAAATCAATCGACATGCTAAACAGATTCTGGCGGAGATAATTGGTAATAAGAAATTAGGACCATATCACCACATGGTTTTTGCAGTTGGCGATATCGCCGCTCATGTAAAACCAGGCAATTTTGTTGCGATCTCAGTTGGTGGCGAATCTAGTTCGATGGTGCTGCGAAGAGCATTTGCTATTTATCGGGCAATTGATAAAGGCATGTCGGGCGGAACTATTGAACTTGTTGTTGCGCCACACGGTGCTGGCAGCAAATGGTTGACTAACCAAAATGTTGGCGATTTTGTAGATTTAATTGCACCACTTGGCACCGCCTTTGGAATTCCAACAAGCAATGCAAATGCAATGTTAATTGGTGGCGGATATGGCTCTGCGCCGCTTTTCGCACTTGCTGAAATATTGAAAAATCGTGGTTGCCGAGTAGATATGGTTTTGGGGGCTAGTACTGCGAGCAAGATCTACGCTCCACTTGAAGGTAAACGAAGTGTCTCTTCATTAACGCTGACCACAGATGATGGTTCGGCAGGAATTCATGGTCAGATTACTGAATCAATTCCAAGATTAATTCGAGAGTTTGGTACCGAGGTTATTTATTCATGCGGTCCGATGGCAATGCTGGAAAGTATTAACAAGATCGCCACAGATTTCGACATCGTTCACCAGTGTTCGGTAGAAGAGTCAATGGCTTGTGGGATTGGCGTTTGCATGACCTGTGTTGTGCCTATGCGTGTTGATGATGAAGTTAAAATGATTCGTACATGTATTGATGGTCCAGTTATGGATGGAGCGGCCATCATCTGGGATCGCAAAAGTGCATTGGAAGCTATGTAGTGAGTATGGCATTGGATTTTTCAACCAAAATTGGAAGCAAGCGATTTAATAATCCTATATTCACCGCCAGCGGTTGTGCATCCTCTGGCCAAGAGTTATCGCAATTTTTCCCGCTTTCAGAAATCGGTGCCGTTGTAACTAAATCGATTATGAGCAAAGCTCGAACCGGAAGAATCACTCCGAGAATGGCAGAGACGCCAAGTGGGATGTTGAACTCCATTGGGTTGCAAGGCCCTGGTATTGACACCTTTCTGGAAAAAGATATTCCTTGGTTAGTAGAGAACAATGCTCGAATAATTGTTTCAATCGCCGGCGAAACAGTTGATGAGTATGGCGTACTCGCTCGAAAGTTAAGAGCGGTACATGGCATTAGCGCTGTTGAGGTAAATATTTCCTGTCCAAATGTTGAAAATCGCGGTCAAGTATTTGCATGCCAGGTAGATACCGCATCGGCGGTGATTGAAACGGTCCGACGTAATATCGGAGGCGAACTCCCAATCGTTGCAAAGTTATCTCCAGATGTAACAGATATCGTTCAAATTGCAGAGGCGGTCATTAATGCCGGTGTCGATGGTTTGGCTTTGATAAATACTTTGCTCGGAATGGTTATAGATATCAACTCGATGAAACCAAAATTGGGTGGGAAAACGGGTGGATTATCTGGGCCGGCAATTAGACCTGTTGCCGTAAGAGCGATCTATCAAGTTCACCAGGCATTTCCAAATACGCCAATAGTGGGAATGGGTGGAGTAAGTAATGGCAAAGATGCATTTGAAATGATTCTGGCAGGTGCCTCGGCGATTTCAGTTGGTACGGCAACATTTGGAAACCCAACAGCATTGATTAAAATTAAGGATGAATTAGCCCAGTTACTTACTGAACGAGGTTTTGATAATTTTCGTGATGCTATTGGTTATGCCCATCGAGGGATTTAATGAACTCTCCCATAATTTTAGCTTTAGACACTAAAGATCTTTCAGAGGCAGAAAAATGGATTGAAATATCATTACCAAATATCAACCATTTTAAAGTAGGCCTAGAGTTTTTTTTAAAGCATGGTGCAGATTCTGTTGTTGCGTTAAAAGAAAAATATCGATTTAATCTCTTTCTAGATTTAAAGTTGTATGACATTCCAAACACCGTAAAGGGTGCTGTTGAATCTGTCGCCGCATTGGAGCCAAAATTTCTCACAGTTCATGCTTCAGGTGGTTCAAAGATGATCAGCGCCGCTGCATCCGCTTTGCCAAAAGGATCAATTACAGCGGTTACTGTTTTAACATCATTTTCTGAGAATGAGTTCGCATTACTTGGACATCAGAATAGTATTGAGAAGAGCGTTGAGCTTTGGGCGAGTCAAGCGATATCGGCAGGTGCAACCTCAATCGTTTGCTCGCCTTTTGAAGCGAAATCAATCAGATCGCTTTCAAAGGATCTTGTAATTATTACCCCTGGAGTTCGATTGCCAGGGGATGATGTGGGCGATCAATCTAGAGTAATGACTCCTAAACAAGCCATCGATAATGGTGCTAATTATGTAGTTATTGGACGATCAATAACTAAAGAGAGCGTTAATGGTTCTTCTGCCATGCAAGATAAAATCAAAGAGATTATTGAATCAATACAACCTTGAATCTACCACCAGTTTTAAGCAAAGATGATCGGGCAGCAGCTGCCCTTAAGGCGGTATTGGCTCGCAAAGAAAGAGCTGAGATTAAAAACCAATTAGCATCTGGTCAAATATCAATTTTTGATCTTTTTGGTGATCCCAGAGATTCAATCACGCGAATGAAGTTATCTGATGCGCTGAAGGCGGTTCCTGGAATAGGCCCTAAGCGGGCGGAGCTAATCTTTGCAAAAACAGGTATTTCTAAATCACGTAGAATTGCCGGCGTTGGACGTAAACAGATTGAATTACTTAGGCAGGAGTTGATCTTGATGAAAACCTTGCCACAGAGTGGAAAATTAATAGTTGTTTCTGGCCCAAGTGGAGTTGGAAAGAGCACGATAACTAACCAATTAAAAAATAATCCAAAATTTTGGGTGTCAATCTCTGCAACTACTAGGCAGCGCAGAAACAATGAGATAGAGAATAAAGATTATAAATTTGTTTCTAATTCCCAATTTGATCAAATGGTCGCAAACAATGAATTTTTGGAGTGGGCGGAGTTCACTGGCGCTAAGTATGGAACTCCTGCAGAACCGGTAAAACAGGCGCTATCAGAGGGATTAAATGTTGTTTTAGAGATCGAATTAAATGGAGCAAGGCAGGTTCGTAAAAATGCTCCTGATGCGATACTAGTTTTTATTGAACCTCCAAGTTGGCAGGAGTTAGAGAGCAGATTGTTAAATCGAGGCACTGAATCTAGTGAATCTGTTGATCGTAGGTTGGCTAGGGCCAAAGAGGAGCTTTTAGCAGCCTCTGAGTTCGACTTTGTGCTGGTAAATACTCAGGTGGATCAAGTAGTCGCTGAACTGGTATCTTTAGCCCTCGGCAATAGCCGATAGATCTTAGATAGTTAACGTAGAGAAGCGGGTACAAAATGAGCACACAAGCATTAGATGGAATTACCAATCCACCGATCGATGCACTTCTTGAGAAGGCTGGCTCAAAGTACAGTTTGGTTCTTTACGCAGCAAAGCGTGCTCGTCAAATTAACGCTTACTACTCTCAATTAGGAGAAGGTTTACTCGAGTATGTTGGTCCGTTAGTGGAAACATATGTTCATGAAAAACCTTTATCGATCGCATTGCGTGAGATCAACGAGGGTTTGCTAACTATCGAGAACTTAGAGCCAAAAGCCACATCTTCAGATAAGTAATTTTTTCACCATGTTTCCCCGTGGTCGTAAGTTAATTCTCGGTATCGGTGGTGGAATATCCGCTTACAAATCCTGTGAGTTGCTCCGTCGTTTACAAGATAATGGTTTTGTCGTATCAGTTGTGCCTACCAAATCAAGTTTAAATTTTGTTGGCGAAGCAACTTGGGCCGCTTTATCGGGTAACAAGGTTTACGTTGATCTTTGGCAAGATGTAGAAGAGGTTCCACACATCTCCCTAGCTAAAAACTCTGATGCGATCATTATTGCGCCATGTACAGCTGATTTAATTTCTCGATTAGCCCAAGGTAGGGCAGATGATCTTCTGACCAATATTGTTTTGGCCTCCACTAAACCCAAGGTTTTAGTTCCTGCAATGCATCCCGAGATGTGGCTCAATGATGCGACTGCTGCCAATGTGGAAACTCTTCGAAATCGCGGATTCCTGGTAATAGAACCAGATTTTGGAAAGATGACTGGATCAGATGTTGGTATTGGCCGCTATCCAGAGAGTAGCAAGATAATTGAAGCTTTAAATCAACATTTAGTTAGAAATGCAGATTTGTTAGGCAAGAGGATATTAGTAACGGCTGGTGGAACTCGGGAACCAAT
>JACCDW011945200.1_pt1 | contig 11291 bp, 12 predicted proteins | sample 7449781 | NCBI WGS metagenome assembly JACCDW01 (sample SAMN15323449, study PRJNA562643) | freshwater metagenome | isolation source: river surface water | place: USA:Blue River Watershed | collected 2017-08-18
CCAGCATAGGATCCAATGGCGACTGCATTGGCTCCTTGACTGGTTAAACCGGCCTCTGTTCCCACAGCAACTGCATTGGATCCTTGGGAAGTACGTCCTGCACGGTATCCGACTGCTAGCGCCGAATATCCCTGGCTTGCATCTGCAGTTTGAAATCCAATGGCAATGGCACGTGTTGTCTGATTCGCGTAGGCTGCACCATCGCCTATTGCAATGGCTGAATTGGCTTGATTGGAATAGCCTGCGTTGTTGCCGAATGCAAAGGCGGCCTCTCCCTGGTTGCAACCACCGGCATTGGCGCCAATCGCAATTGCATTGGTTATCTGACCGTTCTGACCGGCCCCTTCTCCGATTGCAATTGCACGAACTCCTTGGTTGTTGGATCCTGCGAATCGTCCAATGGCGACTGAATTACTTCCTTGGGTAGTGGTACCTGCAGCATATCCTACCGCAACTGTATTCGGTCCTTGGGATGTTTGGCCTGTCAAGGATCCAATAGCAATACCAAAAGTTCCCTGGGTCGTCTGCGCCGCACGTTCTCCTATTGCGATACCGTACAATCCCTGGTTATTACAACCTGCACCAGTACCGATACCAATTGCATAGGTACCCTGTGCGAAGCGACCAGCCGCAACACCAATTCCAACACATGCAAATCCCTGGGTTGATTGGCCGGCGGGACCCCATCCAAATGCTGAGGACCCAATGGCAACTGCTCCACTTCCTTGATTGGATTGGCCGCTTTGTGTTCCCACAGCAATCGATGCAAATTGCTGAGTTATTTGACCGGCATTGGAGCCAATTGCTATACATGCATTTGCCTGTGTACTATTGGCAGCATTGTTTCCAATGGCAATCGATCCTATACCTTGGGACACCTGGCCTGCATTTTGGCCCAGTGAAATGGCGGATGCACCTTGGTTGCTAGTCGCCGCATTGGATCCAATGGCAATCGAGGCGGACCCTTGGGACACTTGGCCTGCATTGGAACCGAACCGAATGGTGGAAGCCTGTGAAATCAAGGAGCCAGGAACTGTGAGATCTTGATTGGTATTGTCCCAATATACTAACCGGGAATTGTCAAACCACCGACTCATTTTCTATTTGCCTCTATCTTTCCGAGCCGATTTTAGCGTAAGTTCAACCGTATTCTTTCTCATTTGGAGAACCGCTGTGCGGTCCCAGGACAAAAAAGGGATGGACTGGTTTCCATCGAGACCAGTGCGTATCCATTGATCGAGGCTTGTTTTGACAGCTTGGACTTCCTTCGAATCGTAGGGGAGTCCCAGCTCATCCGTTAACTTACGGAGTATGACAATGGTTTGACGTAAACGTTCCTCCATTTCTACGGGCAACCAATATTTAGGAAGCGACATTCAAACACAGAGTGGACCCATTGCAGGCAGCGCGTCCTTTCAGCCAGGCATATTTCTCGGCAAATGTGGTGACCCGTGCGATGGCAATACTTTGATAGAATGCCTGGTTTCCTTTTTTTGCAACCGTTTCCGAGGCGTCAAATGCAGTTCCAGGGGTCGTTGTTTTGGGAACTTCGTCGCAACCGCAGCTTCCGAGTACAGTACTCATCCTTCTACAGGATCTTCGGAAATTCCTGTAAATCCATGTACCATGGAGGCAGATACCATACGCTGCGTGGGACTCGCAAAATCGGCACCCCGTTGGACGGTCATTTGCTGCATCTGCGAAGTCAGACGTGTTAGATGTGCGACACGGGGCTTCTGTAAGTATACCCGCATCTCCGCAATCTCCGCTTGAATCCGAAGCAGCAGGGGATGTGTTTCGGCACCTGAGCGGAGTATCTGTTGTTCCAGATCATCCAGATCCTCCTTTCGCACTGCATATGGATTCGAACGCAGACGGTCAAAGAGAGCAATGGATTTGGTCCGGAAAATATGGGGGATCACCTCGGTTCCTTCCTGTGGCGCAGGAAGTGCCAGTTCTCCCCCGCCACGCCAACGGAGACGCAGATGGGTAGGATGTCCGTCCCACACAACCCATTGTTCTTTCTGGGAACAGATGGGACCAATCCAATAGGCCTGGGTTTCCGCACCCACTTCCATGCATTCTGCATCCCCCTCCCACACAACCTCACAATCTCCCACGTAATCCAACAATGAACCTACCATTCCACCGACCGTGGCCGGAATCACTTCATCCGATTCGGCAAATGTGTAGGTGGCCCGGGACCCTACTGATAACCCGCGTAGTAAATCGACATTATGATCGGCCCCGTACCCAAGTGTATGAATCGCACATCTGGGAAAGCAGTTGGATGCGAGATGGCGGAGACCTGTTAGGCTCGTAAGTCCCTGGTTCACCTGACCGTCAGTCAGAATGAAGACGGCATCCACGGGAATCCCACGGAGTGCCAGAAAGGCCGCCTCAAAGTTCGTTCCTCCCATCGCCTCCAGGCGATTGATACATGTAAGGATTTGATCCTTATTGGATTCGCGCGAACACAATACGGTTGCTTCGTGATTGTAGGAAATCAGTGTAAGGGCATCGTGTTCCCGCAGGTGGTCCACAAGTAGCCGCAGGGTTGTTTTGACAGTTTCCAATCGATTGGATGTATTCATACTTCCACTGGTATCAATCAGAAGACCAATGTGAAAGGGGGCGCGCGGAGACTGTGTTGGAAAGATACGAAGTCCCACATAATCGCCGGAAGAAATGAGGGATACATCGGAAATCTGCATGATGTAAGAATATGAGTATACTTGCATCATGTATCATGTAGGAAACATCAAATTTTAGGGGTTCGCGTTGGCTTTGCAACCGAGTGCAGCTTGGTAAGGATCCTCCATTTCGGGTAAAGGAGCTTCACGATAATCGCGGACCCAGTGTTGGATTCCGTGATTATCGCGAAGCAGAAGGGGACCTGTGCGATCTGTTATGAATTGAAGGAGAACGGAGGGCTCACCTGTGGGAAGTCCTAGAGTTCCTGCTCTTTTCCAAACACCGTCCTGGTGGAGGAGTTGTCCTGGTGCTAACAGGAATCCCTGGTGGATGTGGGGAGTACAGGTTTCTTCCACAATTCCTACAATCACCTGATTCCCTACAATATAATCGCCCAGTTTCACTTCTGATGCGGATTTCCAGCTTCCATCAGACATCTGGACGGAGGCGGTAGAATCGAAACCGAGTGTGTAGGTGGTGGGGGCAGTTACAATTCCTCCATTGAGAGCCGCGGAAGCCACGGTTTGTACTTGGTGTTCGACGGCGGCATGGGAGGATTCATCATAATCGGCAACTTGCAAGCCGGATGCCAGGACAAACTGGTGCCCTTCTACATTGAGACAATAGAGGACGGGTAACGAGGGAGAGGCGACCGCGGCAGGATGTTGGCTTGCGGGAATCCATGTGCCTGCATGTTGGACCATGTGGGATGCACTGAGAATATCGGGTCCAATTTGGACCATGGGTGTGCGTGTTCCGGAAAACTGGAAACGAGAGGTAATTCGACGACCTCCTTCCAACATCTGGCCGATCTGCAGGGAATCTATAGTTTGCTCGGATCCATCTGCGAGACGCACCAGGGTGTTCGGATGAAAGCAGAAATCAAACATGAAGTTGACAAGACTGTTGTCGGACAAAGAAAGCCCTGCTGTAATGGCCGAGGTTCCCATCCAGATAATGGAATAAAAGGTTCCATACACACGTCCCATGAGTGTCTGCATTTTCATGAATGTGAGGCGGATTTGAAACATGAGGGATTGTACTTTGGCGGCTACATTTCCAAAGTATTGATTGGCAGAGAGCTTGAATGTTCCGAGGATTTTACGGAATCCATTGATGGTATCTACCACGACCCCCATGGAAGTTCCATACTCGCCTATGAGTGAATAGATGGGTGCAAAGTAGTCGCTGGACTGTGCCTGCATCATATTGGTTATGCAAAACTTGAAATTTTCGGAAGCATCGTAGCCAAATAATTCTGCAAAAGGCATAAACAGGGGCGAGCAACGTTGCCGGGGCCAATCATTGGAAATACCTACCACTGTGAAGGTTGCAATGAGGGCAACACAGAGACCCACAAGAATGGCAGTTATGATTCCAAAGCGAATGAGATTAACTTTCCATGCAGCTTCCCATGCAGTGTATTCCAATTGTTTGGGAGAGAGAAGATTGGATATTCCCTCTACCAATTGTTGTGTCTGAGACATCCTCTATTTAATTTCCTCGCTTATTGTGGGGATTTTGATTTCCGCGAGGAACGTTTGCGGGGTTTTTTAGGAGAGCGATGGGGACGGCGGCGACCACCTTTGACTGGTGCAGAAGTTGCTTCCGCTTGTACGGGAACTGCCTCTGCCACTTCGGTTGCCTGCGCTACCTCACGTGTTGTTTGTGTTGCCTGTGCTGTCTCGGTTGCCTCAGGAACTACCTGTGTTGCCTCGGTTCCTTCAGGCTCAGGAACTACCTGTGTTGCCTCGGTTCCTTCAGGCTCAGGAACTACCTGTGTTGCCTCGGTTCCTTCAGGGGTTGCTTCAGGGATTCCCTCAGGAACTACCTGTGTTGCCTCGGTTCCTTCAGGGGTTGCTTCAGGGGTTGCTTCAGGGGTTGCCTGTGTTGCCTCACCCTTTTGGGCCTTCTTACAAGCTTCGAGCTCCTCCCCTTCTTTTCCCACACAAGGATCCGTCACTTCATCTTCCTGCGACCAATTACTAAACCAGTTTCCCATTTTCTATTCTGGTCTTAGAATGCCTTTATTCCCCATGTAGCGCGGATCCAATCCATATCAGCCTTGGCAGCACGGGAGGTGGCGGGACTTGTGCGGCGCGTATAAATAGAAAGAGCATTCAGCTTCCGCCAGACGGTCAGAGATCCATAGGCATCCACGGCCTGCTGCAGAGCGGTACGACGGGCTTCCTGGGACATGCCAGAAATTTTCTTATATCCAAAGCGTGTCAAGTTTCCTTGTTTGAGCGGTCCAATACCGGGACCACCACGAAACCCTTTTCCAGGTGATCCTACATCAGAAATACATGCAGAAGGAACCTGTACGTGTGTTCCCCTCTGTGTGTAGCGCACATAGGGTGCACGAAGGATCATACCTGCCGGACAAGAACGCACGGTACGATCTAACTTGCGAAATCCTCGCATACGAATTCCCATAGCACGACGGGTAGCAGCTGTGAATACGCGACTCGGTTTACCACGTGTTGTCTGGCGAATACAGCGACCCACAATGCGATGACCCTTCCGTGTGTAGGATTTACGATAAATGTGCCCCATCGAACATTTACGAGTTGTCATTTCCTAAACTTCCCATGCGATTTTTTTTGGAATACTGATTTCCTACAGACCAAACAAGGAGATTCGAGAAGATGACAATCTTTCTCTGGATGACATTTGGGTTCTTCCTCGTATTTGTTATGTGTCTTGGATACGGGAGACATCAAGAAATTGTCGATAATTGGGAACAATATCGAACGAATCCGCTGTATATGTTTACTGCATTCTTATATAAGCCCGACAAATTTCCGCGATCCCGGTGGCAATTTGCACGCCAAACATTTAATGAAGTTTTGAAGGAATATATTGCCGGTAGTCTACGGCTTTCCATGGGTCCCATTGCTCTTATTTTTGAGGTAATGGGAGGAGGATTGGGACAGAGTGTAGGAGGTGTCGGAAAAATCCAGGGAATCATGGCACTTATGTTCGAACAGTTTGGAAAAATAACGGAAGTGTTTGAACGCCGGTTCGAATCCGTTCTACATCGATTCGCCATGACATTCAGAAAACTTCAAACAACTCTGGCGCGCATGTGGGGAATTGCTGCAAGTACCATGTATCAATCCCTGGCAGTTGTTAGTTCCATTCTATCAACCCTTGACCTCATTATGAAAATAGTGATTATTATTTTGGTAATTTTAGTCGCCATTGTTATTTTCCTATTTTTGTTTTTATGGCCGGTAATTCCTGTCATTTTGGGTGTGATTGGTATTATAACAGCAGCGGGGATGGGTGGAGCTGTGGGAGGAATGGCATCCACTTTCTGCTTTACAGGGGATACCCAGGTAATTCTGGCGGATGGATCTACTCAATCGATTGCGTCAATTGCAGTAGGTGCAAAAATACGCGGAGGAGATGTGTTGGGAGTCCTGCATTTCCAACAGATGTCCGAGGATCTCTATGAACTGTATGGCGTCCACGTATCCGGTTCGCACATTATATATAATACTGATGGAAATCCCTGTTTTGTAAAGGATCATCCAGATGCACGACGGCTTCCAACACAAACTGTTCCTCTCTACTGTCTTCTAACATCCCATCAACGGATTCCCATTCTGAGTGAGAGGGGAGTGTTGGAATTCGCGGATTGGGAAGAGATTGGTGAGGAGGATCAACTGGAATGGAATCGTTTTGTATTTGAAAGTTTGAATCCCGGTGTTGTGTGGGATCGACAGCGGGCAGATGTGGAAGGTGAAGCGGCATTTCATCCTTCCACACGCGTCCAGTGCGCGGATGGATGGAGGCCCATTTCAGCAATTCATCCCGGTATGTTTGTGTTGGATGCGGGTGGCTCTTTGACGGAAGTAGTGGGTCATGTTGTGGTGGACGCACCCCATGTTGGCAGCCACTGGCAACAGAGGGATGGTATTTGGCAACAGGTGCGAATTCCGGTAGTTCCTCATACTCTGGAGTATCATACCCTTTTGACGAAAGCAGGAACGTTTATGTTGGAGACAGGGGCGGTCCGTGATTTTTCAGATGTAGGAATGTCTGAATTACCCGAAACATATGCATGGGTTTTGAAAACGTTGGGAGAGTGAAGTATTTCCTTGCCATTGGATAGAAATGAGCCCACGAAATACTTTTCTTGCAGTTATGTTTGGTCTTCTTCTGATTGCCAACGTATTTATGCTAATGGGATATGTGAACTATGCTAGCCATGTACCCAATGCAGAAGGCTTTATCTCCAGTCTGGCAAATGCAGCCGGATTTGGAGCTGGATATGAGCCCATGGGAACCTATGACAATCTGAAGAAGACACCTTCTCACGGAATGTCCGAATGGCGCGGAACTGCACCCAATGAGCCTCTGCTGGGCCCCGAAGTTCAACTGGGACCCGACAACCTGTTTATCTTCAAAAACAACCAGTGCAAACCCGAATGCTGCGGCGCAAGCTTCAGCTGCGGTGGCGGCTGCGTTTGCACCACACCCGCCCAGCGCGACTTTATCAACAGCCGCGGCGGTAATCGTACTGTGGAGGAAACCATGTAAGGTGGTAAAAACACATTTTATGATGTATTATACTATATACTATAAAGTATAATAATGTAATTAATGTATGCCATATTATGCGATGGTAGGCGGTGCAAATGCTGCATCGAGTTCGGTTCCTCCCATGGTGACATGGGCTGTAAAACCATTGGAATCAGAGCGAATCAGCTCATTTGAATCCTTTTGGATTTTTTGTTTTAGTTCTACCAGCCGTGGATCTACCACCTGACCTCCCATGGAAATTCCTACAGTACCTACCTCCGCATGAATGGTTTCCTGGGAGAACCCTTCTATTTCTGTGGTAGTCTGAGGTACGACAGGTGTAGTGTCTGAAACGGGCATCGGTTCCTCTGAAACGGGTTTCTGCTCCTCCGCAGGAATTGCCTCTTCCATGGGCGATACATTCTCCTCAAATGTTTCTTTTAGAAAATGGGTTTGTACCGGCTCTAGAAAACCTCCATCCCTGCATTGGCGATAATGGACGTGTGTTTCGAGTACGCGATTCATACCAACAGTGTAGGGTTGTGGCTTACGAAATTTCAGTATGGCAATTCCATTCTTATCTGCTGTTGCAATACCAGCATTTTCCAGAGAACCATAGGCCTCTCGCCATGACTTAATTTCCTTTAGGCCGTCGGTTGCGGGTTCGGAAGCCCAGTACAATACTTTCGCGCCGGGACGCACCGAAACACTTACAGTTGTATCAGCCCCTTCGGGAACTTTATCCTGCATAACAGAGCAGGGATACACCGTCTCACCCAGAAAAGGCAGGAACGCATCACGTCCCCTCATCAATATAAAAAGAGCCGAGAGTCCTACAAGTCCGTATACAATGCCCGCCCACGACCCAAAGAATTTGGAAACGAAGTTGCGACCAGTGGCTGCCATCCAACCCCATGCCATTCCTCCCACAATTAATAAAAGTAGGGCAGCAATGTATGCTTTACGAAGCACGGACTTCATTCTACGTAAGCTTTTTAAATTCTTTCTGAATATTGTGAAATGTCTGCAGTGCATCCTCATCACTTGGCATTTCGATATGCTCGTAGGAAGGACGCGGTTCCACTTTTCCATAGAATGTATCACCTACAACACAAGGAAAATTATATTCGATTGTCAGGACTTTCTTTTGAAGAGATATGGCACTCACATTGCGTAAATGAAATAACTTTTGTACCCCATTCTTGAATGTTATACAAAAGTATCCAGTCATCTTGATGTCTCTATTTCACAGCGGTTTAGGTTTTACCAGGAAGACCACACATTACTGCGGCAGTATACGCAGGTTGTTTTGCGTTCCAACCATACTTCCATACAATCGCGATGGATATTGTTGGAACATGTGGGACACGATACACACCCATCGGCCTCCATGGTATCACAACAAATCGGACAAGTATCCTCGGCGGTAATGGGTTTCCTACACTCGAAAAAGGGTGCCCTCCTCTGGTCCACAAGCGCCGAATTATCGGTAGGTGGTATCAGGAATGTGGGACGTATCAATGTGGTATCGGTGAAGATCCTGTTTTCCTGGACGGTGCGTAAGAAGAGTGCATGTTGTTCGGTTGTGAATTGGCGTGTCTCAAAAAAGCGGGCATCCAGTAGGCGCGCCACACGACACACCAGGAAACAAATGTGTTTACAGACAATCTGTTTCTTGTTGGAATTGAATTTATGATCGGGACAATTGCACCAAAAAGAACCACGGGTCGCCGGTAGTTTGTACCATTTGATTTTGTAGGATTCCCGTTCTCCACGGCGATTCCGTGTTCCCATCATGGTAAATTCGCCCTCCAACTCGGCGTGGTCGCGCGCCCCCAGTAGATCGCGTGCGGGTGTAAATCCGGCCAGATAGATTTGACGGGACTCACCGTGATAACGGAGTCTCTGCAGGGTATCCCGTTGGTGCTCGTTGGATACACGGGGAATCAGCTCTTCCAGTGTGGTAGGACGGTGCAACTCCGCCTGTCTTCGAAACGCAGGAATCTCGGCGAGGATGTTGGAAGCACGGAATCCCACACCACCCCATTGCATTGCCAGCGTTTCATGACGATCCTGCTCCCTTGCTGCGCGCCTCTGCGTCTCCTCCATTTCCGCACGGATTTGATCGATAACAGTCGGTGGGCGACCATCCACCATGGCTTCCCGTAGGGCATCCAGTAGTGATACCTGGAATTCCGGTGAATTTGGATCCTCCATGTTTTAAGGAACTTAATAATTGAATTCCTTAAGAGAGAACAGAAATGGTCGAACACATCTGGTTATTTTCGGGATATGCGGGATCCGGTAAAGATACCGCCGCGCAACTGTTGGTCCCTCTTCTAGGAGACTTCAATGCCACCATCGGCTCCTTTGCAGGGGCTGTTAAGGATGAAGTGGCCGCACTGCATGGAATCCCTCGGCATCTCCTTGATTCCCAACAAGGAAAAGCACAGTTTCATGAATCCGGTTTAACTTATCGCCAACTCCTAATCGAACATGCAGAAGGTGAGAAAAAACGTACACAAAATCCATCCATCTGGGCGACACGCATCCAAGCTCCTCCCACATCCCATTGGATTCTCAGTGATTGGCGATTCCTCGATGAACTCCTTCATATCCGATTCCGCTTTCCTAAAGCCGCCATTCATACTGTGCGTATCACACGGCCCTCCGTCCATCCGTCAAATTCCTACACCGAACATGAACTCGATTCGGCCATCTTTGACACCGTCCTGGATAATTCTGGATCTCTTTTGCACTTAACAAAACAGATTCAGATGATGTTGGAAACTCTGCAGATTCCATTAATGGTTAGTACGTCCAAAGAGAATAACTAACTACATTGGCAGGTAGTTTCTCAATGAAGTAGCCTTTGAAAAGAGGTTTTTCAAGTTGCTGCCACGGGACCGCCTTGTGGATATCCGCAGCGATGGCAGAATACAGGTCAAAATCAGGATAGCGTTCCTCTCCATTGGGACAGCGCAGGATGTTTTTTCCCTCATCATCGGTTAACCATTCCCACATGATATTGTAAAGGGGAGACACAGTTTCCGCATATGTTTTGGGTCCTTCGCGACTCATGATTCGAACAGGGGTTGCATTCGCAGGCCGTGTTGGATACAGGGCCTCCAACATGGAGACCGCCAGGCGCGATAAATCAAAGGATGGATTCGGTTCCACCTTCTTGCCTTCCCGTGAATCAAAGAACGGTTCGCAGTTGTACTGGTGGGCCGCGTCATTCCCAGGATAGAAGGCGTCGCTAATAAAGAAACCGGCGGGTTCTGGTAAATGATAGGATGCGCGACCAAAGTCAATGATTTTCATGATATATCCGTGGGTGGGTACACGATAATGCGTCTTAGAACCACCCTTGCCTTCGATTGTATAATAGAGGTAAGGTTCCTCAGTGCGCATCCACATGACGTTGTTGGTGTGTAGATCGTTATGGACGAATCCGAACCAGTGTTGGGCTGCGGCGAGTCCTGCGATCACCTGAAAGATCCAGGCAATCCATTTGGCTTCTGCGGCGGCATCCAGGGGTTCCTCGGCGTCGAGGAGTTCGTCCATGGTTCCTTCCGCGCGTTCGAGGAGGGATACTTGGACGGGGAAATCCTGAAACTCTGCGAAGTAATCCATGAAATCATCGGTTGTTTCCGAGGAAGAAGAAGATGGACTTTCGATGCGCTGGATACGCACGGTGGGTGCATTGATCTGCACAGGTTCCTCGGCTTCCAGGGGAATATCAATGTCCTCTTCGGCAATCGGTAGCGGTGCTGTGGGCGGTGCAACGGGCGCCGCCACTTCAAAATCACCATCCTCCATACCAGATTCTTCCGAAAATACAACATTGAGTGGTTCCTTGGCTGTCCGTGTTCCCTCTTGGGCCACCTCTTTGCGAAGCTGAAAGATCCCCATCCGCTGATGACGCGTCCAAAACGATTTGCGACGCAGCGATGAATACTCGTCCGAAATATTAAACATGTATTTTGCGACACGGGCAGGGAAAGTTCCAAAACACCGCAGCCAATGTGGGGACATACCTGTAGAGACCATACGGTCCGCTACCA
>JACCDW010384876.1_pt1 | contig 11290 bp, 8 predicted proteins | sample 7449781 | NCBI WGS metagenome assembly JACCDW01 (sample SAMN15323449, study PRJNA562643) | freshwater metagenome | isolation source: river surface water | place: USA:Blue River Watershed | collected 2017-08-18
GTCAAAATAAAGATGATATTCGGCTTGTTAACTTGAGCTAACATTCGGAATGAAATTGACAGAAAAATCGAAAACATCATTACCAAATACCTCATAACAAACTTCATGTGCTTCCCATTCAATCCAGCCGTGAATATTCTTGTCCTTTCTTCCATATAGGATATGTAATTGGTTTTTCGACAACTACCGATGAAAAGTGAAATGCCTCAGCTTATTCAATTTTTCCCAATTGATGGACGGTATTCTGAACCAATCCATCTAGAGATTTGCCGCGTTCATCTTTAAGTTGGTATTGAATTTCCATCACCCAGGTAGGCTTAATATTAGGAATAGTCAGTTTGATGGATTTTTTATCTTTTCCTAAGGTTGCATTGGTAACTGCCAAGGTTTGCTCATTGTAATGCTTCGAACCATACTTTCTGGATCTCAAAAGATCCCAAGTTTTTACAGTGTAGTGGGCTACGTCAGCCACACTTTTTGCATCCAACTTATCAGTGAAGTTTAACTCAATTCCTTTAGTCGTAGCCTTGATGCCCACAGGAATGGTAAGCGGCTGATCCACCTTCCTGATTCGGTAAAGCCCTCCTAATTGTGGTTGGGTGGAACCCCAAGCCGACAGACCACACAAGTACAATTGTCCGTCTCCAGGATTGAATCGACCACGCATCACCCCAGTAGAGAATCGCGGTACTGGCAACTCAAATATTCCACCCTGCACCTGATCGCCAATTTTCTCATACGGCACTACAAAAACTTTTCCATAGCCATAGGAGAGATTTAAGAGTTTCCCGTTCAGAGGACCCCACTTATTGCTGTTGACCCATAGGAGCTCGGAAGGAGATTGATCTCTATCTCGTTCTACCCAGGCCAAAGGGGGTGTCATTCCCATATCCGTACTATCCGAAGGGGGATTGTAGCCAAACATATTCCCATAAAACCCGCCTTTTTTCACCCAATTGATCCGGTTCATCGGGTTCCAATGCCCTTCTTGGTCCGTGACAATAAATGTCCCATCAGGATTGAGGCATACTCCATTTGCCGCTCTAAATCCGGTAGCGATAATCTCAGTATTCAGTCCGTCTTTACTCACCTTGATCAAGGTTCCATGCTGAGGCACCAATGCCTCTCTTGCATGTCTGGCACTTTTGGCATAATAAAAGTTCCCTTCTTTATCCGCCTGAAGTCCCATGGCAAACTCATGGAAATGGTCTGTGACTTGGTGATCATTGTTGAAACTTTCGTAAAAGTCCGTTTCTCGATCTCCATTTAAATCATGCAATTTCACCAACTGATCCCTACAGGTAACAAATATTTCCTCGTTGATCACTTTGATGCCCAAGGGCTGAAACAAGCCTGAAGCTATCCTTTGCCAAGTAAGTTTCTTGGAATTAGTGGTGAAGCCCTCCACAAGCCATACATCTCCATCAGTCGAACTGATTACTCCTTTGTTTGGATCTTTGAAAAAGTCAAGGCCACTCAATCTGAACTGATTCTTCCAAGGGCTATCAAAAGGAGGATTCATCATGTCCACCTGAAAGGGCCCTTCCTGATTTCCTAGTAAGATCTCCGAAGATAATTTTTGGGGATATCGAGCAGGCCCACCCTTAGTAAGTGGAATTAAGTCCTCCGGCATGCTTGAAGCTTTTGCAAATTCCTTAAATCCTTTCATTCCAGGCTTGCCAATCAATACTTTGATCTTTAGTGATTGGGACGCCCCTAACTCCATCAGCGTAAATCCCCCCTGATCTTTTAAAACTGCACCTGATCCAACAATCGCAACTGAGGTGCCAGTTGGGGCGATTCTCATTTTTAAAGATTTACTGGCCGGTGAAATGTTCATGGTTCTCGTGAAAACTGGCTGTCCGGCTAACGTTTCCATCCCAAGTGATTCAAGAACCTTTGCGGTACCAACCGTATACGAGATTATCACACGGTTGCGGTGTTGATAAAGCCCTTTGAAATGTGCCCATTCTCGAGGTAAGGGGCCAAACCTCCTTTTGTCCCTCGCTAAAAATCTAGGATCGTCAAAGGTTCCTGTCATTGGGTTTGCCCAAGCGGGACCTACCAAGTTTGCAAAATGCAAGTCGCCAACCGTTCTTGGGGAAATATTATGCTTCCCATTGAATAAAATAGCTTCCCAATCTATAAAACCTTCCCCAGTCCAAGCTCCTGCTACTCGCATTAGGTCATGGTCAAACATCATCCAGGCATTGCCTGCGGCAACTCCCCCTTCTCCTGGATCCACTCTCACTGCAATCCCTTTAAAGGCAAAATTTGCCTTATTCAAATTTTCATCCTTAAGCGGTGAAGGGCCAGAGGATCGCTCTCTCTCAGGTGCATTCATTCCCACCAGTTCATAGGTGTTGATCAAAAAGTTACCGTAGTCCATTTCCGCCCAGGGCTTGAATTCTTTTGGAGCTGGACCCTTAGAAGTTCCGGGTGGAAGGCTAGCCAGGTAGGTAGAATCAATCTTGAAATACTGATCTGGGTTTTTTTCTTTCAAAAAATTCTCTCTCAAGTAATTGATGAGGTCATACTTCTCTACAGGGGTCAAATTGACCTGGGGAGGCATGGAACCGTATCCTCGAGTAAGGGTTTGGTAAATCGAATAGGGATCCATCCCAACTTTGAATTTGCCTTCCCAAAATTTAAAGGCATTAGGTAGAGAGCCTACTTGATCGGGATTTCCATGGCAATTGAAACATATATTATTGTAAATATGCTCACCAGTACGGATAGATTCATCCTGCCTATCATCTAATGCGGTGAGTAGCCCTTTATGGTCCACATTCCTCTCATAGTCTGGTAACTCAGATTCGGATAGGATAAAATCAGCAGAAGTTTCAGTTTCTTTTTGACCTGGAGTACAGCCCTGGATAACAAAGAAAATAAGTAAGAGCTTTAGTCCGAATGCAATTCTTTTCATCATCAGTTCAGTTGGCGGAGGTTTTGGTCTGTATAATTTAACCCTATAAATGTTAAAAAAGCATTAGTTAAAAATTTATATCCCGCCAGCGTCCTTGAATCTTGTGGTCATGCACTACACGATTAAGCACTTTAATCGTCACACTTCAAATCAATTCATAGTCCAGATTTAAAAATTCGATCCATCAACACCCATTTTTCACCTGGTTTTGCCCAAGGGATTGGCTTTTGAAATCCCCACATCAATGCTTCCCATTTGGCAATAATTGGATTCGCCGCATCCATTTCGCCTTTTTTTTCGAAGGAAAAATCATCATCAGTCTCCAAGATCATGCTCATCCGATTGCCGGTTCGGAATATTTCAATATTCAATATTCCACAATCAATATCGTGCTGCGTAACTTCGGGCCAGGCGGCACCAGGTGCGTGGTGAGCTTCATATATCCGTATGGATTCGGGATCATCGATCAGGTCGAGGGTAAGACAAAAGCGTTGCATTTTTTTAAGGGTTTACGTGAAATAGATTACTGGTTTCTAAAGTATTTACTAAATGCCTGAATTGTGAATTCTGCGGCTGCTTCCGGATTGGGAGAAGGGAAAGCTTCGGCGGAAACAAACCCCGAATAGTTGATTTCTTGAATCGCCTTCGCGATAGGTCGCATATCGGTATGCCCCATGCCGATTGGCTTGCGGTTGGAGTCTGCAAAATGGATGTGCCCAATGTACTTTCCATGTTCTCGAATCACCTGATCTATACTGCCTTCTTCGATATTCATGTGGAAAAGGTCCGCCAGTAATTTGACATTAGTTAGCCCATGGCTTTCAATAAAATCTCTTCCGCCTCCAAGTGTATTGATCAGGTTGGTTTCGTATCGATTGAGCGGTTCATAGATCAGAAAAGTGCCGGCTTCCTTTGCTTTTTGTTCCAAAAGCTCCAATCCCTCCGCTAGCCAAGTGAATGTTTCTTCCCGATCGGCATTCGGGAGTACATTTCCTTGCATCGAACCAATAATCGCTGGAGCACCAAACTTTGCTCCAAAGGAAATCATCTCTGAAATAAAGGAAATGGCTTTTTCTCGGATTTTTGGATCAGGATCAGTCAACGTTAAGCCGTGGATTACCTTACCGGCACCTGTCCCCACAGCGGCGATTTGAAGCTTGTATTTTTGTGCCAATGCTTTCAGCTGATTTGTGTCTATCGCATCGGCCGAAGGGGTAAATAACTCAATGCCATCAAAGCCCATGGCGGCAGCTTTTTCCATGCTTTGCTCCAAGTCCTCCCAAAAAATCCAAGGCCCAAATTTGATCTGAGGAACCAATGCAATGGTAACGGCAGATTTGATCATTTCTTATCGGTTAAAATCAATCATAATTTTGATAATTCCTTGAGGGTTTTCTGCCCAAGATTTCAAGGTTTCGGGTCCTTCATCAATGGAAATCACTTTAGAAATCACATCCTCCACTGGAAATTTTTTAGCTTCCAAATAGGACAATACTTCTGGAAAATCTGATTTCCCAACACAGTTTCGTGATCCAAGAATTTCGATTTCCTTTTGAACAAAGAGCGAGGTGTTAAACTCCACAGGCGCTTTGGCATAGCCAATGCAGACCACCCGTCCTAAGAATGCTACCTCTTCCACCGCGCTTCGGTAGGTAGAAGGACTACCCACTGCTTCAATAATAACATCGGGGCCATCCCCATTCGTGATTTCTTGCAGTCTCTGATGAAGGTCTTCTTTGCTTGGGTTGATGGTGTTGGCAACCCCGATTTTTCGGGCAATTGCCAATTTGGCGTCATCGAGGTCTATCGCGACCACAGTGGCATGTCGATTCACAGCAGCAGCAACTGCTCCAAGGCCTACAATCCCGCAACCCAAAACAGCCACAATATCCTGAGAATCTACCCGTCCACGGGCTACTGCATGAAATCCTACAGTCAAGGGCTCAGCAAGGGCAAGCTCTCGGACGCTAAGCTGATCGGAGACGAAAAGATCTTGCCAAGGAGCACATACATAGCGGGTCATGGCACCCGGACGACGCACCCCCATGGTTTTATTCGTTTTACAGGCATTGGGACGCCCTTTTCGACAAGCCACACAAGTGCCACAGGCCAGGTATGGGTACAGGGTAACCTTCGACCCGATTCGAAGATGGGATGGGACATCCGCTCCAAGCTCTTCAATCACAGCCCCCACCTCATGTCCCAAGATGTTGGGGTATTCCTGTAGTGGAAAAAGACCTTTGAACCCATTCATATCCCCTCCACAAAATCCAACCATCTCTACTTTAAGCAGGACCTCGCCGGATTTGGGAGTTGGTTTGTCAATTTCAAAGACTTCAGATTTTCCAACTTGGGTAAGAAAAAGAGCTTTCATTTATTATTAAACCGTTAGTACTGATGAATTACACTAAAATTACTGGCGCCTAGTTATCGAAACTCTTCCTCAATTTTTTTTTGAGATTGCTTATAGAGTCAACTCCCCTTCGCTACTTCCTATTTTTGCTTTACAAATTATTCTCCTCTTTACCCTCAAACCACATCCTGTTCTTCACAGGGGCAAGTAAGCGCTCGATTTTCTCCAGCAGTTCTTCCGGTATTTTAAAATCTAAAGCAGCTACATTCTGCTTGACAACCTCGAGTTCGCACATCCCAATAAGGGTAGTGGTGATATCGGGATGATTCATGGCATAGCGCAAAGCCACATCACTCAACCGCACCCCATAGCTATTGCATAGGTTCAACAGAATCGGCTGCATTGCCTTTACCTCGGGAGGGGAGCGGTGCCATGGGGGCAAAGTTCCGTCTGAAAGTACACGCTGCAAAAGCGGTGCAGCATTCATCAAACCAAAACCCATTTCTCGTGAAAGGGGTACTAGTTCATCATTTATTTCGTCTTCGAGCAAGTTGTAGTGCGCCCAAGAAAGAACCGTATCGGGATTCGTTTCTCTAGCAATTTGCGCTAGGTAGCGAACAGGTAACCCAGTAATCCCCCAAAATCTAACCTTGCCAGATGCTACCAACTCCTGCATGGCAGGCACTGCTTCTTCGAGGATGATTTGTTTGTCTACAAACTCAATATCGTGCAATTGGAAAAGATCGAGGTAATCTGTTTTTAATCGACCTAAGGATTCGTCAATGCTTTGGATGATTCTATTTCTAGAAAAATCAAAATGCTGCAAATCGTAACGACCACACTTGCTTGCGAGAATGATATCTTTCCGTGATCCTTCCAGTGCTTTTCCAAGCCGAGTTTCCGCCAGTGTCAGCCCATAGAACGGGGCCACATCAAAAAAATTAACCCCATGATCTAAGGCATAGTGGACAGCGGAAATCCCTTCCTTTTCATCTACTGGGTCAAAAACATTGCCCAGTGGAGAAGCTCCAAATCCCAGGATGGAAACCTCTAAACCCGTTTTTCCTAAGGTGCGGTAGTGCATCGATTTTGGTTAGTTTAAGTAGTGGCAGTTCTTAGCTATACAAAATAGTAGATTATTCTTTGGCAATGAAATCATCTTTTAGGAAGCCTCAGATTGCTGTTTAAGATTTCCATTTAATCAAGTTCAATTAGTGAGCTGTGCCGTGGCCTGCCTGTAGGCCGTGGTCTACTTGTAGACCGAGGTCTATGAACGATTTGTAGCAATAATCAGGCAAGTAGGGCCACCGACATGATTGCGGATAATTCCAATTTAAAGTACTGTCTTTTATAAAAAGTTAGCGACTTTACTTTAGTCCAGTTCTTAATATTCTTCCCATCCAAGTTAAGCCAAAGCCCACTAAAAATATTGTCACTGTACCAATGACAATGGTCATATTCGTATGAAGGGGATTGGATAGCATTTGGGGTAATCCATTTCGAATAAGAATAGTTGATAAACTCATCCAGCAGATCACCAAAACCCCGAAAAACACAGCAAAAATGGCCTGAGGATTTTTAGCTTTTGATACTAATCCCAAAAGAAAAAGGCCCAAAATTCCACCGCTGAATATCGAAGAAAGCGCCCACCAGCCCTCTAACGTATTGCTGACTCCATTAAATGCCAAACCAACCAAAATGCTAAGTGCGCCCATCAAAAGTGAGGAAATCCTCAACACCCAAAGCGATAACTTCTCCGATGGGTTTGGGTGGATGTACTTACTAAAATGATCGGAAAGAATCACCGTCGCAGAGCTATTGATACTCGTAGAAACTGTACTCATTCCAGCAGCAAATATCGAGGCGATAAGGAGGCCCGTCATTCCAACGGGGAGTTGATTAACAATGAAATAGGGCAATACTTTATCTCCTACTACTCCCTCTGGAAGCAAATTAGGAAATGACTCGTAGTAAGCGAATAATGCTGTGCCTATAAAAAAGAAAACAAAGGAAACGGGAATATAAAGCAGGCTTCCCAACCAAGTAGCTTTCTTAGCTTCCTCCTCACTTTTGGCTGTCAAATACCGTTGTACATAACTTTGGTCAATCCCAAAATTTTGAAGATTTATAAATAGGCCATATACCAAAATCATCCAAAAGGTAGAAGTAGTAAAATCTAGTTTAAAACTACCTATACTAAATTTATTAGCACCAGCTGCAATGTTAAATACAGCTTCGGGTCCATCAGGAATTCCAAGGAAGATAACTCCTAAGCAAGCCAACGCGCCAAAGATTAAAAGGATCCCCTGAACGGCGTCAGTCCAGATAACTGCCTCTATTCCGCCCCACATCGAATAAATAACTACACTAAACCCGATCAAGAAAATAATGCTGGGGATACTCCACCCTAATAAAGCATTCATTGGCAAAGCAAGTAAATACATAATTGCTCCCATTCGGGCAAGTTGGGTCAGAAGATAGCAACAAGAAGTGTAGATTCGCGCCCAGGCTCCAAACCGCTGCTCAAGATAGAAGTAGGCGGATTCGCATTGTAGTCTTCGATAAAGAGGGACAAAATATTTTACTGCAATCCACGCTGCCAAAGGAATTGAAAAACTGAAAACAAATCCGTTCCAATTGGTTGAATAGGCATTGCCAGGCAAAGCCAGAAAACTGATGCTACTCACATAGGTAGCGAAGATGGACATTCCGATGGCCCAAGTAGGCAGTCTACCTCCTCCGGTCGTAAAATCCTGTGCTGTCCTCTTTCTGAATGAAAAAGAAATTCCAAACCCAACAATTGCCAACATGTAAATTAGAAAAATAGCGAGGTCTAGAATGTGCATTTTGGGAGATAGACGTTTTTGAGGTGAGAAGCTAAAAAGACAATTTCATATTTAAAGTTACCTGTCGCTTTAGCGTTATTCTGTTGACAAAAAGAATTGAATGCCTAGGTTTAAGAGCAACCTATTCCATTCATTTTTTCAAATTAATCTCTAGTATTAATCAAAAGAATGTCGAACTCTTTCTTTTACCTTTAGAAATTTAGCGTAAAGTGTTGATTTTTCTACCGGTGTATAGGGGAAAATTGGGGGAGCAAAGTTGTCTTCACATAGCCCTTCAAAAGACATAGCAGCTTTTAAACCTTTGAGATAACTTGACTGATATGTTCCGTTTTGATACAGATTATTGGCTAGGAAGTGAATGGTTTCCTGCAATTTTTTGACCGTATCGAAATCTTTCTTTTGAAAAGCTTCATACAGTGCTACATAGAGTTTAGGATAAAGATTAGCCCCGCCTGTTACTCCTCCATCCCCACCCATTTTTAGCGTCTCTGCTAGGAACTCCTCAGGGCCAACTAAGATTTTAAATTCTGGCTGTTGCTTAAACGCTTCACAAAGAGCCTGAAAATTTTCAATTATTCCAGAACTATCCTTGATTCCAATAATGTTGGGGTGTTTGGAAAGCTTAACTGCCGTTTCCACCTCAATCCTTATTTTGGTATGCGAAGGCATATCATATAGAAAAAGTGGTAATTCTACACTATCTGCTAATTTTTGATAGTAGTTGATTAACTCTGCCTGTCCAATATTCATGTAAAATGGTGGAGCCGCAACTACCGCTTCTGCTCCAGATCTGTAGGCAATTGCAGCCAAATCTACGCTTTCTGTAAACGAACAATCCGTCACACCTACTAAAATCGGAACCCTTCCATTCACCTGCTTACAGGTAATCTGGATCAAGTTCCTCTTCACGGCTGAACTCAATCCAGCAAATTCACCCGTAGTACCTAATATAAAAATACCATGAACACCTCCATCAATTAAGTGCTCGATCAACCTTTCAGTATGCGCAGTGTCGAGAGACAAATCAGGCCTTAAGGGGGTAATCATAGGAGGGAAAATTCCTCGAAAAACAGTCGATTGAATCATGGATTTAAAGTTTTAAAAATCAGAGGCGTAAATGAATGTATTTAATCTTTTCTCTATTGTAAGTGTAGCTTAGATGAAGTGAACCATCTTTTGCTTGAATGATGGCAGGATAACTAAACTCCCCTGATTTCTCATCTTCCAAAACCAGCAGTTCTTCCCAGTCAATCCCATCACTGGAACCTAAAAGAACTAATTTGTTTCTTCCTTTTTTAAGCGGATTTACAACTAATAGATGGTAGCCATTGAAAAGTGTCACCCCATCAATACCAGAATTATTATTTTTCAAGTTGGTGGCTTCCAATGGCGTCCAGGATTTCCCTTCATCTGAAGACCAAGCCTGTGCCACTACTCCTTCCTGTGTACGGCAAAGTAATTGGATCTTTCCTCCCGCATGAAAAAGAATAGTCGGCTGAATAGCATTGAATGGGCCTGTTAAGTCTATTTTTTCCCAGGCAGTAAGGTCTGGATTGGATAACTCAATATGTGATGTCCACCTATTGTTAATTTCAAAGCTGCTGGGATGGAGAAGTTTTCCATTGGGTAGTTCGACCGATTTGTTTTTAACCGGCCCAAGAAACCCTGGAGGTAGTTGTGTTTCCTTAGACCAGGTTTGCCCATCATCGCCAGAAACCTTGTAGTGCCCCCACCATTCTCTAGGATTGGGGCCTTCTTTGTAGAAAAGAACAATTTTTCCATCTTTTTGCCGATGCAAAACAGGGTTCCAAGTAGGATTTCTAAACACCTTATTTTCGATTCCATCTGCTACCAATGCAGGGATAGACCAGCTTCCATTTCTTCTATGTGAAGCGTAGATACTTACATCTGGATGACGCTCATAGGTGCCTCCAAACCATGCTGCTAGGATGCCATCTGAAGTTTCTACAAGGGTAGAAGCATGGCATGAAGGAAAGGGGGCCGCCTCATAGATGAACCCAGAAAATAGAATTTTTGGAGTGATTTCTTGAGTGTCAGAAAAAGAAAAAAAGCCCAAAAGGCTTAAAAAAGAAATAAAAGACATCATAAATCGTTTGGCTTAAGGTTAAAACTGTTATTCAATTTAAGAAAACCTACGGATTTTTTAAAACTAAAGTAGTTTCAAAACAGGAGCTATTTGCATATATAGACCCATGTCAAATATGCCTTTTGCATTCCAAATCAAGTTACTTTACTGTGTATATCTAATCCATCCCTCAATTCAAATAAGATAGAGGGACTCTTTAGGTACTTGTACAAATCCCAACCTAATAGTTAGCCTATATATACTCAAATTCGACTTCTTTCAATTAACTTGATGGCCAAATCCAATTTTAAACGTCGAAATACAGCGTACTCCAAATTGAGTTAAATCCATTTTTCTATGAAAAAAATAACCCATCCAGCCTTACTTCTCGCCCTAGGGGCAACGGTAAGCATGGCCGCCTGGATGCCTAAGACAACGGAATTTCTTTTCCCCAACCTAGGCACCGAAACCATTCAATCGGATAGCACCAAAAAAGACTCGCTCAAGAGTTACCCCAAATTCAAGGACCTTCCCCTCAAGCCCGAGCGTGAGGTAAGTTTCACCACTGCCGAAGGCACCTGGATGAGTTTGGACATCAGTCCAGATGGAAAAACCATCGCCTTTGACCTCATGGGTGATATCTACACCCTCCCTATCGAAGGGGGCAAAGCCACGCCATTCACTTCAGGCATGGCCTACGAAACCCATCCTCGCTATTCTCCAGATGGCAACAAGCTACTATTTACTTCCGACCGCGCCGGAAATGACAACCTTTGGTACATCGACCTAGTCAAAAAAGACACGGTACAAGTAACCAAGGACAAAAACGGGGATGTCCCAGGTGCACACTGGACTCCAGACGGGGACTACATCGTGGTTTCCAAAGGCAGAAGAGTGCCTAAGTTGTGGATGTACCATGTCGATGGAGGTGGAGGCATACAGCTCAACGATGCCCCTGCTACCATGAAGACCATCGATCCTTTTGTAAGCCCTGATGGCAAAAAGGTGTACTTCTCTTGGAGAACAGGTTCTTGGAATTACAACGCCACACTTCCTCAGTACCAGGTGGGCTACTACGA
>JACCDW012116723.1_pt1 | contig 11290 bp, 21 predicted proteins | sample 7449781 | NCBI WGS metagenome assembly JACCDW01 (sample SAMN15323449, study PRJNA562643) | freshwater metagenome | isolation source: river surface water | place: USA:Blue River Watershed | collected 2017-08-18
ATAGATACTTCTAACTCTAAAGTGTTAATGGCTCGTGCTGCCAATCAATTAAACCAACTACTAACTCACATTGGCTATTTAGAATCTAAATTGCAGTCAAATATAAACTTAACAGAACCAACTTGTGAGATAGATGCCGACTGGAATCTCAATCTTTCTCATGGACCAGAAGCTAATTATCTAGTTCATGGAAAAGCTATAAAGATGCTAGTTGAGCATATTAACTATCTTCATGTTCTTATAGAGAATTGCCCAGGTGCAAAAGATGAATGAATATACTAAAGAAGAAGTCCAAAATGATTTAACTTTAATGGTTAAAGCTGGGCTTATAGATATTCACATGCGTGAAGATGGTGAATGGATTTATTCAGCTTCTGAATATTCCAAAACTCTTACAGCAGAACAACTATTAGAAATTATTGAAAATCTAGATTCTTATGAGTGAGCAATCTAGAAAAAACCTTATAGATTACTGGGGTCCTGAAATAGTTGTTAAATGTTGTCGTTATTGGAAGCTACATTATGCAAATGGTAGTTGGGGCAATTGTGCAATTTGTCATAAAAAACCTCAATACACTAATTTAACTTGGGACGAAATAGGTGATCAAAATGGAAAGATACATTAAGTTAATAAAAGAAATGTATCCATATATAAAGGCTGAAGTTATTCAAGCTATTCAAATGGGACCCCCATCAGAAGATCACAAATGTAATCCACAATGTGATGATTGCGCATGGTATAATTGGGGCATATCATTTAAACAAAGAATAGATAAAGGAGAATTCGATGAATTCAATAGCTAGAGCTTTAAATAACATAGCCATTTCGCTTAACTCAATTGCTACTGCAATTAATAATTCTAAAAAAGTAGAAACTAAAAATACAACAATAACTAGCAATCCTACTTCTGCAGTAACTATTACTAGCTCTACCATTCCTCAAATTAAAGATGGAGATAGAGTCTATGTTCTTAAAGAGGAAAAAGAAGTTCTTGATGCAATTTACGATGCTTTGCTTGTAAAGGGAAATCACCCTGAACATCATGATTACATAATGAAAGAATTGCGTGTAAAATGGCCTGTTCTTTTTAAGGCTCTAGATAAGTTAATTATTATTCGCAAAGACAAGTACAATAAATCCTACAAATATCAACAGAAACAAGATATTTGGAATACTGGGTCAAAAAACAAATGGCTTTAATAATAGTAGACTCTTATGATCATCCTTCAATAAATGGTCATCAATCAAAAGGTTTTGTTTTACTAAAAGACGGAGCATCGATTTCTTTTGATGCTTTGTTTTATAATACTGACATTGACCTTTATGTTTTATCTTATGAAGATGAACAAAAAAACAATATTGCAATTCTTCCAGAAAGAATCGAGATTATTAAATATGGTTGATCATGACGAAATGCGCAAAGCTTTAAATAGAGCTCTTAACGACGATTTAGATGACCTTTGCAATCAGTGTAGAACTCCATATGATAGAGATTCTGGCGATATAGTAGAAATCTTTACTGCCTCTAAAATTTACAAAGTTTGGTATTGTAGTGATTGTCTTGAACTTGATATCGAAATTTAAAAATCGTAGAAAACACAAAATTGTTTTTAGACTCGATTCAAGTGGAAAGAAAATTTGCACTGTCAAGTTTAACGATGAAGAAATGAACAAAATAAATTTAGCTGTTAAAACTTCAAATATTACCATTGAACAGTTTTTTAGCAATTTATTAAAAGACCTAGCTAAAGAAAAACCTTACACAATAAAATGAAGTACAGAGTAGTTGCAAAACTAGATGAAATCAAATATAAGTCATGTGAAGGCATGGACCCTAAATTGTGGCCAAGATTAAAAGACAAAGTTTATACTTTAAATACTTGGCCAACAAAAGAATGGGCTGAATGGTCTGCTAAGAGCCATAGAGAATATCAATTCTCCAACTTAGATACTAATACTGTTGAAATAATAGAAGTGGATGAATAAAGTGTCTACAATTGAACAATACATAAATCAAGAATATAGTTCATTTATAGGAAAAACTATACATTCTATTAGACCACTAAAAGAGTCAGAAATGAAATCTCTTTATTGGGATGTTCATTCTGGTGATGTTCCAATGGCTATTATATTTACTGATGGTCAAGTCCTTATTCCATCTAGTGATCCAGAAGCCAATGGTCCTGGCTTTTTATTGACAGCTGATCTTTCTAAAGATATTACTGAAAAAGTTTAATGTCACATAGTTTTTAGGAACGTATTTAGATAAAACTTGTTATTATTACTTGTGAAAATTTCTACAAGGAGAAACAATGTTTTTAATAGAATACCCTAGAGTCAGCCAAGATCAAAATCGCAAAGACAGACACGCTATTGCTATGAGAGTTCGCCGTCATAACCATAAAGTTAGACTGAAGACACTTTTTAAAAAACCTATATAGGGTAAAATTGGAAAAAAATTTTCGAGCCCAAATCCCTTTTTAGAAAAACGTTTCAAACTGAAACTACATTATTACTCTGTTAGCTCCTGATGCTATTCTTTTAGCTATACTTGAATCTGCTGCAGACCTTCCAATGGATGTACTTCTTCTTAGAAAAGATTTAGCTTCTTGTCCATATTTTAACATCTGAACTCGTGCTCCAGTTGTAAATTGATCTACAAAATCAGAGTCTTTTGTTGCTTGACCAAACATCAGCAAACCGACTCCTTTCATTCCAGCTGTACCATATGATATAGCACCATCACTTGAGGTTCCACGAGCCTTATTGATGCCCATTGAAGCACCTACCATGCCCAGGCCTGAAGCACCCATTATTGCTTGTTTCTTTGTTATCCCAAGTGGCAGAGCCATAATTCTCTCCTGTTTTTCTTATTCAATATAGTAATCTTTAAAATCTTTTTTAAACCTAGATCTTTAAAGCGCCGAAAATTAAGTAGCACCTCTGAGTACCCTCATAGCAGTCTCTCCTGCGTTTAGGACGCCGTCTAGAGTCTTTCTGGACATAACCCCCACTCTTTGACCCAATGTTCTTACTGGTCTTGCATGGGTGGCAACTGCATCCGTTACTCTATCAATTCCGACTAAATGCAGCTTTACTAGAGCTTACTGATGCTGTAACTCGAGGTGCTGCATCGTCAGCAAACTTTATATTCTCCGAAAGAGTATCTAAAGATGCAGGCTGTATAGAAACACTTCTTGCTACATTCTTGATACCCATTTGTTCTAGCTTTGGAGCTGTTTCTGGACTCAAAAATAGTCCTTCAACTCGTTTTAATCCAGGATATCCTGCGGCTTCTGTTTCTGAAACTATATCGTCTACTCCTTCAGCCACTAACTTTCCTAAAGGAGTGTCTGACGTAGATCTTATAATTGAAGAGTTAAAAGCCGCAGAAGCCATTCTTGCAGTATCATTTACTCTTGATTCAAGAAAGTCACCACTTAAATCTTCAGGTAGTCTTTTGACAAAACCTTTTATCGGTCTTAGTATGGCATTTAATAAAGTCTTTCCATAATTGGAAACAGAACTAAATGTGGAAGCTCTTGAATATGACGAAAAAAGATGTCTTCCAGACGAAACTTCATCTATGTCTACTCCAGGCATTAAAGAAGTTAATCTTAAGGAGAACCCATGAGCTCTTCCTTCTTCAAGCCCTGTCGCTATCTGTACAGATTTTATAGCTTGACTTAATCCTTTTGCTTCTGCAGAAGTTGATTCTAAAGTAGATCCTGTTTTTTTAATTGTGTTTACAGTATCCGCTAGATGTTGTCTTGCATCGTCTAGTTCTTGTCTAGCTCCAGATATGTTAGCGGCAGCGTGTCCGCACCTCGTGTCCAACTAAGAGTAAATTGTCCGGTAAAGATTTGCCTATTGATTTTGATTCATAAAATAAAAAGCTTCTAACTTCATCTGGATTTGGTACATCAATTCCTTGAGATCTAAAAAAACTAACTAACTGTTTATGTTTTTCTGTTCCAGGAAGTACTCCAGCGTGATGAGCAACTCCTCCAGATATTCCACCTAGCCCAAATGATTCAACCGCTTCATTAGTGAATACTCCAGCTACTGAATGTCTTACAACATCAGCTCCTCTTATTTTTTTTCCTATTGTGGTTAATGGAGCATTGGGTATAGCAGTGTCTTGTCCTTGAAATTCTATTTCTAGATTTTCAAAATCCATATCTCTTAACGTTTGTGCAACTTGTGCAACTTGAGATCTAACTTTTTTTGACTTTACTGAAGAACCAACACGGACAAAGTCATCAACTCTTGCGGTTGTGGTTGTTTGTTCACCAAGAAGTCTAGATATTAATCCCATTGTTTAATGCTAACTATCCGTTAATTAATCCATAGCCAAAGTAGCTTATGCCAAGTGCTGCTGCACCTATCATTCCAGCTGCTACTTTGCCAGTTCTATTATTTATTTTTCTTAATTTAGTTACGCTTTCAGCTAGCTCTTCTGCTGTATTAAATCCTGCTCTATTACGTCCACCATAACTTGTCCTACCTAAAAATCCTGGATTCTGTTCAACAGCTCTTCTGCCTTTTTTTGCTATAAGTCTTTCTCTTGCCAAAGCTTTTCTGGGAGTTCTTGAAATGTCAACTGCATCACTAATGGAATCAACAGATCTACTCTTGTTCATTGCTGCCCTTTTAAAAGAACCTGTAGCAGCCATTGTGCCGAGGCCCGCTGTTGCAATACCAGCAGTAAGCGTTTCTTTATCTTCAGTCATAACTCCAGCACCTGTAACTAAAGCTCCAGCTCCTGCTACCGCAAGGCCCGCTTTTCCAAAGCCTTTATACCTTCCAGCTCTTAAAGCGTACTTCTCCGAAGCATCAAGGGCTCTATCAATTGCTTTAGACTTAGCCCTTGAATGCAAGCCTGTTTTAAATGCAGACTTAGCAAGAAAACCAGTAGCCATAGCTCCGGCTCCATATTTGAGTCCATCTAAAGTGTCACCTTGTTTAAAATCTGTATATGCTTTTGCGCCAAGACCTAAACCAGCAACTGTAATTCCTGCACCAAGTTTCATCATAGTGGCATTTCTTGTTGCTTCTGATCCCGCAGTTTTTATTGCTGATCTTATGCCTTTTGCAGCTGCACTAGCTCTTCTTCCAGAACTAACTGATTTATAACCTGCATATGCTGCTACTCCAGCACCTGCGCCATAGCCCATACCACTTTGAATATCACCATGATCTATATCGTAAGCTGCTTTTGCTCCAAGGCCTACTGCAGCAAGGCCGAGACCTCCACCCAACTTCATTCTAGCAGAACCTTTTTTTGAAATTCTAGAAGCTATTTCCTCAGCGTACTCTCGTCCACCTCCTCGACCCATTCCTCCAAGAGCTACCTTTAAGGCACCAGCGCCGAGTCCAGCAGCTCCAACTCCTGCTAGAGCACCCTTACCTTTTTCTAGCATTCCGCCTTGGTTAAATTGATATGTGCTATACCCACCAGCTGCTACTGCACCTGTTCCCAATGTAGCTGCTGATATGCCCCTGAAAGTAGCCATAAAACTCCCTTAATTTCTATAACCTAATAGTACTGAGGGTGTGCCATATTTTTATGGTATAATCTATGTCCTAGACTTTAAAGCGCCGAAAATTAAGGACAATATGTTAGATTACACATCAATATACCGTAAAATTTACTCTGCAATTGAAAGAGACGGTCTACCACACGAAGAAATACACAAAGCTTCTCTTAGAATATCCAACGCCCTTTGGGATATTTACTTGTTCACACAAGAACAACCACCAGAAATTACTGATATAATTATTGGAACACTTGAAGATTTTGGATTAAAAAAGTCTACAAATTAAAATCTGCGGATATAAGTTAATGGTAGACTGGCATGCTTCCGACCTGCTCGTGGGAGTTCGATTCTCCCTATCCGCTCCAAATCAAATAACAAAAGGAAACAAATGACAAAAAGAGTATTGCTTACAGGTGCTGGCGGATTCGTCGGACATCATACACTAGAGCACATTTTCAAGACAACAGACTGGGATGTAGTTATTACTGACTCATTTCGTCATCGTGGTGTGACAGATAGAATTACTTCTATTGGTTCATGGGAAGCTAATAGACATCGTGTTCAGCTTGTTACTCATGACCTTACTGTTCCATTTTCAGATGTTATGATTAAAGAAATTGGACACATTGATTATATTATTTCAATGGCGTCCGACTCTCATGTTGATAGATCAATTACTGACCCTGCTCCATTTGTTTTAAACAACGTTGCCTTAGTGGTCAATATGCTTGAGCTTGCACGTAAGATTCAGCCAGAAGTATTCTTGCATGTTTCAACAGATGAGGTTTATGGACCAGCTCCAAAGGGTTATGCTCATAAAGAATGGGATACAATTCTTCCATCTAATCCATACTCAGGTTCAAAAGCTGCACAAGAAGCTGTGTGCATTTCTTACTGGAGAACTTTTGGTGTTCCAGTTATCATCACTAATACAATGAATATTATTGGTGAGCGTCAGGATCCAGAAAAGTTCATTCCAAAGATTATGTACTGTCTTGAGAAAGATATTCCGATGACTATTCATGGTACGCCAGAGAATATTGGATCTCGTTTCTATCTTCATGCAAGAAACCAAGCAGATGCTCTTCTTTTCATCTTGAAGAACCTCCCTGCAACAGGTTATCCAAATGCAGATCGACCAGACAAGTATCACATTGTTGGCGAAAAAGAAATTAATAACTTAGAGATGGCTGAACTTGTAGCAAAGTACTGGGGCAAAGAACTTAAGTTTGAGTTTGAGGATTTCCATACAACAAGACCAGGACATGATCTTCGTTATGCTCTTGATGGCAAGAAGCTTGCAGATGCTGGATGGGTTGCACCGATGCCACTAGAGAAGTCATTAGAACTGACTGTAGAATGGACTAAAGCTCATCCAGAATGGCTCTGGAGAGACTAACGGAATAATCTTCCAGCATTAGTAGATCTTAATGCCTTAACAGCACTGGCACCGAGTCTCCTTGAGGCTTTGGTGCCAGCTGCTATAGCAGCAGATGCTTCTCTTGAAGAAGCAGAGAGAGCTGCACTAGACTTTACTAAACGGCTTGGGGCATCATAAGCAAGATTAGCAAAACTTTCTATTGCTCCTGTAGCTTCAGTAAATACAGACCTAGCTTCTTCCATAGTAGCTTGGACACCTTTTATTTGTGCTTGAATTTCTTTTGATCCAGATGCTATGCGTGTCCTTAGTCCTTCTGCTATTTCATCTATGCTTCCATAATCTATAGTTTTTGAAGCGATTCTGTCTCCGCTAGCTTGATCAATAGTCATTGAAGTTCCCATATTTCTTTTTTGAGCTTCAGTAAATTGATCCATAAAACTTTTTATTTTTGGATTTTCTGCGCTTACTGTTGGGTCTATTGATAACAAAAGATTTTCTACTTCTGTTGTAAACTCACCTTTTGCTACACCCATTAATTCATCAGAAAAACCAACTGATGTAAGATACTCAATTGAGCCTTTGTGACTTGCTTTTTCTAAGATTTCACTTATTGTTGAATTAATAATTTCTTCAGGAGCGTTTTTAAAAGCTGGATGAATAGTTAATCTTTCTCCAATATCGCTTCTTATTCTTGAACCATAGTTTCTTGCAAAGCCTAATGGATTTCCATATCTACTCATTAGAGCTGATCTAAAACCCATTCCAGTATCTAGGTCCGCATCAGTAACAATATTATTTCTTTTTAAAAGAGATGCAACTAGTCCAGATCCAGTATCTGCTCTAGCTTCTTCTAAACCTTTAGGAACAAAAGTTTCTCCAACAGCAGTGCTTAAAAAATCTACAACTTCACCAACACTATAGTTTGGATACATTTTATAAGGTGAATGGATGTTGTCAAAAAATTGTCCCACTGAATATTTATAGCCAGGATTAACATTTGGGGATGGAATTTCCTGTAGTTTATCTAATCTTTGTGTAGCTAAATCTATTACTTTGTCATCTAAATTATCTGATAGCTTATCTACTTGACCTCTTGATGTAAGGTTGTGTATAAATTCATGAGAAACAACAGAGGTTAACCTCGCTGGATTGGCAGATATTGGTTCTGCTGCTACAAATATTGCACTCCCAGTACTTTTAGAATACGTAGCATTTGAAAGAGCTTGGTCTCCCGACCTCATGGCTTGTTCCATTCCCTCTTGCATCTGCAAGAGTTGTGGATAATTGCCCGATATACCCTGACCTTTAAGGACTCTCATCGCAGAAGTAGCATCAGGAATAGCATCAACCAACGGAATGCCAGAGGTATGATAACCAAAGCTTTGAATTGGAGATAACCCATAACTGGGAAGTACGTCTTTGGGTAATAAAATAGCTGGAGTTTTAGCTATCGTTTCTGCTCCAGTTACTGGAACTCCCAGCACCTGCCCGTCTGGTCCATAAAATGTAAAAGTAGATTTAGCTAAGTTTAATTGAGATAATCTTTCATTGGTTCGCCTTGCTATATCGATGACAGATTGATCAGTAACAGAACTGCCAACAGATACAAAAAAAGACCCACCATCTGGAACAGCTGTTGCTGCCTGTGGCCTTAGCTGGATTACGGGTCTACCATCAGGGCTGATCTCCATTGTCTTTTTAACGGCTTTTTGACCTATCTGAATTATGGGTCTGCCGGTATTTGGATCTATATTTGCTGGGTCTGCCATAGAAATTCTTCTTTTTAGATTACTATATAGATAGTAACCTATGTGTGGAGGTATGTCATGGCCGGTAAGAAACCAGCAAAAAGAAATATTACAAATGTAAAAGAAGTTAAAAAAGAACTTCCAGGTAAAGCCATAATGTATTATGGTGTAGCAGATAAGCCATTTGTGTGTCCTGCTTGTAATAAAAGTCTAGTTAAAGGTATAGTTTATGAAGATAGCAGTTCCATGTACTGTTGTAGAGGTTGCATACCAGATAAAGAACTAGTATAGAATAGGTTATATCAATGGAACAAGAGGGAAGCAGTATTGGTCTTGACTCAGAAGATGTTGGTCTTGAATCGGGTATAGAAACTTTAGGCGATGATAATAAAAAAGATGCTGCAGTCAAATCATCTATAGACCTTGCAACAAATAAGAATGTAAAAGCTAACGTTAAAACAACAGCACCAAAAACTACTACTCCATCTGAAAAAGAAAAACAAAAAGAAAAAGAAGAACAATCTGTTGCTGACAAAGCTGGAGAAAAAATCCAAGATAAGGTCACTGATGTTCTTAAAGAAAAGGTTCAAGATAAAGCTAAAGACGCTTTAGGTGATCCCGCAAAAGGCAAGGAAGAATTAGCAGACAGAGTTATAGATGCTGTTAATCAAACTAATGCAAAAAGAGCTGCTCGTGTTACAGCTGGACAAAAAGCGTCTCAAGTTTCTACAACGGTGGCAGCAAACGCAAACGTTGCGCCACTAATTGTATCTCATCCTAATGCAGCTGTTGCAACAAACATTGCACCACAAGCTCCACCACAAGCAGCACAAGCGGCTGCTTCTAGTTCGGGAAATAGAGCTGCACAAAAGATAGCAAGTGGTGCCGGTAGAGGAACGCCTCCTGCATCAGCTGTTCCAACTACTTCTGCAGCAGGGAAGGGTTCTCAAATGCTTGATGAATTAATGACTTATGGTAAAGATTTATCAAGTGCTGTTTTTAAAGGCGCAAAAGAATCTAAGAACATAAGAATGCTAGGACTAGCTGCATTGGCTGGGGCAACTGGTTGGGCAGTAGGGAAGAATAAAGATGCTAAACAAACGCAAAAACAAGAGTTTAATAGACAGCAGGCAATTAGACAGTCTCTGATGTCAGATGGATAATATAGTGTATACTATTATATTGTTATAGTTTTTAAAAAAGTAAGGGATTAAAATGAGTAATTATTGGTTAGCTGAAATGCTTGAAGAAATGGAAAATAAACTTCCTCCAGCAGAAAAAGAATTTTCAGATGCTCTTGTGCGTATAGCTAAAAAGTATGGAAAGCTTTCTAATGGAGACGGCAATGGTATCTGGGTTGGTTACATGCCTGCTTCAGAGAATGAGAACCTTTCCATAGGCGTAAAGTGTGGAAACTGTGCACAGTACGAAGGCAATGGTGTTTGCAAAGTAGTGGCCCAGCAAGTTGAGGATGGTGGATACTGTCGCTTAGCAGCAATTCCTGACGGAGTTGTAAAGGCTGGCAGAAAATAATGAATAACTATTGGTTGTCAGAATATTCAAAAGAAGAAGAGCCAGAAGACAAATCTCCTGAAGAAGAACCAGAAGGTCACGATGTCAAAGGTAATTTGACTAAGAGACAACAATTAATGTACGAAAATTATGAGTCTGTTGCTGAAGAGTTTGGTATGTTTAAACAAGACTCTAAAGCAGACGGAGCACACTACGCACCAGCTTCTTTAAATCCTTTTAAACAAAAGGGATTGATCTGTGCTAACTGTGTATTCTTTATTGGTGGCGGGGCGTGTGAAATAGTTTCTGGAAAGATAGAACCTGAAGCTATTTGTAAACTTTGGATTATACCCGAAGAATTAATTAACGAATAACTTTAATCTGCATCCATAAATAGTTTTATTTCAAGATCTCTAGTATCAGCCACTGCTACTACTGCATCAGATACAAACTTTGTTCCGTTGTAGATTAATACTTGGTTAGTCAGTGCACCAGTTGGATCTATCTCTATGCTATCAACCGTTAATGTAGAAGCTGTTAAACTTCCAGTTACATTTAATGAATCTGCGTCTCTTGTTCCATCAGCAAGAAGGTACTGAGTATGGTCATCGTCACTAAGACCAGTCATGCTTCCATGATCTGAAACTGGTGTTGTAGGGATAGAGTCTCCTGATGATATTACTCTTCTTAAATCTAATAAGTTAACAAATCTTGTTTTTGGACTATTTGTATATGCCGTTGCTGTTTGAAAAACAATTTTGTAAAGAGGCCTAAACTCTACTATGGGGAATCCATCTAAATTTAATTCATCCCAAGTTGATGCTTCTGCTGAACCTTGATCTGTATATTGGCTCTGTCCCATAATTGCTAGAATTGGTTCATTTAAATTATTGGTGGCAGCTAAAAACATTACGCCATATTTAGAGTTATCAATTGCTGTTGCTGACCATGTGCCAGATGTGTTTAAGTTATACTGAGCTCTTGTTCCACCATTTTTAACTGGGAATTGAGTAGCTGCATCTTTTTTCCAGTGGTTATTTGATCTATAGAACACTGGAATATAAGCTCCGCTTTGAAGCCTTTGCTCCCAAGTATTTACAGTAGGCGA
>JACCDW011678172.1_pt1 | contig 11288 bp, 10 predicted proteins | sample 7449781 | NCBI WGS metagenome assembly JACCDW01 (sample SAMN15323449, study PRJNA562643) | freshwater metagenome | isolation source: river surface water | place: USA:Blue River Watershed | collected 2017-08-18
CCTGGTGGATGAGCATGGAGAGTTATAAGTTCAGGCTGGAGGCCGGCCGGCTCAGGCTCATCGGGAGCGAGACGGATTCTTTCCATCGTGGTTCCGGCGAGAAGGATCTCGTCAGCACCAATCATCTCACCGGCAAGGTCAAGCGGACCAGCGGCCTCAACGAATTCGACGAAAAAGAATCCAAACCCGAGGTCGAATGGGAGGCCCTTCCTTCCCGTAAGCCGATCTATCTGGACGAACTGCCGGCGTGCGCTCGGCAGGAGTAGGCAGATTATTGGTAATCTTCAGAACTCAGCCAAGGGCACCTTGCATGGTTTCTGGGTGGCGTTGGCTTCGAACTCTTCGAACGCCGCAGACAGGGACTTGCCGAAGATTTCTTCACGGGTCTTGCCTTTGCCCGAGGGCGCATGGACGAGGCAATGATTAGCCTGCATCAGGCGCAGGCCGCCTTGTTCGTCGAATTCGACGACGGCACCGACGGCTAGTCGCCGCCAGCATTCGCTCAGGTCGGGCTGTTTCCCTGGGCATTGCTTCCCCCATTGACGATGCATGGCCAGCATGCTTTCGGCGAAAGACGACTCGCCGGAAGGACCATGGGTCTTCGGCAGGGCGGAAAGAATGAGTTCGGCTTTGGCGCCTTCGGTCTTGAGTTGGGCGATGGTGCCTTTTCCGGGTGCTTCCAGCAGGATTTTCAAAAGGCAGAGGCAGGCGCCGGGAAGGGCCTCTGCTTCGATCTTTCCCAATGCTTCGGCGTAGCCTGTTGATGCGACCGGGTTGGCCGTCATCGGAGCATCAGGATCCAGGTTGGGGGCGAGCAGCCTGCGAAGTGACCTGCGCGTATGGGTCGTATCAAGGATGCACAGCGCCTTGCGGAGCTCTTCGATCTCCTGACGGGTAGAGATCTGCTCCGGCTTGGATAGTTGCGAGAGGTAGTCCTCCACGTCCACGTCGACGACTTTCAGCAGGCCAAGGAACAGGTGGTCTTTGGTGATGGTCTTCGATTGCCCGTGCTTGGCCTCGAAACAGGCTAGTTTCAGCACGAGGTGGAGGGCGTGGGAGGTCGGTCTCATTTTCCGGCGGGTTTGGATGCCTTGCCGTCCTTTTCGGTATTCTTGGACGGACCGGCAGGGGTCTTCTCCGGTTCATTTTTCGAATCCGGCTTCTTGTCCGTTGGTTTTCCGGTGTCGGGCTTCGAGGCGGAGGGCTTGGCATCGGCCTTGTTTTCAACCGTAGGCTTCTCGGAGGCCTGCTTTGCCTCCTCGCTCCTCTGGCTCAAGGAGTATCCGACATAGATGAGTCCGGCCATCATCATCAGGACCAGGAGCATGAGCAGCGCGAGGCTGAAGCGTTCACGCAGCTTTTCGATGCGTAGAATTTCCGCATTGAAGGCTGAGATTTCGTCCTGGAGATGTTCTTTCGCCAGATCGGCCTCTTTCTTGTCGGCGTCATCGCTGAGCCGGTATTGGTTGAGGGCGTCGACGGCCGCCTTGAGCCACTCACCGCGTTCGTGGAGCGGGTGCCTCTTCGAGTATTCAAGGATGATGGCCATGGCTACGGCCGGCTGGTTGCCATGCACGCGGGAAATGGCGTCCTTGACCTGGGACAGGTCGGGGGCCCTTGCCTTCGAAAGCACGGCGAGCGCCTGCGCGACACGCAGGTGCCGTTTGGCACGGTCGCCTGCGGAGATGAGGTCTTCGGCTTTCATCGGATGCCGGCTCCCACGCCGCGTTCGAAGTCATCCATGGTTTCCTTGGGGAGCATGCCCCAGAGCTGCCTGACGGCGTTACGGAGAGCATCCAGGTCGCCGCTCTGCGTGGCCTGCATGCCGAGCGCGATGATCTGCTTGGCGCGTCCCTGATCGGGGAAGCGTTGGATGTTGTCCGCGCTATGTCGCAGCCATCCGAGCCAGTAGGCCGGCTGGTCCTGCATCGCACGGAAGTAGATGGCGTCGATGCGCTGGTAGGTGTCCTTCGCTTCGGGGATCTTCCTTGCCTCGAGCGCCTTCTGGGCGGCTTCGAGCAGCTTGCGCATGTTGTCGGCATCTCCGTCCTTGATCAGCCCGTCGTTGAGGATGCGTTCGCCGATGCGCATGGATTCGGCCAGTTCCTTACGGACAGCCGGCCATTTGGCCAGTTCTTCGATGTCGTCCAGTTTGGTCTGAAGTTCGAGGATGGTCTTGTCTGCCTTCTGCGAGGCTCCTGTGTCTCCGCCCTCGGCCGCGGCCAGATCCGATTCGATGGAGGGAACGAGCTGGCTGGTCAGCGCCTCGAGCGAGGCTTTGTCCTCTTCATCGAGGGCGGCCTTGATCTTGGTCACCCGTCGCAGTTCGCGTGCCAGCGATTCCTGGAGCACCTTGGGGTCGTCGCCGGTCGTCTTGCGGATATCATGTCCGATCTTGGCTTCGAATTCCTCGTCGATGAGCGCGATGTAGACGCGCAGCTGGATGATGCGGCTCTGGTCTACGTCCAGGTCGATCTCGACCTCGGTGCCGGTGGGCAGGTCGCGCTTGATCATCGCTCCCGTGATTACCAGGTCTCCGACGTATCGATTACGGTCGGCCTTGTCGGATTCGCCTTCCACTACCGGAATCTTCAGTTTCGAGGATGCGTCTCCGGCGACGACAGGGGTCACGGTCCTGATCTTGCGGGCCACTTTCTTCTTCAGTGGCAGGAGCTGACCCTTCTCGTGGACTTTCATCACATCGTTGTCCGCCAGCCCGATGTTGAGCGAATTGATGAGCGGCTGGCCGTCGGAGGAGGCGCCGATGGTATAGGTGAAGCTCGAGGGCTCGGTCGGAATGAGGCTGCCGTTGGGATCTGTCACCTCGATCGCGAAGAGGTTACGGCGGCCGGCCTCGGCCTTGATCTTCGTGATGAAGACACCGTCCTTGCGTACGGGCAGGGAGGCGCTCGACCATGCCGAGGCGTCTTCGGAGATCCGGATCTTCCATCCGGTGAAGTCGGTCACTTCCTTGGAGAGCAGTCGTCCGCCGATGGTGGGTTCGCTGCTGCTGCCCTGAGGCTCGTACTTGAGGTCGATGGTCAGCATGCCCGCCTTGGCGACGGGACGTTCTCCGGTGATCTTCTGCGTGCCGGCGAAGATGGCGGCGCCGCTGGCCACGACGGTCATCGGGTCGACGCTATGATCGATGCGGATCGGCAGGCGCTCCTTGAGCCTGTCGCGGAAGTAGCCGGCCTTGGTCGGACCGCCGACGAGGATGACGCGGTCGACCGATGAGCTCGGGACGCCCTTTTCTTCGAGGACGCGCAGGCTGATGTCGATGGCTTTGTCGATCAGCGGGGTAGCGGCGGACAGGAGTTCCTCCCGGGTCAGCGAGATGTCGGAGCAATCGATCAAGGCGCCGTTGCCGCCGTCGATGTCGGTGATGTCGAGCGTGGTGGACGTGGCTCCGGATAGCGCGACCTTGGCCGCCTCGGCGGCGGCTTTGAGCTTCTCCATGCCGACGCGGGCCTTCTCGTCGTTGTTGGAGCGGGTCAGCCATTCCGTGAAGTCGGGATTCTGTGCGTGGACCTTGGGGAGGATGACGTTCTCCACGAACGCCCAGTCGATGTCCGAACCGCCGAGGAAGTTGTCGCCGCCATGATGGACGACGGTGACCGTTCCGTCTTCCGCCTTGATGAGCGCGGCGTCGAACGTGCCGCCGCCGAAGTCGAAGACGAGCCAGTAGGCCTTCTCGCCGGCTGACTGGAAGCCGTAGGCAAGGGCGGCCGCGACCGGCTCCTGAAGCAGGGCGACCTGGGAGAAGCCGGCCAGCTTGGCCGCCTTCATCGTGGCGGAGGTCTGGTGGGTCTCGAAAGCGGCCGGGACGGTGATCACCGCGGCGAGGGGTTCCTCACCCAGGGCACGGGAGACGTCGGTACGGAGGGATTTGAGGATCTCGGCGGAGAGTTCCTCGGGAAGCTTGGTGACGCCGGAAGATTTGAAGGTGAAGGACTGCTGGGTTCCCATCACGCGCTTGAACTCGATCTGGGTATCGGTGCGTCCGGTCTGCATGAGCTTCGCCTTGGCGCTCTTGCCGACCAGGATTTCCTGGCGCTTGTTGATGTGCACGGCCGACGGCGTGATGTCGTCGTCGAGCATGTTCTTGATGACCCGGGGCGTCACGCCGTTGAGGAGGGCGATGGCACTGTTGGTGGTGCCTAGGTCGATGCCGAAGTCGAAGGTCTGTCTGGGTTGGCTCATGGTTGTGTAGATTGTTTGGGATGGGTCAGGCGTTGGGCAGGGGCGGAGATTTGGTCACCACCTGGCATTTCTGGATGATGAACGGGGGCTGGTCGGCCCGTTCCCTGGCCTTGCGGAGCAAGGAATGCTGCACGCGGAAATGCACGGCAGGCTTGAGTACTTCCGAGACGGTCACTTCGGTGACCTCCGTAGTCATTTCGTTGGAGATGACCTCCACGTCGCGATAGATGCCGGTGTTGAGGTCGGCGTTGGCCCGGTCGATGGTCTCGAAGCCGAGAGTCTTGAGGGCTTCGGCGCAGTTGTTGAGGTCGCGTTGGATTCGGCGGGTCTCTTTGCCTTCTTCGAGCTTGTCGGTGGTCTGCTTGATGCGCCAAAGGGCGACGCTGATCTCGGCCATCGCCTTGGCGAACGGCTCCCGGAATTCATCGATCGTCGCTTCCGGCGACGCGTTTGACTGCCCGGCTGCCTCGCTCTTCTCCCGCTGCAACGTCTCGATCACGATCGTCTTCTCTTTCAGCGACTGTCGTACGGCCTCGATGGTCAGTTCCTGGTCTTTGATGGCGGTCTCAAGGGAGTCGAGTGTCGCCAGGAGTTCCGGAACCTTAAGCAAGGCAGGGAGGGGGGCTTTGTCTGTGGGAGGGGTCATGGGAGTAAGTTCTGGATGATGTGTTGTACCGACTGGATCGCCTTGGGTGCCGCGTAGCCGGCGGCTCCCGTCAGGCAGAGGATAGCGACGAGAGGGATCAGGCAGCTGCCGCCCGACTGGCCGCTGGCCACCGCGTTGCGGTCGAGGGCCGCCGAGTCTTCCCGGAGCTTGTTCTTAAGCTCGTCCTGACGGATGCCGTTTTTCTCGGATGCGCGGACTATCTCTTCGGCGACGCAGATGAAGAGTCGTGCTTCTCCGATGTTGCTCCGGAGGTTGTAGGCGTCGATCGCCCTTGATCGTAACGACCAGCCAAGGTTGTGGTAGAGCACGTCTGAGCGTTTCCTTGATAGGCCGGCCTTCACGGCTGAGTTGATAAGAGCGACGATGGCGCGGGCGTCGTTTGCGACGATGCTGCAGTCCGCCGAAGAGCTCAGCGTTTCGATGCGTTTGTAGATCGGATCGAAGACCTTGTCTTCCTTCTCGTTGTCTATGCCTTCCTTGACGGTCTTGATGTCGTCGTTGATCCTCTGGAGGAGTTCTCCATGCGCCAGCTGGCTCGCCTTCGTGGCGATTTCGAGGGCCTTCCTGCGGTCCTTCTTCTCGTTGTAGGCGTGGATGGAGATGAGCCTCAGCGTCTTTGCGGAGTTGTTTCCGACGATCTGAGCCCTCGTCTCAAGCGATGGAAAGGGGCGCATGCGTGCGATCGTCTTGAGGGTGTCCTCCGCGAGGCTCATCCATTCGGCATCCGTGGCCGTCTCGATCTTGACTGCGGTCTTCGCCTCGAGTCGGCGGAGGTCGCTGGAAAGCTCCTCTTCCGCTATGCTGCCCAGCAGCTCCTCGTTGTCGGCGATGTTCCTGGCGCACCGGATGTTGCGGTTCCCTCGCACCGGATCGCCTTGGATCATCTGCTCCATGCCTAGCCGTACTTGGTTCGCGGCCATCGCACGACGAACTTCGTCCATGATCGCGGGCGCGGAGTTACGCGGCAGGCGAGGGTCGTCGATGGAGCGCAGGCGGGCCCTGATGCGGTTGGCGCAGGAGGGGCTGCCGAGGAAATCCTTGGCGCTCGAGCCGAAGCGCTCCAGCGCCAAGGGGTCTTCCAGCGAGTCGAAGAGGTCGACGATGGCGATGTTGTGGGAGGCGATGGGACCCCATTCGGGGTGGCCGAGGAACTCGCGCCAGGCTTCCTTGGCACCGGCCTTGTCGCCGTTGGCTATCATGTCCAATGCCGCATCCTGGGCGCCCATGTCCATCGGCCAGAACCAAAAGCATTCGTCGCAGATGCGTTGTACCGGATCCCGCAGGCGTTGGTTGGCCTGGGCGAGGACGGTCGCGTCGACGGCACCCAGGGCGAATGCGTGGGTGAGCTCGCCGCCCAGCTCCATCTGGATGCTGAGGTCCTTGATGGCTTCGCTCAGCTCCTTGCTGGTCAGGTCGACGCGCAGTCCGAAGATGCGGAAGGGGTTCTGACGCAGCCCCTCGAGGGTCGCGGATTGCGACATCACAGGGCTGATGTGTTCGAGATTCGGCATGGGGTCAGCTGGAGAGGCCCTTTCGCCAGAGAGCGATGCGCTTGGCGTGGGTGGCTCGTAGGTTGGGTTGAAGGCGGATGGCTTCTTCGAGCTTATCTGCCGCCTCGTCGAGGCGTTGCTCGTTCGCAAGCTCCTGTGCGGCGCTCAGAAGTTCCTTGATGCCTTCAGGGGCGGGGGACGTTGTCTCCTTCTGTTCCCCGTTGAACTCCTTCGAAGCGAGGTCTTGGAGCTGGAGCGCGCCCTCCCGACGGCGGGTAGGTTTCCATCTCTTCAGGTCGGCCAGCAGGTTGGTGATCTTGGCGTAGCGCAGGTGCGGTTCGATGCGGAGGCACTTCTTCACGATCGAGTCCAGGGCGTCGTTGGCGTCGACGTTGAAGAGGCTAGGCGGACGGTGCGGGTTCTGGAAGGCCTTGTTGCTCCAGCCCCACTCCGTCGGGGCGGGGTAGGGGAGGCGGCTCGTCAGCAGGAGGTATAAGATGACCCCGACGGACCAGATGTCCGAAGCCTTCGAGTCGACTCCGCCTTCGAAGACGGCCTCCGGGGCCTTGAAAGAAAGCGTTCCGGCGGCGGTGGTCATGAGGGTCAGCGGATTGACCTCTTGGGCCAGGCCGAAGTCGCTGATTTTCAGAGTCAGGCCGTCTGGTCCGTCGCTGACCAGGATGTTCTGGGGCTTAAGGTCGCGATGGATGATGGCGGGCTTCTGTCCATGGGCCACGGCGAGTCCTTCTGCCAGTTGGATGACCAAGGCGACGCACTTTTCGGCATCGATTAGCCAGCTGGATGATTGGGACATATAGTCCTCCAGCGTGCCTGCCGCCACGTACTCCATCGTGAAGTAGCCGCGTTCATGTCCGTCCGCCAGGACCGTGTTCGCGTCGAAGACGCGGATGATGTTGGGGTGTCCGATCTGGGTCAGAAGGCTGGCTTCTTTGAGCAGCGCCTTGATGTCGGCCTCCGTCACCCCGGGTTGTTTGAGGACCTTGAGCGCCTGCCGTCCCAGGAACCGGTGCTTCACCCGGTAGACTTCCGCATGGGCCCCCTCGCCGATGAGTCTTTCGACCTCATAGGTGTCACGGATGTGCTGTCCTACCTCGAGCAGGGGCATGCTAGCATCGGTATGTGACGAACCTCGGCTCCCCGCAAGCGAGTTGGGTGCCTGTGAATAAGAAAACAGTGATATTTTATTATCATATTCCCCTGTCAGGGCGCGCGCAGGACAGGGGAGGCCACGGCATCGGCTATGCCGGCCGCATCAGGCCTTCACCGGCAAGCTTTGGCCAGCAGCGAAATCAGGAAGAGTATGACGATGAGAACCCCTATGCCCTTGGCGAGGTTGCCCAGGCAGGAGCCATAGCCGCCTTGGTTCTGAGCTGTCTGATGCACGCCGAGGGCGATTCCTTTGATCAGGACGCCGAAGCCGATGAGCATGACTCCCGCCGGGATGAAATGCAGGCTCTTCGGCAGGGCGTTGAAGAGCAACGCGCCAAGTATCATCAGTCCTATGAAGCCCCAGAGATGGTCCGAACGGACGGGCATATCAGGAGGGAGGAGCTTCGGGAGCCAAGGAGCTCGCCGTAGCCGCCGCCGATCGCGACTCGTCTCTGAGGTGGAGGTAGGCAAGGGCTGCCATGGAGATCCCCAAGGCCTGCATGAATGCGAATGGGAACGCAAAGATCAGGTCGATCTTAACTTCCGTCCCCTTGGAGATCTCGTTCTCGAACCCGCCGGCGACGGTCACGAGTGTCGCCAGGTAGGATATGACAAAAACCATAAAAATCCCAAGCATGGAGATGAGCAGAGGTGCGACGGTCATCACCTTTCCTTTGGTCAGCCTGAAGGACTCTTCGATGGCCTTCATCGCGCCTGTGGCGTCGTCGCTAAGCGCGGCTCGATAGAAGAAGAGGCGCGCCACCCACCAGGATATCATGGCGGTTCCGATGACGATGCTTGTCGCAAGCAGCGCGTAGGACCAGGGTTCGTTCCTGCCGTCCCGTAGAAGTGCCAGACAAGGTAAGATGATGATCACCACGCCCAATACGACAATCGCGGTGAAGATGCCCGACAGCCAGATCAGTCGGAAATTTCTTCCGTAGAAGGGTTGGCCCTCCCGGAAGATGTCACCGAACGTCGGAGGTACGCCCGTAGATTTCAATCTAAAGACGGTTCGGTACGCCCCGACGAAGACAAACCCGCTGACGAGCGCGTCATACCAGCACGAAATCTTCCACGCCTGGTTGTCGTTAGCCAGGCTGACGAGTATTGTTTCGGGTATCTGTATCAGGAAGATGGCCAGGGTGAGCGGCCAGAAGTAGGTCGTGGAGATCTGCCAGGCCTCCTTGATGATGGCGCCGGTCGGGAATGCGTTCGGTCCGGGAGCCTTGGTCGGAATGCTCTCTTGCATTCTTTTAAAATACATCGATCCGGACCTGCGTCTAGTTTGATTTATGAGTAAGGATCGGTCGGGCTTCGGTTCGGGCACCGATCCGTCTTGCACGCATGATATGTCAGGTCTTAAAGGATTAAGCATCGCCCCGATGAATCTCGACAAAGTCAGGCCAAACCCCAGCCCGACGCCGCGTCCCGCATCGGCCCCCAGGCCACGCCGTAAAGTGGCATCTGCGTTGGGGTTGTTCGTCTTTATCTTGGTGTTGGTGTGCGCGCTGGCGTTCTGCTGGATGCGTTTCGGTCGGTTCAGCGAGGATTCGGCGACCCCGGCCCAGTCCGCTTCATCGGTGCGTGACTCAGGCTCGACGGCTGTCCCGACTCCCGATGCCTTGCCAGCGACGTTGCCCGAATTGGTTCAATTGGCCGATGCAGGCAATGGCCGGGCAGCTTTTGAACTCGGCGAGAGGTATCGTCAGGGCAGGGGAGCCATCAAGGACGGGCGGGAGGCTTTCAAGTGGTACGTAAAAGCCGGTGAAACCAAAGATATCGAAGTCTCCTACAGCCTCGGAGTCATGTTCGATGCCTGGGATAGCGAATTATCGAACCATTATCGCGTGTTCAGCAGTCTTGAAACCGCGGCTCTGTGCGGGCACCAGCGTGCCCAGCTTAAACTTGCCGAACTTAATCTTCGGAACACGTTGGCCGAACTTAACCTTCGGAATACGAGAGAATACACCAAGGATTCCCAGAGATTCGGCAATGTCGTCGATGCTTACGCTTGGTTGAACATCTGCGCCGCCTGGGGAGATGGAGCCTCGGCCTCCCGCCGGGATGAGTTGGAGTCCGAGATCAAGCGTGCTTATACCCCGGCGACTCTCGCTCAGTGTCAGGCGCGCTCACGGCAGCTTCTGAAGATAATCGAATCGAATAAGACAAGCGCCTCAAAGGTCACGGTTCTGCCTGCGCGCGAGAATTGATTTCTTGGTAGGCCGCTCCTTTTTGCGATTGTCCCGAGGCAGGGGCGGCACCGCGTGCCGCCCTGGTTGAGCCGCTTCAGTCTCAGGTCCCGGGTCTACTTCCGATGTTCGATGCTCCTTAAGATGCGCAATTGCGCTGCCTTGTCTTGTAGGGTTCGCACGCCTTCCATCCGAGGAAGAGTGACAAGGCGCCGACTAAGAGGGCATAGACGGGTTCATTATGGGCGCACAGCGCATCATAGAGTCCATGCAGCAGCCCGGTCGCAATCATGGCAATGATCAGGCTCCAGAACGTCCCTTCGAATACATCGAGGATTTCGCCGGTCTCCGGCACTTTTTTCCAAGACTTGAGCACGATATAGCCTGTTATGGCTGCCCAGGAAACATGAAGGAGGACGGACCATGTTCCTCGGAGGTAATGCTCGATGCCTTTGAGTTCGGTCGTCGAATAGTCGGCTATGTACAGGAGCGCTTCGGCTAGGCCGAAGCCTAGGCCAGCGATGAGGAAGGGGAGCAGACGTGTGCGATTCTTCAACAGTCCCAGGCCGGGAGACAAGATGATGGCTGCGGCGATGAGTTTGCCGAGTTCGGCGGTCAGGCCGACGCCGAAGGAGAAGCCGAAAAAGTGCGCGATAGGACCTAGGTCGTGCATCGCCGTGAACGCATAACCTCCTCCCACGATGATGACTCCAGCTAGGACGAGCAGTGTGACTAAATCTCCTTTGTTGGCATGATGTGGCCGATGTCTTTGATGGTTATTGCCGTTCTGTGAGGTGGCTGGAGGTCGGTCGTCCGGCCGTAGGTGATCGTAGGTCATGCGGCCGACCCACTGGGTTGCCAGGGTGAAGCCGAGGCAGAATACAACGGCGATAAACAGAGTCTTGAAGAGCGGAGCGCTCTGGGGAGCGAGGCGTTCTCTCTTGATTTTCGCCAAGACGTAGAAGGTCACCCAGATGACACCCATTAATCCCAGGAACACTTCAATGTTCCAACGGATCATTCCTGATGCGATGGAGTACTCGCCCATCGGAAGATACGACGTAAGCCTCCAGGGATCGATCAGGTCAAACTTTTCCATGTCATTCTTGTAGGTAATATCAGGTGCTATTCAACCACGGCTTTAGTGGCGCCGCCATCCAACCAGGGCAAGCACCGCGTGCTGCCCTGGTTGTGGCTGCCATTCTCTGATCTCTGGTCTAGGCCACGGGTATCAGCCACTCGGGAATCAGCCGTTCAGCCCTAAGCCGCCGGAACCCGGGTACGTGAAAACCAGATACCCGTGCCCGCCACCTGCCACCTGGGGCTGCCACCCGCCACCCGAGAATGATAATTTAAAGCTAGGGCAGCACGCGGTGCTGCCCCTACCTTAAAAGCCTCGCGCATTCCCAGCCCCAGCCCTGGCCCTAGCTCTAGCCCTCTTTGGTATCCCATGCCCCCATGTCCCCATGCCAGCATGCCCCCTCGCGCAAGCGTATGCCCCCATGTCCCCGTGCTAACTTGCCCCCTCGCGGCTTCGCCGCGCTTCCCCCTCGTGGAGAGCCTCAG
>JACCDW011914783.1_pt1 | contig 11288 bp, 29 predicted proteins | sample 7449781 | NCBI WGS metagenome assembly JACCDW01 (sample SAMN15323449, study PRJNA562643) | freshwater metagenome | isolation source: river surface water | place: USA:Blue River Watershed | collected 2017-08-18
ATCAAATGCACCACCATGGCGACGATCATAAACTTTACCGCGGAATTCTGTGACTTCTAGCATGTCTGCTCCTTGTTGTTTACTGTACCCATATTATATGAAATCCAGTCTTTTTGGTCAAGTCAGCAAGCTCTGGGCCAAATGATTGCCCGTCAATAACAAAATCACAACAGTTGCACCAATTGCAATGCCACACAGAAACCATATTGTAAATTCAATAACAGTTTGCATTTTTACAACCATTTGGTGAGTTTTTCGTCCCAGAAATGGGCCCAGTCACTTGCTTGTGTTGCTGTTTTTGCAACCAGATCTACCTTGCTGCGATAACTGCCACAGTCCTTGGCTCGTTGCAATTCCAGCATGAATTCGTCAATGCGATTGTTGAGTTCAATTTCCAGTTCTGACACAGTGCCTCCTTTTGACATTTGCCAAAGTATAGCACACTAGATCATTTTGGTCAATTGTGTTGATTTAGCAACAATGATTGCTTTTCCACCAGCGGAGGTTTGATTTTGTGTTTGACTAGACACAGGGCCTGAAACTGTTGGCCGACCCAGTATTCTCTAGCTTCCATGCATTCTTCGTGCGTGGCGTATTCTTTGGTGAACATGATTTTGATCTTAGGCGGTGGATCTGTCCACAACTGTACACTCAACAACCAAACCACTATCTCCATGATTTCTCCTTTTTACACTAGACTGCTAGATGTCACCAGGTCCACACTGGCGTTGAAAGACACCACAATGCGATCTAAATCGCCCTCATAGGGTGTGGCTTTGTGTGGTAGATAAGAAGGAAACACCACCAACATGCCTTCACAGGGCTGAATTTCTAATTCACTGTGATGCAGATAGGCATTACTGATGTCAAGATTGGCTCCTGCCAATGATTGAGTATACGGACCATAAAAACGAGTAGTGCCATTGGCTGCAGACAACACTGCATGTCTGTGTCGTTGTTCTGCTGGATCAATCTGTACATAATATACGCCAGACCATGCGCAGTTGGCGTGGGTGTGAGTGTCATGATAGGCCATGCTGTTTTGAATCTGAAACCAGCAAGCATCAAAACGCAGCTCCAGGTCAAAGTCAGAATCTGGCCAGGCCTCACGATTTACTTGTTGTACCATGTTCTGCACAGTGCTGGCAAAAAACTTCACCAGTTCTTGAAATTCTAGATCAGGTACAGTGGTGATTAGATCCTCGGCGCTGTTGTACAGACCCAATTGATCACCACCCTGGGCCATTCGCATTGATTGAAATCGTGATGCCAACACCGCATTTACTCTGTTTGCGTCCTTAAATTGCGCAGTCATAATGGGCACTGGCCATAACCATTTCAGCATGATCGTGTCAATCCTTGTCTGGCAATGTGCTAGATGCAAAGTGTTGTTGGATGGTGACACGGTTCTCAGGAGTAACCAAGTCACAACATTGGTTTATTATTAGATCAGCAAACGTCTGCAAAAAAAACTGATGTTGATCCAACCAATTCATGCGAAATATCAGAGGATCAAGCTGTTCGGTTTGGCCGCCGCGATTCTCAACATGCCAACGAAAGTGTGTGGGCGGGCTTGGAGCATTGGTTGTGCGCCAGGCCTCTTTAATCAGTTGTTGAACTTGATCATTGATTTTGTTTGTCATTGCTGTCTATAATGGGCGGCAAAGTCAGTGGTCTACGATATTGTGATTCCACACTGTTGCTTGGTTCCACCGCAGGATATTTAACATTGCTTTCTACTGGAATACCAAAACTTTGCAAGAGATTGCGTTTGTCAACCTGGCTGCCACACATACTGGCACAGCGTTGAACAATCATTTCAGCAAATCTACGACCACTGCCGCGCCATAAGTCACTGTGATAGATATTGAAATGAGCCTGCTCGGCAATTTCTTTGAAAGGATCCTTCATTCGTCAACTCCAAAGTGTCTTAGAATGTTTTTATGGTCATTTGCTTCTAAACAGATTTCTGCGCATTCACGAACAATTAACTCAGCAAATTTGTTGTAATCAAAATGCAGATGTCCATCTATCAAGGTTCCATCTATGCGATGGCTCCAGCACTTGGCAGCAAGATTTTTTGCAATATCGTTCATGATGTCTTTCTAGGGTGTATCTTTGCCTGACAGGTCAGCACCGTTTTTGAATATTGATTCTATGGCTCTAGCAAATCGTTGAGATTTGCTTTCTTGTATTCCAAAACTTTCTTGAATATCTGCTATGAGAGCCGTCAACATGGCATTGTATACCAAATCAGAATGATCAGTATTTTTCATTGCATTATATATTCTGTCTGTACATTCTTTTACACATAATTCTGCGTGACACTGCAACAATTCATGAATCTGCTCATAATCCAATTTGGTCCAGGTATATGGCACAGCCTTGTCAAGGGCCCGGCCCGCCAGTTGTTTTCTCAACTCACTCATAAATCATGTCCAAAGTAAGTGCTGCGATCACGAAGCTGCGTATCAACATTGTTGACACCGAATCGTTTTAGGCAAGCAATATATCCTGCCAAGTAACTGTCCCAATCCAGCACAGACTGTTCTGATGCGTAATCTCGTTTGGCACGTTCAATGAATTCAGGTGTCATTATTCAATTCCCAGGTATTTCTTTAATTCTTTGTCAGTGGGTTGTACGCTATAATTTTGTTTGAAAAATATTTCATAACTGTCGCTACCATATTTTCCAATTCCGTACAACACTGTAGCATCATTACCATCCCATGTCAAATAGTCTTGACTCATGCGTATGAGTCTTTTGTAGCGAACATTCATCATGCCCAGTGGTGCCAGTATGGTCTTGACAAAATCTTCATCCGCTGACAACAATGCTTGGGGTGTGGGAAACCAATATAAGAATTCCGGGAGGGTGGACTTTACAGGACCGCGACTGGTTTGATTGAGCATGATCACACCAACCATATGCTCCCATGCGGTGTTGATCTGCTGTTGGACCATTAGATCATCACGCAACGGTTCAAAGAATATCATTCTTCAACTCCAAAATGTGATTCTATATCATATACCAACAAGTCAAGTGCGTGGTGAACGTTATGTTCGTCCTCAATACTAAACATTTGGCGTGACCTTACTTTGTTTATACATTCCCGCACAATCAACTCGGCGAACTTTTTGAACAATGATGCATTGGCACCTTCATAATTGTAAGGATTAAATCCAGCCTGTCCAGCAAGTTCTCTAATTCGTTCGTTCATTCTTTCACTCCATATTCCGCACAAAGTTTATTCAACTCGGCACGAACACGCTCGGCCATTGGACGATACTTGGCAGGATGGATAGGATGATATACCCATTCCTGACCACCCCAAATCTTGTTGCTGTCTAATAGTCTATCAATGTCTGATAATATTTGGAATCTAGGATCAGCCCACATTGCTTTAACGTTTTCGTTCATTTTTTTGCCTTATTAATCAAAAACGCAGGCTCGTATTCTAGTACTGTTTCAAATAGCCCTACTAGCTTCTTATTATCATCCCAGATTGCAATTACGATTCCATTTCTATTCCAGGTATCGGCACAATCCCATCCGTCTCGATTATGGAAATGATATTTGCAGATATCTCCCAGCAGCCATTCAACTTCCCATTCATCGTAACCTTTGCCATCGGCTGAATGTATGTCGCGATCGGTTTCAAACTCTGAGGCATCTTCATCTACATCATAACTGTCATGTTCTGGCCAGACATCAAATAGATAATATACTTTCATTCTTTAACTCCGAACTCTTTCTTGATAAATTCATCTATTTGCCTAGATGCATTATCTTCCACTACATAAACATCAGTCCACCCACGAGCTACATCAGCACATTCCCGAACAATCAACTCGGCGAACTTTTCTACAAAATCTCTTTGCACAGGATCAGGAGCAACAACGGTGGCGTGTTTGTTTTCTGCCGCGAATTCCGCTAAAGCCTGATCAAAAAGTTTTTCAATTTGTTCGTTCATACATTATCCAATCCTATTCTACTATATCCCAATCTACTTTTAATATCTTTGCGGTCTTTTTTCTTCTCTGGTTTCCAATCTCTAGGATTCACAGTTTCGCCTGTGAGTTCATAACGAAAGTCTGGATCATAGACCATGTACCCCAGCTTGTTCCATTTGATCTCTCCCTTATCGTATAGGAAGATGCACCCACGACACATACAGAAACTGGCACCATTCGTGCTCATCACATTGCCATTCACAGTGCCCACATACCGGACAACATTACCCTTGTGCATTTCTTGTAGGGCTTGATGGTAGTCAATCATTCTTTATCCTCAAGCCGTTTCTTACGCATAGATTCAATTTGTTCAAATAACTCTTTACCAACTTGTAAAAGAATATCATCTTGGATTTCTTTATTCAACAAACCCATTTCATATAGAGTCATCAACGGAATACTTACATCCACTATAACACTTGGCTCAAATGTGGTTTGATCTGTAAAATACCTCAAATTAGATACTATCATTCTTCAACTCCCATTTGTGTCCGGACACGATTATATGCCATTGCTATTCCTGCTTGAAATCCTTTATCAAAATCATCTTCTTCACCCAGCCCCTCTCCTTGTTTGATAATTGACATACATTCCCACACAATCAATTCGGCGAACCTGTTTAACTGTGCTGGCAAAAGTTTATCTGTATTAGGATTAGTCCAGTATTTTTTTTCCCATAACTTATCAGCAAGTTGCTGTATTCGTTCGTTCATTACCATTCTCCTTCTGCTGATTTCATCAAGTAGGCATACACAGCACTGGGTGCCACACTATAAATCTGTTCTGGAGTGTCGCCGCCAAATGCCCGATTGGCACCAGTCCACCATTTATCAGCCAGTTCCTTGCCCACCATTGCTACAACCAAGGCTTCACATCTGGCTCGCATTCTTGCAGGGTCTGCGACAATGCTTTCAATTGATAGGCCTCTTTGAGAGTTCATCGGTCAGCCCAACCCTGCTCACCACCCTGTTCATCGTAGTCACAGGGTCGGAAGAAAGGAGTAGATCCCATCATACGATCAAACACTAGTCCATCCAATGCCAGTGTTTCAAGTGATCCACGGTGCCGTTCAATTCTCACTGTACCGTCAATCTCAGTACCATAGAACCAGTTGTCTGTGGCACCACCCGCAATTTGTTGTTCAAAATATTGTTTCATTCTTCAACTCCGAAATGTTCTAATACAGCAATAGCATAGTGTGTAGGTGTTTGATTGATATCTGGTGGAACTCGTCGTTCTATAGCGTTATCATACATGACTTTTACACATTCTCTCACAATCAACTCGGCGAACTTCGCAATGTCTTGCTCTTGAAACTCCACAGAACTGGGCATATTGAAATCTCCGTGATTCCAATATCCGCCTGCTTGTGTAATCAGTTCTTGAATTCGTTTGTTCACTGTGAACTATATCCTATCAATGCGATTGTAAAGTAAACGCCAAACGCAAAACAGGCCACAGCACAGGCATGCAATCGCCATGAGTTGGGCCTATGTTCCACTCTATTTGTCAGTATGGCACTGGTCAGCATACCACTCATAAAGAAATGGAACGCGAGAAATAAGATATAAAAGGCAGTCATTATCGCGACAGCATCCTAGCCAATTCACCGTGTAGTTCAGCTACCTCATCGTTGGGTACATAGAAATCTGTAAGCGGATCCCAGTATTCACCCTCTTTGGGATCATAGTATAACACACGACCAGTGGCAAAGTAAAATGGACCTTCTAATCCTTTACGTGGTTGCCAACGTGCATCGCGTTCACCTAATACAGTATAGGCCATGATTTGCCTCCAAAATGTTGTCTTATGCGAGCGATTGTTGTTGCCATTTGTTCAGCACGTTGTCAAAGTAGTTTGATTCTTCAGCAAAGGCGTACTCGTTGCTGCCAGAATTGCGATTCATGCAAGTGGCACTGCGTTTGGCACTGCTTTTACTTTCAAAGCTCTTCATTATCACTGTGCTTCTCACATGGTACACAATATAACACATCTTGTGCTCCTTTCGGATAACCGTTATTTGATCACAGCATAGGGACGATCCCAGCGGCCGATGTTGATATCAATGTAATGCGAACAATGAAAGTAATCAGTCATGGCATCTGAATGATCAAAATAGTCAGGACCATACATAGCTGGCACTATTTCGTTCAAAAAATCCAGAGCACGACCACTGAAATGATCTTTGAAATGATAGGGATTGACATCCAAACACTGACGCTGACGCATGAATTCAATGCTGTCGGCTGACATCTTGTTGCCCCAGGTGCATTGTGAATCTCTGGCAATGAAGTTTTCAACAAAGTCAATGTCGCCCTGCTGAATATTCAACGTCAGGGTACTGTGATTTCGCACAGCCAGGCTGGCCTTGATGTTGTATTTTTTGCAAATTGCACGAATAGTGGGTGCCAACCGTGCTTTGTGCTCTTGACTCATGTATGCCATGCTGTGCTCCTTGTTGTTTACTGTTCCAACATTGTATAGGAATTGATCATTTTGGTCAACCGTTAGAACTCTGCTGTGATATGCCCAGCGGCTGATTTCTTAACATATACTTTGGCAGTTTCTATTTCGCCGGTACCTGATTCATCAAAATACTGTACAGAATAGCAAAAGTCGCCGCCGTTGGTAATGCCCAAAAACTTAACAGATTCAAAACTCATGCCCATGTAGCCGCTGCGGGCAAGAATCTTAGCAAGATCGTAACGATCAAGTGTTGCATATTTGTTAATTTCTGCGGCCAGTATCATATGAGCTCCTTGCGTATCTAGAACACAATGCTAACACACTTGGCAATTTTGGTCAATGGTTGCTAAAAAGCAAACTATTGCCAAAGTTGTTGAATCAGGGGATCTTTTACTTCGTGAGGTTTGGGAGAACCATGGAATACCAAAACACTGGTGTCTGGGTTGATTTTGACTCCTTTGCCTGGCTTGGCAAATCTTCTGAGCCTGAAATCATATCCACCATCCAGGGCCTGCCAACGATAGCTTTCAAACAAATGATCGGGAAAATATCTTTGGTGTTCAGAACGCACATTGGCCGTTATAAAATCTTGGTCACCAGGATAGCGTCGGGTGATTTCATTGACGTCGTGTTTACTGAATTCTTGCCAGATATAACTGTATCTTGACACATCAAACCACATTGTGCTGCTGTTAAAGGCCGAGGTTCTTCTTTGTAGATAACGAAAGTCTTTGATGGCCCAGAATTTGGTGGGATCTATGTTCCTGATCCAGTCAAGATTGCCAGTAATCACAGTGTCAAGATCAAAATAAAACAGATTGCTTTGATGAAAATATGGATTGAACATCTGTATCTTGTACCACCAACCGCGTTTGGGTCCACGGATTTGAGGCCAATCAATCAACACATGTTTGATCATGTGTGGCGGCACTTCACGTTCGGCTTCGGTAAAAACATGCCACTGAATTTCGCCAGTGATGTTTCTCCTTACCATGTTGTAAAGACGTTCTACATAGAGCCAGTCATAGGCAGTGCCGTGTATCACACAGGCACAGTGTATCACTGGATCTGTAAAGCTGGCTGTATTCGTGGGAACCATGATCCGTGTTGTATTTCATCCATAGTGTATTCAGTGTGGCAAATTCTCACCAGCCAGTCATGCCTGTCAATGCTGGGAGGATTTTCTATTTCGCTGGCATTTATGCTGACTGGCCAAGCAAGACTGCTGGAGTCAACCACAACTGGTGCACCAGCCAAACTTGCTTGAATACCTGGTCCAGAGTTGTAATTGATCACTGCATGAAATTGATAATCAATGTCAAAACTGTCATAGGTGTTGATAATGCGTCGAGGATGTTCAACAGTGACATTGGCCGGTAAACGTGAAAAATCCAGTCCTGATCTTGGATGTGGTCTTACCACAATGGGCCTATCACTGTGTTGGCGTATGGTGTTGATCTGCTGAGAAATCCAGGCTTCGTAATCCACACCGGCCAGCTGTTCGCTGCGTAGATGTTGTGCTGCAACCAAAATTTCTGGTCGTGACCCTGACCGTTCGGCCAAAGAAACTCCCAATCTCAGCGGGCGATCTAGATCCAGATTGTCATGATGTCCATAAAAGCCCTGAGCCGTGATATGATTTACACTGACTTTCCAGGTAATTTCTCTGTGCAATGCACCCACATCCAGTATGACCACGGGCCGGTTTTGCTTGCGATAATGTGCAAACACCTGTTGATTCTGTGCCATACGCCCGTTCCACAGCACTGACCAAATCACAGCAGCATCGCTGTTCATGCTATTTTCTTGTGTTTCAATCCCTCGCGCCTGAAAAACATCCAGCACTGCTTCCATGACTTTACGGCTGTTGAGAGCGCACTGATTAGGAAAATAAGCTATGTTAGTGATCATAAGTATGGCAATGAAGTACACTGTAATTACCACATTCAACGCCTCGGGATACAATCTATATGGCCATCGCATGATACAGACTTTTTTGGCCAGTTGGCCTAAATCTGTTACACTGGTGGTGTATGCAGAAAACTGTGATGTCAAAGAGTCAGCCCCCAATCTTGAAATTAGAGATCTTTTGACATCGTCGCCTGAACTAGTGGCATTCAAACAACGATGGCAATCAGTGCCCAAGGCCAATGGCGATGTTTCAGCTGATCCCATTCGATCTCGTAGACGAGATTCTGGCAAAGGCTTCAAATGGGATGCAGTGAGATTTAGCCACAAGGTTTACAGTATTTTTCACTGTGCTGCTCAAACTGACACTGATTTTTTGATATGGATGGATGCAGACACAATCTGTCACAGTGCTATTACCTTGGACAACATTCAACGTTTGATTCCTGCCGACAAGGATCTGTGTTTTCTTGGCCGAAAAGGCAAGTTCAGTGAGTGTGGACTGTATGCCATGAATCTACGTTCACCAGCGGTGCAGACATTCTTGCAAAAATTTCACTGGATGTACCAATGTGCAGATGAGGGGATTTTTACATTGGAAGAATGGCATGACAGTTATGTGTTTGACAGTGTTAGAAAAAGCATTGCTTTGCGAGAATTAGACTGGAGCAGTCATCTGGTCACAGGCGAAGGCCATCCCTTGATCAACAGTGAGTGGGGTGCTTACCTTGATCATCTCAAGGGCGATCGTAAAAAGCTGGGTCGCAGTCAGTCACGGGATCTCAAAGTAGCGCGATCAGAATCATATTGGCAATGAAAACTTTTATCATACATCTCAGCAAGATTCCGGCCAGTCTGGACAGTGCATTGATACTGCAACAACAACTGCAAAACTTTGACATTGCAGCCACCCTGTTTGAAGGTAGCTATGGCAATCAGGCCATTAGACAATATCAAGAGCAGGGGCGACTGTGTCACGCCTGGAGCATCAAAGGGCCACAGGTGCCATTGCTTGAACAACAGCGTCAAGACATGTTGCAGCCAGGTCTTGTGGGCTGCTTTGACAGTCATTATAGACTTTGGCAAATGTGTGTTGACCTAGACCAACCCATCATGATATTTGAAGATGACACCAGAGTGATAAGGCCCTGGACACCTGTGGAGTGGCAAGATGTATTGGTGGTAGCCAGCAGTCATGCCAAAAAGATGGGCCGATACATGCAGTATCTTGAATCACCGCAAGGCGAACCCCGGGCACAGCCCTATGGTCAGAGCAGCATGCCCGGCGCTGCTGGCTATGTGATCAAACCTCATGCTGCCAAGATTTTGATTCAAGAGTTTGCCAATTCATTTTTGCCAGCTGACAATGCCATTAACCAGCACCTAGTCAGCATTTTGATTCACAGTCACATGATGGGTCGTGCGCAGGATCGTGAACGCACCCATGGCAAATCCAGCCTAATACGTACCAAACTATGGGAACTGATCTAGAATATAGAACCAGCCCCCGGCATCCAGGACGTTGGCTGTGGCCACGCGAAGATCGCTGGGCCTGGAAATGGTTGAACAAAAAAGAACATTTTGATCTACCAAGGCGCATTGCGGCTCTGTGTCAGCGACGTGGTTTGGTAATTCAAGCCGGAGGCAACTGTGGGTTATATCCTGCGCAGTACAGCAATCTGTTTCAACAGGTTGTGACTTTTGAACCTGATGCAACCAACTTTCATTGTCTCAAAATCAATGTGCCTCAATCCAATGTCACGATGTATCAGCAAGCTCTGGGTGACAAATCAGATCTCGTTGCGCTGGAACCCAATCAACGTTGGATGGAATCCAATCGCGGAGCATTACGCACCAGTGGACCCGGCAATATCCCTCAAGTCACAATTGACAGTTTGTGTCTGGCACCTGATCTTGTGCATCTTGATATTGAAGGTTTTGAGGCCTTGGCATTGCTGGGCGCTCAACAAACCATTGCAAATCATCGACCCATGATTGCACTCGAAACCAACGGCAGTGGCGACGCCTATGATTGGCCACAACACAAAATTGATGCCTTATTGAAATCATGGGGTTATCGTGTTTTGGAAAGCTGGCAACACGACACAGTATACACCTATGAGAACAATTGACCAACTGCGAAACGCTTTTATACATCTCGAAATTGAACCCACAAAGTGGCTGGGCGACAGTCCACAAAGATTTGATACCTATACTCGTTACGCGGCCATGGTAGAATCTGTGACTGAATTTGGTGTTTATACCGGTCTCAGTACCGCGGCATTCTTGCGAGGCAATCCTCGTAGGTTACGCAGTTACGACATCACGGATCAATACCTCACTGTGCTACCAGAGTTGTATAATCATGCACAATCACACGGAGGTGATTTTGAATTTGCCATAGGCAACAGTCTAGAAATAACCATTGATCCAGTGGACCTATTGTTCATAGACACTGTACACAAACGCAAACACACACAGCAAGAACTGGACAAACACGCACACAATGTCAAGCGATTTATTATATTTCACGACACTGCTGCATGGCCCGGAGTTTACAAAGCGGCATGCGATTTCATGCGTGTCAATCCGCAGTGGAGCATTGTGGAACAGTGCAACATTGACAGTGGATTACTGGTGATAGGGAGACAGACATGATCACTGTGGCTTCGGTTCTACGTGCAGGTGGCAAAGTTGGATACGATGCTGAATGGGTGCATCGCTTGCAAAGAGCAGTCAAGCGAAATCTCACATTGCCTCATAGATTTGTTTGCATCAGTGACTGTGAGGTTGAATGTGAGCGTATACCTCTTGACAGTGTTGGCCAAGGCTTCTGGGCAAAGATGCAATTGTTTAGGCCAGGAGTGTTGACCGGTCCAGTACTGTACTTTGATCTTGAC
>JACCDW011965799.1_pt1 | contig 11288 bp, 9 predicted proteins | sample 7449781 | NCBI WGS metagenome assembly JACCDW01 (sample SAMN15323449, study PRJNA562643) | freshwater metagenome | isolation source: river surface water | place: USA:Blue River Watershed | collected 2017-08-18
AAAATGTTATGTTTTTCATTTGCCAAAGGACGAAGAATTTTGATATATGTGCGTGTTGTAGATGATGATAAGGAAAGTGAATTAATTCCCAAAGGGAGTATTCCTGAAACACTTAAACTTTCTGGAGTATCTGGAGTCATTAAAGATGTTCACGACATTAAGAATTTGAGTGACCAAGAGTTAATAGTCGAATTACAAAAATTTAAAATATATTTAATTCCCAATGTTCAATATGACCGTTCTACATTAGAAAGTTTGTATTATGATTTTTTGAAACAGCACTATAATTATAATCCAATATTAAAGCAATCAGTCGAGAAGAAAAGTAAATCAAAGAGTTCTTTTAAAATAAAAACAAGAAATTTAACTAAAATAGTTAAGAAGGAAAAGCCACAAACGAAAATTGATATAATCAAAATGATATTAGATAAATATCCTGGTATGAAAAATCTTACATCTAAAAATAAAAATCAGCTTTTGGCTATTTTGCATGGTAAAATAGAAACAAAGGTGAAAAATAAAGCTCTTACTAAAAATGAATTAATTGAATTAGTTAAAAAAAAGATACCTGCTTTAAAAGGGCTTGCAAAACTTACGAAAGCTCAATTAGAGGCTTTAATATCTGTTAAATAAAATAGGAAATAATGGCTTCGAAAGACAAATGTTTAGATTTATCAGTGATACCTCAATTTACCGGCACTTGTTGGTTTAATGCTATTCTTATGATTGCGCTTTATAGTGAAAATGTTCGTAAGGTTTTAATGAAGACATCAAAACACTGGGATAAATCCAATTCATTTTTAATGATTCTTAAAAGAATCCTATTTACCTATTATAAACAACCTGATAAAGTTCAAAAGTTTTTTAATAAAATTAAACCGGAAACCATTTTATTAAAGATGCTTAAAACTTTCAATGATACTGAAATGATAGAATATTTTAAAAAAACTTTAAAATATCAAGAAAGTCTTGGTGGATTTATAGCAGATTATATAATTAGGTTTTTGAAATATATTGGTATTAATGTTCTTGATGTTTTTTACACACATAAGAAGGGGTTTTATTTAAATATTGACAATGAAATTAAATATGTAAAAAATGATGGAAAAGGTTTTTATTATGAGTTAAAAAATTATGCGATATATAATAAAAATTATTATAAAGATAAATCATTGGTCAATAATATAAAAAGCCTTTTTGTTAATGATAAAAATGAAGCATTTATAAAAAATAAAAAAAAAGAAATTTTTAAACAAACTTCAAAAATATTAGAGAATGTTCCTGATATTATCATTTTAAAACACGAGGACTTACTAACTGGAAATATTAATGAAGTATTTAAAAATTTCCATCATTTTGCTGCTAAAAATATTGATGAATTTAATAGTTCACGTTATAAATTTGATGTAAAAGGACTCGATACATATCAAGATATTATTTATTTAAATGGTCATAAATATAAATTAGACGCGGTTGCCTTGTCTAATTATAATAAAGATAGAAGTGGTCATGCGATTGCCGGTATTACGTGTAATGGCAATCGCTATGTTTATAATGGTTGGAATGCCGCCACGAATGACCCAGGTATAAAAGACAAAGGAACTGGCTCAGTATCACCTTGTTCTCTAATGAGATACGATTGGGATTTGCGTAAAGATGAGCATTTTTGCTTAAATAAAAAAACTTGTAAATTGGATTTTTTTGACCCTAAAATTATACAAGAAAAAGCATGTTTTTCATTTGCAAAAGGTCGACGTTTGCTTGTATATGTACGTGTAAATGATTATAATATTTCAAGTGAAAATAATGCCTCACATACACCAGAACTTTCAGGTATGTCTGAAATAATTAAAGAACTTTATAATATTGATAATTTAACAGAGGTACAACTTCGTAAAGCTTTAAAAGAAAATTTTAAACAATATTGGAATATTTATTTAGATGATTATAATGATGTAACTTTAAGAAACCTATATTATGACGCAATTATCGAAAAATATAAATTAAATGCTAATAATCTGATTGAAAAGCCAAAACCAATACCAAAACCAACACCAAAACCAAAACCAAAACAATTATTAAAAAAAGATATACTTAAAGCTGTTATTGCTAAGTATCCTGATATGAAAAACCTTAATAGTAAAACAAAAGATGAATTATTGGCTATTTTAAATGGAAATAAAGTTGAAAAAAAGAAAAAAGTAATTTTAAAAAAAGATTTAATTGAAATGGTAAAACTAAAGAAACCTAATCTAAAAGGGCTGGCGAAACTAACGAAAGCTCAATTAGAGGCTTTATTATAGCAGTTCTTGATTTCATTGTAAATCAATTGACTAACATAGAAACTAAGGCAACTACGAGCAATCGACATTCCAAGACCCAATTGACTAAACTTGAAATTCGTGATTATCGACCTCAAACTTTCATTTGTGGCATATTTCTTATTCTTTATCAAATTGAATGGAGTGCTAATAGCAATTGCTCCACTAATAACCGCGATGTTATGAATATGACAATCTTGTTGTTTGTTACTCACATAAATGTAATTAAACACGAAATCACGAGAAATAAGAGGAATTAGGCCAATCGTCATTCCACGAAGACCATAAGTCTTAAGGATGGTTTGGATTGATGAAGCCGAGGTACAATTATGATACCAACTATGAAACTTGAGCATTTGAATCGGGTTGGTGATACTTGAAACAACAGCAGTAATCATAGCCACCTCAGCTTTATTATGATTGACTTTCGAATAATTATCAATAACCGAGAAATACAGACCTGAAGTAATGAGACGAGTTCCAACACTATTCAAGCAACCCTTGAATAGATTCTTCCATACAGACCCGTCTGTAATCTTCTTATTTTCCATACAGCAACTGAAAATAATCTTGTCGATGGGATTGAAAATGACAGCTGAGCCAAGACCGGTTAAAAGACCAGGGACAATATCACTTGTATTCATCGTTTATCGATGGTTTTTATTGATGAAAAATAAAAATCATTTTTTTAGTATTTCCACTTGTGACCACAACAAATGCAATTAAAGTATTGTGTGATTGCTTCATCACCGCTTCTTGTTTGAAGTTCATAATAGGTAACTTTATTATTTTTACATTTGCCACATTTGATTTGGTCAGTCATAGATACCTGTTTAATCTCATAAGCACCCTTAATCTTTCTTTCAAGTTTCTCAAGAATGTCCTTCCATATTTCAGGAAAGATTTCCTCACAACTCATATAAGGGAGTTTATGTGGTAGGAATTCCCTATTTTTCAATCTATCCATAAGTTTTTCATTTTTCACATAACTATTCTTATCTAAATTAGCATAAATACTCATTGCTATATTTAAATAAGTTTCAGCAAATAAATCACAAGACCAAGAAGTTGGTATTTTAAGGGAATTAGCATAATCAATAGAAGCATTAAATATACCTATCTCAAGGTCTTTTGCTTCTATTTCTGATAATTTCAGTTCCTCTTGAAGCATACAAACTAACTTATTTCTAACTTGATGTTTATTATTAGAATTAGTATTCATTCGTGTAAATTATAATTAATCTTTAAACTATAAATCAATTTTTCGAAAAAAAAAATGATTATTTATTTAAAGATTAGTTACATTAAGAATAATAAGCAATGTCTTCTGCCGCAATCCTCCCTAAGAATATCAATGTTAGCAATTTCAAGTATTCCGAAGTAAAGACTCTTACTTCTGGTGCCAAGTCCGTATATATCAACTATGGAACTGGTAAACTAAGAATTCAAACCCCTGTTATGTATCTTCCTTATGGAGTGAATGAGGGTGGGTTTGAAGATAAGAATGCTAAGCAAGACCCCAAGAAGGGAGATAAGAAGGATAAGAAGTATGATTTGACTCTTTCTTTCAAGGGTAGTGATACCAATCCCAAGATTGAAACTTTCTTGACCAAGCTCAAGGAAATTGAGAATAAGGTTATTGATGATGCTTTTGAGAACCGACAGCCGTGGTTTAAGGACGACTTCAGTGACCAAAAGATTATCGTCACTAAGATGTTCTCTCCTATCGTCAAGATTGATAAGGATAAGAACACAGGAAAGGTAGTTGGAAAGTATCCTCCTACTATTCGCTTCAAGCTTCCTTATGATAATGAGAATGACCGTTTCAGTTTCAGCAGTTATGATATGAATGGTGAAGCTATTGATTTGACTGATATCATTACCAAGCTTAAGGGTGGAAGAGCTCAATTGATTGTTGAGTTGAATTCTATCTGGTTTGCTGGTGGAAAGTTTGGTTGTACTTGGAAGTTGATTATCGGCAAATTTCAACGTTCCATTAGTAGTGATGTATCATTTATCGAGGATAGTGATACCGAGAAGGTCGAAGATGCCAAGGAAGAGGAAGATGATGAAGAGTTGAATGAGGTTGTAAATGAATTGGCAAATACTAAGATTGATAATAGTGATGAAGAATATACTGAAGAAAAACAAGAGGAAACTCCTGTTGTCGAGAAAAAGAAGACTGGTCGTGGTGCTACTAAAAAATAAATAGGATTATTGCTATTATTATTGCCATTATTAGTCTGGCAAGTAATGTTACTTCTTTTTGTTCATTAATAATCTCAACATTATTAACGATTGATGAAATAATTATATTTAATATTCGAAAAGCTGTTCTTCCTGACAAGAGTAGATATAAAATAAAACCAAGTAATGCCGTTCTTAATTTAAGACTATAAAAGAAGTCTTTTGGTTTTTCTTTTGTTTCTTTATTATAACTATCCATTCTAACTTTCTATGATATTTATTAAATATACAATATCTATATCTCGTTGTCGGGATACATAATTATTGATAATTATCGGACTTTCGATATCTGATAGCCATTCCGGAAGGGAGTTATAAAAATCATTGCTATAAACACCTATTGCTTTCATATAATTACAACAAAGAAGAAAATTGGAATCACCGTTTTCGAATAATCGAATAGTTTCTTTCGCAAAATTATAAAAGATATTATTATCATTGATATCAATTAATTCATCAAAATAATCATTGGGTTGTTGATTGTTACCGTGGGTTGAAATAATTTTAAATAATCGAATAATATTCTTTATGTGTTTTGATGTTAATTTAAGATACCATTGTGTATTTGTATAAAAGCCTATCTTTTCAATAGCAATAGCTACATCTGTATAGGCTTGTTCTATTGTACTCCAACGTCTATCATTAATTTTATTTAAATGAAAATAATCAATATAATAATCCAGAACTCTTACTGTTGAGGGTTCAATTGTTCTTTTTGTATATGGATTCCAGTTTCCATTGGTTCTAATGAAGTATCTAAACTCATTTGCTTTAAAACAATAGCTATTAGAGTTATCATAAAATACGAAAAGTTCTTTTGAGGGAATGTCTTTAAGTAATTCCATAGTAAAGGGGTCATTTTCGTTGGTATAAGTAAGTTTGGGATTATAAAGATGAGGCTTTATTTTAATTGATATAAAGAAGTTTTTTATTATGGCTAATGGTTTATAGTTAACCTTATCCAATTTCTTTTGAAGTTGATAGGTATTATAATTTAATTCAAAAATTTTTGACATAAAGAAATCATAATTAGGATTGTGAAATTGAAATAATTTCCTTAAATAACTTTGTTTAATGAAAAGGGTTTTGAGAATCTTTTTAAAAACTAATTCCTTTGTATAAATATCCGGGTTATTGTAAATATAAGAAAAGATGTCATAAATATCCGTTGCCGAAGTTATTTGTCTAAAACCAATGGCATCATTAATAATCTCATAAATAATATTCTCATTATTTATATGTAAGTTACAATAATTACCGTTGGTTTTAAAACAACAGCTTTTACAATTATTTATGTTTCTAAATATACATAAATTCATAACTATTTAATTAATACTTATAATAACTTTATATTTCTTCAGGAATTAATATTCCAGCATTCACATAGCTATGATAATTATAAACCTTACCATTTAATACCACATATTTATTCCCATTTTTAAGAATCACTCTTCCTTTATTCTTACGTGCTAATTGATAACTCTTATGTTTCATAATGGTATAATCATCTTTAATATCGGATGTATAAGACAAATCATCTTTATTTACTCCCAATGCCCAATTATAGCACTTATATCCATTAGCAAGTGGTTTGTTTTGTTTTGAATTTATAACACAATCAAAAGAAGCAGCCTTTAACATCTTTAAGAATTTGTCAATGATTGCCATCTTTTTATTTGCCATCAATTGAATATGTTCATCTGTGGTAATCCCCTTATCCAATGTCTGAATCGAATAATCCTTTTCCAATTGTTTTTTAGTAAATTTCATTATATATCTAAATACAGTTACATTTCTATCTTTCAATGGTAAGGTCTCGTGAGAACAAGAACGAATAGCTCTTCCTATAACTTGTTCAATTCTTATATTATTCCAATAAGGCTCCGCAATTAGAACTCTTCGAACATTTTTCAATGATATGCCCTCAGCACCACTTGCTGTAATACAAAAGATTTTTACCAATTTTCCATAAAGCTGATTTCTATCTTCAGGCAAAGCTTCAATTACTCTTGGTGGAAGGTTATTAAAATCACCATTAAATAAATTCATTAGATATCGGGTTTTTTCTCTATCTTGACTGAAAATTACAAATCTTTTATCATCATAACGTGGATTGAAAATAGTTGGGTCTGTCAATTGATATTCGCCATTCACCTTCTTTATATCAATCTCTTTATATCCATTTCTATTTAAGAATTCATTTAAAAGTCCAAGACCTTCTACATTTCTAAATTGGGAATAAATGAGGACAGAACCGGGCGATGCTTCAATATCATCATACATTTTCGCAAATTTAGGACTTAGATTTTTCTTTACATTCTCATAAGTTAAAAGGTCTTTTTCTTTTAATTCATCAATGGCTTCTGTGAGTTTCTTCTCATAAACATCAACAACCTTTGCTTTCTCACTTCTTTCTCTTCTACCCCTAACTTCATCAATTTGGTCCATCTCTTTTTTCAAAGCCTTCTTGACGTCATTCGGATAAAGACGTTCAATACCTTCAGGAAAGCTAAAATTACATACCATTCGACTAAAGGCACGATAGACAGAAGTTTTATCATCCATAACTCCACCCTTTTTCATATCCATCTTTCTTTCAATAGCTCTCACCTCCGTATATTTCTTGAATTGATTATCAGTCATATAAAGTTCATTGGTAACATCTGTCAATCTTTTAGGAAATTTATCACTACCACTGATGCTATAATAACTAACGGTTCCTAAAATACGTCTCATAAATAAATCCTCATTTTTCGTATGAGGATTTTCTTCATCACTCATATTCATAAAATAATTATTGAATTCTTCAATGGTAGTCGGAAGTGCTGATAGAAATAAGGAGGTAGGTTTAACAGTCAAACGTACTCCTTTAAGTTCATTTACGGTTTCAATGATTGAACTTAGGATTTTATCTTCTGTTTTGTCCCATTCCTTCTTTTCAATTACTGTTTCTTTCACAGAGGTTCTTTTATAATTTTTCGGTAATAATGATATTAGCAATCTTTTATTTTTATTATCAATATAATATTCATCTATATAGGTTTGTAATGTTGATTTCTCTAAAATAGCCTTTAATTCTTCCTCCTGTAAATCCCTCGAGGTTTTTGTATATGAAAAGTTATAAACCTTCATATGACCTCTGATTAGATTTATAATGGTAGCTATTTCATATGGATTATTAATGATAGGTGTTCCTGATAATAAAATTATCTTACAATCAATGGCATTCATTAATTTCATATAAACATCACGTGCCAATTTACTTCCATTTACAATTCTGCTGGCAAAGTTATGAGTTTCATCTATAATAACAAAGGAATTGTCAAATGGGGATTTTCCCAGACTTGTAAGTAATTTCTGATTAAGACCGTTGTAACTAATGAAGGTATAGCGATTACGGATGATATGTGATATCATTATATCAATAGATGGCTTATCTTTGTCATCGACAGTTGTTTTAATAATCGTGGCATTAGGAATATCATCATCATATAAAGGTATCCATACTAACCCATCTTTTTTGATTATTTTAGCATCAATAGCATATTTCTCAAGTAGGATTTTGGAAGCACTGGCCTTTGTTCCTATTTTTACCAATTTCCAATCTTTTTTTAAATTTAATCCAATAGAACTAATCTTAAATATTTCATTTTCATAATTGACAGCTAATGACGCAGGTGATAACACATACATCTTTTTTTTATTTATATAACCCTCAGCAGCTGCAATAGAAGCCCCTGATTTACCTGAACCGAGTTCGTGATATAATAAGGCTCCTCGATAAGGACTGTCAAATTGAATGAAATCTTTAATGAGTCTTTGTTGTGGAAATAAAGAAACTGATTTATCTGATAAATCGCATTTCCCTTTATCATCACATTCACAAGAAACTTTTGAGGTTGCTTCATAATATTCGGGTCTAAAACTTTTAAAAATTTTCTCACTATAACCAATTCGATTAGGTAAAATCCAATCTTTTGGTTTTATCTCCATTTTATTTATAATAGAGAAATAAAAAGAATTATTGGCTTATTTGTCTCCATTTATATCTATAATAACTGAGACTGCCTTTAGGTGGAAATTTGGGATAGTAAAGATAGTAAGTTATTAATGCCATTGCTATTAAAAAACCTCCAATTATCATTTATTTAAAAATAAATAATGATTAATTCTTAAATATGAATATCCTCGTAACTGGAGGTTGTGGATTTATAGGTTCCAATTTTATCAATCATTTTAAAAATAAAAACCCCAGTTGTTTTATTATAACCATTGATAAAATTGATTATTGTTCAGATACAAGTAATGTTAATTATGATAAGTTAATTATAGGTAATATTTCAGACAGTGATTTAATCTCATCTATATTAGATGATTATAAGATTGATATAATTATCCATTTTGCTGCTCAAACTCATATTGATAACTCTTTTATACGACCTCTCGATTTTACTTATGATAATGTTGTTGGTTCTCATATATTAATTGATTGTGCGAGGAAATATGGAAAAATAAAGAAATTTATACATATATCCACTGATGAAGTTTATGGTGATGTTGATTTAGAATGTACTGAAACTGAATTATTAAATCCAACAACTCCTTATTCAGCAACAAAAGCAGCCGCTGAACATATCGTACGTTCTTATTATTATTCATTTCATTTACCTGTCATAATTATTCGTTGTAATAATGTTTATGGTAATAGACAATATAAGGAAAAGCTAATACCACGATTTATAAATCTTCTAAAAGAAAACAAGAAATGTACTATTCACGGTCAAGGATTAACACGTAGAAATTTTATTCATATTTATGACGTTTGTAATGCCATTCAAGTGGTATTGGATAAGGGTAAAATAAATAATATTTATAATATTGGATGTAAAAATGAATATTCTGTTTTAGATATAGCTAAAATAATCATTGAAAAAATGAAGCCAAATGATGATTATAATAATTGGATTGAATTCATTGAAGACAGACAATATAATGACTTCAAGTATTCAATCAATGCCGATAAATTATTGGAATTGGGATGGAAAGAAGAAATTACTTTTATGAATGGTATTACTGAATTAATTGAGATAGAAACTTCATTATCTTAAAATCAGTTTTATCATATAAATAAATCTTTGGTTTAATTTTATATTTATCATTCAACTTTTGATAATTCACTAACAATGACCTAAATATCTTTATTTTTGATATCAAATCATTATTTATAAAAATACCAGAAGAAATGGGTAATAAACGTAACGTTAATTTCTTATTATTGAGCTTTGTAAATTCTCGATAAATATCATCATAAATCTTATAAAATAATTTATCAGTTTGTTGAGTATCACATAAGATTTCTTGTAAATATTTGGAGCTTCTAAAATCGGGACCCACTGCGTGAATTATTTTAATATTATCATAAGACCCATAACAAGCAACACTATCACTATTATTTTTATATAAGTCATCTTGACTCGCAAATTTAGAGAAATGTTTGATAACTTCATCTGTTGGTTTGGTAGTATTTAATAATTTATATATAGCTCCTGATGCCCCACCAGCACCAATAAAACTCTTTTTCATATAAGATAAACCTGCAGGGTCTAAAATAACAGTGTTTTTTGTTAGTTTATCAGTAATTGCTTTATTAACAAGTGCTACTTTAATAACCATCTTTATTTATATTTATAAAATTTAATTTCAATTTATTTTATAAGATGAATGTAATTGATTTAATTAGGCAATTGAAAAAATTTAAAACTGCTAAAGATGTTATTGAAAAAAGCAAGAAAGATATTAAAATAAATGAAGATAATGATTTAGTAAGACAAGGCTTTTTATATGAACGATTATGGGATATATGCGTAAAATTTGGATTATTTAAAAATGATATCAAACATATAAATATAAATGTAAATACAAAGGCTATCCAAGAAAGTGATTGTGTTTCACTAATAGATTGCTTCGATAATTATATACATAAAACACCAGTGATTAGTGGCAATTCAGGTGGTTATTCTGATATATCATTTAAAGTTGAGGTTAAAAATACAGATGGGAAAATTGAAAAAGAATATATTTATTTGTCTTCTTGTAAGTATTATGATAAGGAAGATGAAACTAAAAATATAAAATCTTATGATATACAGGATTTATGTTTAATTATAAATAATGTAAATGAAAATAGTAATTATATATTTAATGTATTGCTATTCGTAAAAGATAAAAAAAGATTTATTAATATTGCCGATAAGGTAAATAAATCCAGTTATATTATCACTAATTATATTAACAAAACGGGAAACTATGAAAATGTATATGATTTGAATGATTTGGAGTTATTATTCAAGGATTTACAAATGATTTTAAAAAATTATAATTATTTAGAAACTGATGCCGATATTAATAAATTTAAAAAAATATATTTAAATGATAATAAAATAAAACCTGTTTTTAAACCACGATTTCATCAAACCCTTTTCATAAATAAAATTGGGGAGATAATTAAAGAAGATGGTGACAATAAAAAGATATTGATTGGTGCTGTTCCTCGAAGTGGTAAGACTTATATAATGGCTGGAACAATTTTAAATTTCATCAAAAACAATAAAGATGGTAAATATCATAAATTTATTATACTTACGCCTGCGCCAAGTGAAACATTAGCTCAATATGAAGATGCTTTTAATTTCTATGATTTTGATTTATATAATATCAAAG
>JACCDW010130998.1_pt1 | contig 11286 bp, 10 predicted proteins | sample 7449781 | NCBI WGS metagenome assembly JACCDW01 (sample SAMN15323449, study PRJNA562643) | freshwater metagenome | isolation source: river surface water | place: USA:Blue River Watershed | collected 2017-08-18
CTTGGCAAATGCGTGGTCGACAAACCCCGAACGGTTCGCACCAGTCGAGGTTTCGTCAATCTTGTTCAGTCCCTCGATGGACATCAGGATGTAGTCATCTGTGAAGCCTCCCGCAGACGGCGCACCGATGATCGCAGACCGAAGGCGAAGTCCGACAACGTTCTCGTAGACACGGGGGAGGTAGACCACATAGTCTCCGGGGTCAGAGGTCGAGGCACCGCCGTTGACCTTGGCATACTTGGTGGGATCACGATCGCGGGAATCAATGGTAATCACCTTCTTCACCGTCTTGAGACGACGAACAGGCTGAGACTGGCGCACAATCGTGCCGTTCCGTTCAAACTGCATCTTGTTCTTACTTCCGAGATGTTTTAGCAAGGTCTGCATCCGCAGTGCGATACGTCTTGCCCTTGAGGACGAAGGAGTGGACCCGCGCCATGCCCCAGGCGTGCTGCGATGCCCCGGGACGATGACCCGTTCTCCAGGCCGCCATGCCTCGATTGTAGACAGTCTTCAGAGTCTTGGTGGGGATCTTTGTCTTTGCCGAGATCTCGCGAATGGACTTCGCAGTGGGATACTTGGCCCGAAACCGAGATGTGTAACTCGATCTGCGGGTCTTGACACCCGTATCGCTGCGGAACGGCGCATAGGCCTTGGGGTTCTTCCACGACATCCGCGTCCGTCGAGTGGCTGACCTCTTTCGCTCTGCATTCTGTCTGCGGGTCAGCCCCTTGCGATACTTCACGGGCCAGTACATCTCTTACTCTGTCTTGGCAATGGATTTTTGGTAGATCGTGTAGGAGAGGAAGACACCGTAGAAGTTCTTGGCGACGACATCCAGTAGGTTGTAACTCACGTTCTTCCACAAGGGCGACACCAGCGCAGCCACTCCGTAGAGAGCCCAGACGATGAACATGAACGCGTACAAGGGATAGTTCTCGGGGGACTTGGAGGCAAAGGACTCCCACATCACGTAGAACGACCCCGCGAAGCCGACAAAGCCGAGGAGCGTGGACGATACCAGATCCAGGACACCTCGCTCGTATCCATATCCAAACCCGAGCATGACCAGGTTGAAGGCAAAGACGAGCAGAACCTCCTTCCAGTGGCGTTCTAGGAACGACTGGATCGTCACTGTCTCGTCGGGGTTGTTCGTGTAGTCGTAGTAGACCATCGTTGAAAACAACATAAGGGGTGTCGTAACGATCCAATCGTGGTAGCGGTAGAACGTGGTCTCCGCGACGCGGTGGATGTGCATGGAATACCAGGTGTAGAAGATCAGCTCCACAATCTGCACGAACGTCTCAATCCCGAGGACGCTGCGGAGAATCTCGTCCTTGGGAGCCAAGGTCGCAGTAAATCCGAAGAAGTTCACAAACAAAGTAGACCATTGTGCGGTTAGGGAGGCATGCAGAGAGGTGTGAATTGGATCCCACCCCATTGCTTGTTTTCCCTTGCGGTAAAAAGTAAACATGTCCGAGGGAAACGCTGAGTCCAAAGAGATTCACTGGACCGTCCGATTGGAAGACTACTTCGTGCAGACCGGCGAGAAGGCGAACTGCCTCGCCTGGGTGCACAAGAAGGCCGAAGAGCTCTACTCCGTGCGGAAGACCTTCATTGATTTGCCCGTCATTGTGGGGTCGGGCGTCATTGCCTTCCTGAACGCCGGCTCGCAGTCCATGTTTGAGGACGCCCGGATTTCGTCCATCGCCCTCGGTGTAGGGTCGCTCGTGGTGGGCATTCTGAACACCATGGGCACCTATTTTGGGTGGGCAAAGCGTGCGGAGGGGCATCGCATCTCGGCGATCAACTACGCCAAGCTCTACCGCTTCATCGCAGTCGAGCTGTCTCTGCCTCGCGAGGAGCGTATGAACCCCAACGACTTCCTCAAGGTCGTCAAGGACACCTACGACCGACTGGCGGAGATCAGCCCGATGATTCCTCCGTCGATCATCCACAAGTTCCAGCGGAGGTTCAAAAAGGTCAACGACATCGCCAAGCCTGAGGAGGCGAACGGCCTCCACAAGATTCAGGTCTATCGTGTTCCCGGTGACGATGCCAAGTCGCCCGATGTTCGCATCAAGATTGGTCCTGTTCCCGAGACCTTTTCAGTGAAGAACCCCATGCTCGCAGTGAAGCAGGACGCAATCCCTAGCCGTCCCTCGGTGGAGTCCCTGGAGGAAATTGAGAAGTCGGTCGCAATGCCGACCCTGTCCGAGGAAATCCTCAAGGAGGCGAAGGGAGCTCCATCTTCGTAAGCGTGTAGTTGCGTTGTTTGTAGAGAGCGTTGCGTTGCTGAAACTGGCGGCGAAACTGGGGGTCGACGAGGTCGACAATCAGAGGGTGATGTTTGCGAGCGGATTTCTCCACACGGAGAATTCTCCCGACAATCTGGTCTATGTCTGGACGAGGAGTGGCCATGAGCAAGGTGTTCAAGGTGGGCACATCAAAGCCTTCCTTGCACATCGCATAGGTCGCGATGAGAACCGACTTGGAACTGCAGAACTCCGCTCGCTTGTCCGCCTTGACATCGGTGGACAGAATGGCTGCCTTCTCCTTGAGCCACGTAGGCAATCCCTCCAGGATGTCCTTGGTGTGCTGAACCCGGTCGGTCAGGACGAGCACCTGTCGCTCCGGACACTCTGCTAGGATGTCCGCCAGAATCTCCACGAGCCACGCGGTGCGTCCGGGCTCCTCGGCAAGCTTGTTGATCATGAGGCTGGTGAACATGACTCCCTGCGGGTTGTAGAGGATCTCGTTGAACTTCGGATCGTCGTTTTTGTATTCGTAGACCTCCACCTGAATGTCCGAGTCCACCTTGTCTCCCGTGTCCGAGTTGTAGAGAAGAGGACCGAGAAACCAGTGGGCGACGTGCATCAGTCCGTCCTTGCGCGACGGCGTTGCCGACAATCCGAGCATGTACTTGCTGGTGACCTTGGGCAATGCCTGGACGAAGACCTCCGAGGCAATGTGGTGACACTCGTCGACCACCACCAGTCCAAGGGGCTTGAAGGTCGCAATCGGAATCTCCTTCATCGAGAGCGTCTGAAGCATTGCGATGACAAACTCCTTTCCCTCGACTTCGCACTTGTCTCCCTGAATGCGTCCAATGCGAGCATACGGCAGGAACGTCCGAATGCGGTCGTGCCACTGATCCCAGAGGAAGCTGTTGTGAACAATGATGAGCGTCGGCACCTTGAGTTGACTGGCGATGTACAAGGCACAGACTGTCTTGCCTCCGCCCGTGTGGAGACTGAGGATTCCGTCGTGCGGCTCAGGCATCAAGAAGGCATCGACCACGGGACGCTGGACATCCCGCAGAGTTCCGTGGAACTGCCAGTGGGACTCGTGGGTGGGCTGAACATCCCGAGTCGTGTCCTTCGGCGGTCCAAACTTGGCAATCCCGTAGTGCTTGGGAAGATACAGTGCATCGGCAGTCTCTTTGTAGACACGATACCGAGGCACGGCGTTGGGGTTGGACACAAAGACCTTCGGAACCATCGGCTTGACGGTGAGCTCTTTCCGAAGGGACTCTGCGTTCGTGGGGGTATCAATGCGATACCCGTTCAGTGTTAACATTGCCTAGACTTTGGTTCTTACGCCGAATTCCGTTTTACAGGAAAATCCAGTGCGACAAGCACCGTATTCCGGATGGTCTCCTGGAGGTCCTCGTGCTCCAGGTCCATCATCGAGATAACCACAGGAGGACCCTGCTTCGACATCACCTGAACAGCATCGTACGGATACATGTCGGTGGACAGGAGCTCCAGTGTGGTCTCAATGTACGTCTCCACTCCCTCGCGGGTCAGGTTGAACCTGTAGGACTTGACCTTGCCGTCACGAGGAGTATAGGTCACACGAAACATCCCGTTGCTGTCGGGGATGCTGGAAATCGCAATGGTCTCGTCGCGGTTGCCTGCCTGCATGACGAAGAGCTCTACAAGGATCATTTGAGTCTATCCAGCTTGGCATCTCTAAATGGATGACTCGGGATCGTCGTTCAGGGTGTATCCCTCGGGGTCTCGCCCGTCGTTGCGGGGTTCGGCAGTGTAATCCCCGTAGTCTCCAAAGTCATTCCCTGCGGCGTTCGACTCTCCTTGGTCGAACAGGTCGCGAGGCTGACCGACGCCTGTCTCGGTCTCCTGGAGGGCTGCGTCGACATCAAACGCTTCATCCTCCACACGCACCTGCCGCACCAGGGCTTCGGCTTCCTGGGCGAACAAGGCGCGGTCGCGGTTGCTGATGATGTAGGGGGCAAGACCGACCCGCAGAAGGTCTCCAATGACTTCGCGTTCTTGGTCGGTCTTCTGGGCCATGCGGTCAACGAAGGTGAGACGCTCCTGGGCTCGGAGTCGGTTCATCCCCGCCTTTTGTTCGCGGGGGTCCGACAGCAGAGAATACAGGGCAATGTCGCGGTCCTTCATCCGTTCGAACTGTTCTACCTTGGAGGGGTCCTTCTGGATGGCAGACAGCACCTCGTTCACCATGCCCTGGGCGAGGTCTCGGAGTTCCGATGCATTCTGGGTCGGATCCACGGTTCGCACCGGCATGGGAATGAGGAAGGCATCTGCGAGGCGAGAGGCAATCGCAATAGTCGTCCGATAGTCGTCCTTCAGGAGCAGACGAATCTTTGGCTTGAGCTTGGCCAACGATTGGAGCTGAGCCTTGGGGACGGCTGTCGGAGTTGCCCGCACCGACACCGACGGACGCAAGAACTGCGCCAGCTTGGAGACGCTCAGAGGCGCTCGAAGCGGCACCGTCTTCTGGACGATGCGGGGCTCTCGGGCATTCAACCAAATGGGGCGGTTGCTGGGACAGGCGGGATACGACCGAATTGTTCCCATCTCCTTGGGAGGAAGGATCACGGGAATCAGTGCGCGGGGTTGTTCCACCGCGGGAACTCCCGCACGATACGCGATGGCCCGGCTGAACAGGTCGCGGCTCTTGATGTCTGCCATCAGCGGACTCTTCTCCGAGACCATGACCGTCACTGCGTTCTTAATCTCAGCAGGCTTCGTCAGGACCGCTCGCACTATGGATTGAGACGGACCTCGGAAACTGCCTGCGGGATAGGACTCGAAGGTCTTGCGGATGACCATCAAGAGGGCATCCACGATGCTGTACTCTTCGGGCTTGGGCGCGTCGCGGGGGTATCCGTCCAACTTGAGAGGACGGCTTCCGAACGATCTGCGGGGCACGAGCATGGGGATGTGCGTCTGGAGCAGAAGCACCACCGTCGCAATGCCCATCATGCCCGTGAACTTCGCGATCTGCTCGGGACTTCCCTTCTGGAACTGAATCGCAGCACGGGTCCGTCCTGCCTTCAGGAGAGGCTCCAGGGACTCGACTGTAGGAAGAACCTGGAGCACAGACAGGAGGAGAAACACCGTGGAGTCGTGCGCATTCTCCATCACAAACACAGGTTCCAATGCCCGAAGACCCGACAGGAACCCCTTGAGGACATCCGAATTGAATCCGGTCTCTGTAAGGGATTCGGCGTGCTTGATGACACGCTCATTGTCGTCAAAGTCGTCCTGATCGACAAGGTCTTCGGTAGTGACCTGCTCTCCACAAAATTTGCACACACGAAAGCCCTGGTCGGTGGACGTCCACGCATCGTAGAACGCCCTGCGATCCGTGGCGAGATCGCCCGACAAAATGGCAAGGGAATGGGCACAAACCACAAACAGACCCTCGGGGTCCGAATATATGTTTTTCGTCAGGGTTGTCTCCTTTAGGAGTTCCTGGATATCCCGCAGCTTGTCTTCGGGCAGACGGCGCTCGTCGTTCTGGACCGCCAGAACTTCGGCGCGACGAATGGACTCAGGGCGCGCGGGGGTTTTGGATTCGGGCTTCCCCTTGAGCGGGACGTCTCCCACAGGGCGCACCGTTTCAATCGCACGGGAATACTCCTCGAGAATTTCCGCAGCCGTTGTCTCCTTCCACGCCTTGCGACCCGTGAACCCTGACCTCGCACGCTCCTGCTTGATGAACTCCAGAGGAACACACTGCAGGGTCTTGGGCCAGGTCCTCCGAAGGATGCCTCGGGTCACAAAGTCTGGGAACGACGTTCCAACCAAGCGACACTCCTCGGGCGTCGTCTGGGGATACGAAGCCGTCGGAAGATCGGCTCCTGGAATGAGCTCTACGCTCCCGTTGTCAATCACCTTGGACAGAAGCATCTTGGGAATGAGATCTCCTCCGTCCAACTGATGCATCAACCAATAGCGAACCGAGACACCGGGCGAATAGGTGGACTTGTATTTCTCCAGCACGTTCTCGGGAGGAGCCAACTGGGTTGCCTTGGGGAACTCAATCGGCAGGGCTTCGGGGCGTTTGGTGACAACCTCCACGGGAGGAAACCGCGCCTTCCACGAGGACCAGGGAATGTCCTGAAGCCGAATGTCGTAGAGACGCAAGTAGGGTTCCGCCACGCGGTAGGGGTCGGGCGTCACCGGCACACCGTGGGTGAGAACAGCATCCAGACTGGGTGCGGCTTCTGCGAGAGGCACAGTGGTGGAGACTGTCGCGGCCTCGTTGGACTTCAGGAAGGGATGATCGGCAAGCGGGTTGGGAACGTCCAACCGACGCTTCTCCAGCGAGTAGCCAACAAACGGAACGGTGTCCTGCGTTCCCTCCACGGGCACCTTGACGATGCTGATGGTCTTGTCCTCGTGTCTCTGAGTGCGGGTCAGCTCGTAGACTGGCAAGGCGCGGATGGGAACCAATCCGTCCTCTGCCACCATCTCCGTCGCCCGGGTCATGGGATAGGGAACGCCCTCGGACTCGCCGTAGGGACGAGGAAGCGAGCTAATCAACCGAGGGTAAAAATTGGGCTGCCGAGGGTTGTCAAACAGAGGTTTGTAGAGCGTGCCCCAGTCGTAGGGCTTGCGGTCGGGCGTTGCGTAGATGGGATGAACCCAGGGCATGTTCGTCCCCCGCTCGGGCTCGCGGAGTTTGTAGTCCTCCGCCGTCGCAACTACGAACTCGTCGTAGAGCTCCTTGAGTCGGTCCACCTCCCTCTGGACTTCCTCGCGTTGAAAGCGGGTCACACGGCCCCGAGGAAGCATGCGCTCGTAGGCATCCGTGGTCTGCTCCTGGACGGTGTAGAACCGAATGCGCTCGGGGCGCTGAATGAGCTCGTCGAATTCGATTTCCTCGAGGATCTGAAATTCAGAGGGTTCAAAGGTGAAGAATTCCATTATACTGACTTGAGAACATTCTCGCACAGCGCGAGCGCCTGCGCCTTGCACTTCTCAACCACGGCTTCGGGTTGAATTGTCTTGGTCTGGAAGCGAATCGTCAGCTTGGGAACCAAAGGGTGTCCCACGTCTCTGGATACGAACTCCACAAGACCGCCCGAATACATCAGCTCCTGGACCAGCTGACCAACAGTGAAGGTCTCTCCCTCTGTCTCCATGCGGTACCACCCGTTCTCCTCGCGCATCACAGGTGTCTTGGCCCACTCGGTGATCTTGCCTTGGAGGATGTCGGCAGCCCGTGTCAGGATGTCCTTCGCAGGCGCCACTCCAATGCTCTCGACGGCAAAGTCAAACCAGTTGGCGCGTCCCGTCTCGTCCTTGGAATACGACCTCTGAATGAGGAACTTGTCAAAGACCCGGGGATCGCCTCCCGTCTCGACATACAGCTTGCGGTCGGTCTCTGCCTGCTGGGGGTCAATGTGATTCTTGAAGGTGGACACGCAGACCTGCGAAGCTCCCGTGGTCTGAATGCCAAGGGTCGCACGGATGTGAAGCGCCTCTCCCGGCTTCAGGAGCATGAAGAACATCGGTGTCCCCAGATCCCGGTCGTGCATCAGAATCTCCTTGCGAGGACCTGTGACGACAAAGTCATCCGACGTCACCTCGCGTTCGGTGGGCGCGGACAGAAAGCGAAGTTCCACCTTGGTGTCCCGCAGGATCGCAGCCTCCTCGGGAAGGACGCGGACGGGAAGCATCTCCACACGATGGCGAATCATCTCGTGCGTCATGCTGGTTGTGTTCTCCAGAATTTGGATGTTGGTCAGAACCACGGTCGGAATGTCCGCGAGGCAGATGCGACGCAGGGCATTCACGAACCCGATGGGCACCTCCTTGAACTCCATATCCAGGCGGTATCCGTTCAGCGAGATGGGCATACTTGTCTTATGCCCTCGTTATTGTCTATCCGTTTTTTATCGCCTCCCCCGACAATGAACAATCAGCCGATTTTGTTCGTGAGCAGTCGGTGTGAAAACTGCGCCAGGATCGTCGGCACTCTGAAGACCCTCAACAAGGAAACCCTCTGCCGGGTCTTTCCAATTGACGGTCGTCAGCGCCACGAGCTCCCTCCCTTTCTCAAGGGTGTCCCGACGCTCTACGTGCCCGACACCAAGGACGTCTACGTCGGCAACTCCATCTACGGCTACATTGCCAAGCCTGTGACTGCGAGGCGCGAGGTTCCTGTTCAGCAGGCGTCTGCAGGTGGGGCACTCCAGGGCGGACCTCCTGCAGCAGGTCCTGGCGCAGCCGACTACCAGGCGTGGTCGTTTGAGGGCAAGAACACCATGACCGACAGCTATTCCAGTTGGGACAAGCCAGGGCAGTTCCAGGGTGCCGATCAGCTCCAGTACAGCTTCCTGGGAGGAGCTCCTACCGCACCCACCGCTCCCGAACCCCAGACAAAGCAGTCGTTCGACGGAGCCAAGCAGGGACGCAACGACGACATCTCTGCGCGGTTGGAACAATACAAAAAGGCTCGGGACAATGAGTTTAAACCAATCTCCCGCCAGTAAAACAACATGTCCAAGAAGATCCTCCTTGATGCCTTTTACAACCAGTTCTCGGACTTCCTCTCCGAGCTGACCAAGGCGTTCCCGGAGGACCCCGACTTTCCAGCCTACAAGACTGGACTGCTTCTGTTTCAGAAGACCAATCCAGCCCTGGTGATCAAGACCGTCCACGAGCATGTGTCTCCCTACGAGGAGACCATCCGATCCAAAAATGTGGATTTCTTTCTCAAGCACGATTACTCCCAGCACACTGAGAACGACGATGCGATGGAGCAGGTCATTCAGAAGCTCAAGGGATATTGGGGACAGATGTCCGATGCGAACAAGGATGTGGTCTGGCGATACATTACTCTATTGCTGGATCTTGCGAAGCGGTATACCTCTGGATAGAGTCGTTCAGAGCCCGACTCGCAAGCGGAGTGAGAAACCGCGTGTCCTGGGGACGCAGGTCTGCTACCTGAAACGACCGCTTGCCGATCTCGCGATAGGCCGAGAGAGCATGCTCAACATACATGTCTGTGAACCGATTGAGACCAATGAACGTCATGTCAACGGTCTCTGCAAAGTATCTCAGAAGAGTGTTCACGTCGACTCCACATGGATCTCCATTTGGGAATCGATCTGAAATGTGAGGGGCATGATACTTGACCCCATGAGGCGGTGCGTCGGCAATGTGAATGAGGGTCCGGACGTCTGCGTCTCTCCAGTCCAGAGCCTTCTGGGTAGACAAGAGACCTCCCGCAACATCCTCGGCAATGTCGTCTCCGCCAATGGCCTCCACCCTGCGAACCTTGGCAAGGAACTCCTCTACCGATGTGAAGTGGATGATCTCGCGCGGGGTCTCGTCTCCGTAATCGCGATAGCCTACGAAGCCAACTCGAAACTGAAGGTCGGCTTCCGAGTGCTCTCGCTGGGTTGTCTCTACAATCTCCTCAATTCTGTCCTTTACAGCCTCAATCCATGGACCCATGGAGGCTGTACAGTCCACCAGGAACGCGAGCTTGACACGAACGATTTGCATTCTATGCCTCAGGGAGAGGCGTGAACTCAACTCCTTCGTTTTCAAAACCGTAGAGGTCCTTCTGCGTCAGGTTCACAAGTTCGTCCAGGGCAATCTCCGGAGTATCAAAGTTGCGGAACATGATCTGATTGACTTCGGCGGGCGTCCACTTGTCGTCCAGGCTGGGATCGTCGGGGAACTCCAACTCCTTGCCGTAGAAGGACGCTGCCATCTCTCGCAAGACCTCGCGGTTGCACTTCTTGAAGTGAACAATCATATCAATGCGTCCCGGACGAATGAGCGCACGGTCAATGCGCTCGGGGAAGTTGGTCGTGATGATGAGAATGCGTCCGTTCGCCTCCAGGGTTCCATCCAGGAGGTTCAGCAGGAACGACAGGTCCAGGGTCTCCTTCTCGGTCTCCTTCTCGCGGGCAATCCACGCCTCCTCCTCCTTCTTGGGAGTCGGGACAGTCACCTGGGGCTTCTTCCACTCGCGGCGCAGAACCGTATCGCCCATCGCATCGATGTCCTCAATCACATAGAGGCGGTCGGAGATGGGAATCGTGTACTTCTCGGTGTTCATGCCATTGTAGACGTGAATCTCGTCGTTGAAGAAGAGGTGTTGGAGTTGAGCCTTGGTCTTGATCTCCGAGAGCTGGACGTTGATGATGTGCCTGCGTCCCTCGTTCGCAATGGCCTTCACTGTGCTCGTCTTCCCGCAACCTGGAGGTCCGTGGAACATGAAGCCCAGCGTATACGGAATGCCCTTCTTGTCGTACCAGGCTCGCTCGTCCAGGAAGAACCGAGTGCGGGCGCGAACATGCTTCCTCTCCTGGAAGAAGACATTGTCGAAATTCCGATTGGTCGTGAACTTGGTCTTCGTATACAGGAGATGCGTCCCCGGCAGAGAGTTCTGGAGAGATCCCTTGACCTTGCTCTGGACAACCTGGTCGAAGAAATAGCGATGCGTCCCGAGCTTGTTCGCGATGCTCCTCTCGTAATTCGTGCTGCAGGTCTCGATGAACGCCTGAAGGTGCTGAACATCGTGCTCGTAGCAGAAGAGCTTGAACTTCACAATGGTTGGCTGTCCCTCGGCAAGCTGAAGGTCCATCAACTCAAAGTAGACGTCCGTATCCACAACGATGGAATCAAACTCGTTCGGCAGGTAGTCGTGGTGCGTGACGGACAGAAGAGACCTCATCGCAGGCAACTGGGTGACCGTATGAATGACCGCATCCATGCGACTCTGATAGGTCGTTGTCTGTTGGGGACGAGACGCCTGCGACGTGGTGGAGTGACCCGAGCCCCTCTCGCAGGTAATGGAGGCACGAGGAATCCGAACAGTGGACGACGGAACACTCGCAGGACGGCGCGGGCAACAGAAGGCCTTGACCCAGAGAGACCAGACGGGGAACGACTTGGTCGCAATCTCAAACAGGTTCAAGCCGATAAGATTCAGCAGGGGGTTCTTCACGCTTCCAAGCCCCATCAGCATCTGGGTCTTGATGAGATCGGC
>JACCDW011671907.1_pt1 | contig 11285 bp, 8 predicted proteins | sample 7449781 | NCBI WGS metagenome assembly JACCDW01 (sample SAMN15323449, study PRJNA562643) | freshwater metagenome | isolation source: river surface water | place: USA:Blue River Watershed | collected 2017-08-18
AGCCAGCATGGACAGACACACCTCCCATAAGAAATACACTAAAGAAAAGAAGGAAGGAAAAAAAGAGTATACGCCCTATACGCATAGCTATAGAGTACCATGCTCGCACGTTTGTCTCCAAACACAAAAGGTGGTAGTATGTGCTGTGTACTTGTTGCGTCGGTGGCAGAGTGGTCAATTGCATTTGGCTGTAAACCAAACGGCTTCGGCCTACGGGGGTTCGAATCCCTCCCGGCGCACAGTTTGCCAAAAACATCCCCGCAAGGGGTGTTTTTGTTGCAAACTGTGCGCCGGGAGGGATTCGAGAGCCGGAGGGCGCGAAGCCCGCTTTGTAGCAAAGCGAAAAAACGGAGCCCGAGGCGGGGTCGTGAGTGCTTAGCGTTTTGTGAGGAACGAAACAAAACACTTAGCAACTCGTGACCGATTCCCTCCCCCAAGCACCTCCGCACAAACGCCAAAACCAAAGCGAAAGCTTTGGTTTTGTTGCGTTGTGCAACTGGGAGGGATTCGAACGGGCGCAGGTCGCGAAGCCCGTTTGCGAGGCACGAGCAAACTGAGACCGAGCCGAGCCCACGAGTACTTAGCGCATTGCGAATACTTGGAGCAATGCACTTAGTAACTCGGGGGTCAACCCCTCCCAAACACCTTTTTATGGCCACCAAACTTTTCTTACAAAAAACGTTTTCGTTACGGTTTTTTCTGGTTTTGTGGGTAAAGTGCCTTGCAAAAACACTTGCTTTCTTATAAAATATGTGATATTATATAACAGGAAGTTTTGGGCATTTGTGCCCGTAATTGAAAACCTGAGGGGTTAAAAATGTTGGGGTTAAAAATGTTTAGAATGACTCGGTTCCCACGTCGGTTTGCCGTTCCTGCTGGGTTGCTGTTGTTCGCCGTCGCCCTACTGTTAACGCTGGTGGCATTCCAACTCAACCGATCTTTGCCGGAACGGCAGGTGACGTATAAGAGTGAGTTAGCCACTTTCCACGAGAAAGTGTCAGAGCGCATCGCAGAGCTGAAGCCTCTGCTTGCGGTGGAGGTAACGTCGGCGTACCTAGAGAGGTTGGAGAGTGTTATCAGTAGCCTTCAGGCACGCAATGTGACACCCCCCAAACCAATCATATCCGTAAGAAATGCGATTCAAGAAAGGCTCTTGATACGACACACCAACGATCCGCAAGCGGAGTTGTACCGCGACGAGGAAGTCGAGAGGTGGGCAAAGCTACGTCTTGAAGACTACTTGCGCTTTGTGAGTACACACAACAAGCCGATGCCGCCGATGAAAACGTGGGTGGTCATGACCGTCCTCATTCTCACAGGCATTTTATTTTTCACAATCGTCTGGCTCAATGCGGACATCCCCTTGGGAACAAAGTGGCGCGACGATTAAGCGCAATTCTGTTCCTCCTTCGCGCCGACCTTCTGGGTCGGCGCGAAATTCGTATTTTGTGAGCCCGCGAAACAAAATACGTTAGTGATCGTCAGGGTCAACCCCTCTTGTCTTTGGCGCATATATATTAAAAAGATGGACGTTGTACCCTTTTGCCTGTAACATATTCTCTAGAGAAGAGTTAAGAGGAGAAACAAACCCTGCAAGATCGCAATCCAAGGCCAAGGCGGTACAAACCGTATCGCACACATTTCAACAACCTCGTTCCCATTGACCCTGAACTATCCAAGTTTGCCCGCCGTTACGCACAAGAAGAAATAAGAGGAGAAACCGTGCAAGTAACGGGAGATGAGCGTGCGGTCCTCGAAAAAAGCCAAAGAAAAACCTAACAACCGCAGAAACACCACAGCGTCTCTGCGGTGTTTCATATTTCTTGTTTCTTTCATTTTTGAAAGAGCGCACACCCACTCCCTTTGTACACACCTTTTCCCCGCTTTCGTCAAAGGTATTCATTTTCGCACTATGGTAGAATACAGTTCATGACACACCAAACTCCTCACGCCCCCCTCCGCGTTCCCCCTCAAGCGATAGAAGCCGAGCGTGCACTCTTGGGCGCTATCATGCTCAAGCCTGAATGCCTTTATGATGTATCTGACCTCATTTCTGCAGATAGTTTCTATGTAGAAAAACACCGCATTGTCTATTCCGCAATGCGCGATCTTTTTAGCAAGAGCGACCCGATAGACGTGCTTTCCGTTTCCGCCCGCCTCAAGGCAACGAAAAACATAGAACGTATCGGCGGTGCGAGCTTTCTCGCAGAGCTTGTAAACACCGTACCTGCAACCGCAAACGCCCATCACTACGCAGACCTTGTACAGCGCACCGCAACCCTTCGCGCTCTTATAGAAGGCGCTGAGTACATTGCTGAGCTTGGTTTTGACGAAAGTCGCGAGTTAGATGAAGTCTTAGACGCTGCTGAAAAAAGGATGTATGAAATCACCAACACCCCTTCCCTCCACAAATTTGTCTCTATGCAAGAAGAGCTCGGCGAAGCATGGGAACGCATAGACAAGCTCCACAAAAGCACAGGTGAGATTCGCGGTATTCAAACAGGCTTCCCTGCTTTGGACAACCTTCTTGCAGGCTTTCAAAAATCGGACCTTATCATTCTTGCTGCGCGCCCTTCTATGGGAAAGACTGCGTTTGCCCTAGATATAGCCCGCCAAGCAGCAATACAATATGGCACCCCTGTTGGTATCTTTTCTCTGGAGATGAGTTCGCAACAACTCGTAGATCGTATGCTCGCAGCCGAAGCGCGCGTAGACGCTTGGAAGCTCCGCACCGGTAAACTCACCACAGACCAAGAATTCACTCAAGTGCGCGATGCGATAGATCGTCTCTCTTCTGCTCCTATTTTCATGGACGATAAACCAGGGCAAAACATCCTTGCCATGCGTTCTGTTGCGCGAAGGATGAAGCGTGAACATGGCTTAGGACTTATTATCGTAGACTACCTTCAACTCATGTCGCCAACAGGAAAACACTCGGGCGATTCACTTGTACAACAAGTCACCGAAATTTCCCGCTCCCTGAAGGGACTTGCGAGAGAGCTAGATGTGCCCGTGCTTTCTCTTTCGCAACTTTCGCGTGCTGTGGAACAAAGAAGAGGTAAACCTCGCCTCTCTGACTTACGCGACTCAGGAAGTATTGAGCAAGACGCCGACGTGGTGATGTTTATTCACCGCGAAGACAAGATGAGCGAAAACGGCCAGAGTGACAGACCAAACATCGCAGAAATCATGGTGGAGAAACACCGCAACGGCCCTGTGGGTTCCGTGGAGCTCTATTTTGATGCACAAAAAACATCCTTTCTTTCTATTGAAAAGTCTAACTTCTCTCCAAGCTCAGTGCCCGCAGGAGGAGGTGAAGGAATAACAGAAGGGTGGTAATCCCACAAAGCGGGCGCGGAAAAAACACTATGATCTAAAAAAGAGTGTTGCACTTCAGAATAGAACTCAAGTCCTTGCTCTTTTTCTGTGGTATACTAATCAAACTCGACCTCACCTCCCTCACCCCCCTCAGAGAAAATGCCCCCAGCATTTCCTCCTCAGGCAAGGGAGAGAGCCAAAGCTCCTTCTGGAGGAGGGGGTAATTGCCCAAAAAACTTGTACTGCTGGGATCCTTCTCCTTGCAAGGAGAAGGGTGGGATGAGGTTGCGTTTTCCCACTCCCGCACACAAACCCGCATACGCATTTATGGATCCCCTCACCACACTCACCGAACTGCTCCGCGAATTACCAGGTATAGGCCCGCGCCAAGCACGGCGCCTTGCTCACTGGTTTGTACGAAAAAACAATGCGTGGCTCACGCGCTTTACGCAGACCCTGCTTGAAGCACAAAAAATAGTGCGCACATGCGCTGTCTGCATGCGCATGTTCCCCGCAAAACAGCAAGAAGAAAAAGAGTGCCCTCTGTGTAGAAACTCCGATCGAGACACTTCCCTTCTCCTCATTGTAGAAAAAGATATGGATCTTGAAAACATAGAACGCACAGGAGCATACAAGGGGCGCTATTTTGTTCTTGGAGGCACCACAAGCCCTCTTGAAAAAGAACCCGAGCGTATGATACACATCCGCGAGCTCTCCGCTCTTTTGGAAGCAACTACTCACATCAAAGAAGTTATTTTTGCATGCTCCGCAACAACTGAAGGTGAAGACACCATGACTTTTGTGTCTGAAAAAATAACTCCGATACTTGCACAGAAAAACATTCGCCTTTCTGTCCTTGGGCGCGGGCTTTCCACAGGCACCGAACTAGAATACATAGACGGCGATACACTCAAAAATGCACTGCAGGGGAGAAGGTAGAGTATTAGACCCCTTTTAAAAGTCTCCCGTGGAGCCCTTCCCTACGAAGGGGGAGGAGGTCAAACGAGGTACTCTTTATTTCTTTGGAGGCTCTATCTGCAAAGGACTTTTGATGTCGGGCGACCAGTCGGCGGTTTGTATCTTGCCAAACTTTTTTTCATACTCTGCTATCTGGTGCTCAAGGTACTGGCGAAGGCGCTTCATGTGTCCGGGTGTTACCGCATGTGCCGAGCTCGCCTCACCGTTCATAAGTCCGATAACAAAAAATTCTTCCGTGAAGCCAACGGTAATGTTATCACAAAATTGTTTTGGTATTTTTTGTAGGTCTAGCATGAGAGTAGTATAGCATATCCCACAACACAAAGGTTGAAAATGCTTGCGTTTTCGTTTTTTAAACGATACGGTACGAGAGGTTGACAAACATATATAATAATGTATGATTTTGCTTGAACTGTTCGCAACCAACACGGTTGCCAAAAAACCCGACAACGTAATAGGAGAGCTGGATGAGCACCGAATCGACAAACCCCCTACCAAAAGAAAGATTCTTCTTGTTGGCAGCCACAAGTTTCTTGTTGGCTCTGATGACAGGTTCCTATTCCTTACGGTGGAGCATATTCCTTTGTATTCTCGGGGCATTCTTCCTCTTCTTGCGCGGAGAGAGGAACTGGATCATCTTGATAACTATATCGTTCAGCCTCGAAAGCCTATCGTTCCTCTTCATCAAAGACGATACTGAATGTGCCAAGAAAACGGAGGCGTTTGAAATCCTCCGTTCGGCACAGGAAAGGATGCTTAGTTGCTGGTCTCTGAAAGTACTCAATCACTGGACGATCCGATTACTTTCTGGGGATAATATTGTTCCTTGGGTTACAAAGGAGTTCAGTGAAATGGAAAAACGACTCAAGGCTAAGCCCTCCGCGCAGGAGTGACTAGTCCCCCACCCCGCGACATGCCCTGCACCTCGCGGGGCATGTCTTTTAATAGAATCAATTATATTCGGTATACTATATTGAGATTGAGCACTACTTTCCCAAAGGTACTAAGTACCTTTGGGAAAGTAGTGACATGAGAATCTTTTGTGAGAAATGTTGACGTACAGTCTATGGTGTTTTTTGATTTTTGTTTTCTAAAAGATAGGTATACCTTTTGTTTGTAAGTGGTCATAGAAAACAAGGCACCCCCACGCATGCGTGGGGGGTGTTGGAAAAAAGGTGCTCACTCCGCAAGCTCAAAATAGGTTTCGGAAAAGGAGTGCAGTAATTTTCTAAAGATACCAAGTACCTTTAGACTTTCAGTGTATACCTCTCAAACAAAGAACGGGTGACATGAGTCGCCCGCGTTCAGTTACACCACTATTCAGGAAACGACGTGCCGTGTTAGGTGTTGCTGTCCTCCATTAATTTCAGAATTTTTTCGACACACTTTTCAATCACAGGTCTGAAACGCTTTGAAATTCCTGCTTCCTCAAGCAGGTCACCCAGCTCGGCTTCAATGCGAGAAAGCGTTAATCGCCTCTTCCACTCATTTTCAGCCACAAGCTCCTTGAGTTTCGCCACCTCTTGTTGAGCAACATTTTTAGCGGATGTCGCGCGCACAAGCTCTTCTTGTAGTCGAGCTTTTTCCTGACGCTCTGCACCCAGCTCATCCTTGAGTCGATCACGATCCGCTCTCATCTCACCTAGTGCGGCTTGCGCTGTGGCAAGATGAGCCTCAGTCTGATACAACAGGCTGGACGACACATGAAGCCATGCGCCAATCTGGTCGAGAGCCGACTGGGGCATGTCGCTTGAAATAGTGACGACCCGTTTGCCGACTTGGAAGGTGAACTCGCTCATACAAATCTCCTGCAGTGTTGTTTCGCCTGATGTAGTTTTTGGCTTTTTTGCCTTTTTGGAGGATATCACTCTATTTATATCTTGTCAAGCTCAAACACCCCCACGCATGCGTGGGGGTGTTGGAAAAAAGGTGCTCACTCCGCAAGCTCAAAGTAGTCTTCGGAATAGGAATATGAAGCGCCATAGAAAAGCACGGAGTAGTGTTTTGAACCGGCAACGACGGGAAGTACTTTAGTCACCTCAAGCACTGCCCCGCTCAGAAGCTCCTTCGTACAAGCATCCGGAAACGTGCTCAAGCCCAACTTTAGCCGCCCCACTTCATTGAGGCGCACCCTGTCGCCCACACGAAACTTTGGCTGTGACATACCCTCTACCTCGCTACAAAAAACAAAAGACCCTGCTGTGTGGAGTGTAGCAGATAGAGTGGGTTTGTGCCATTTTTTAAAACACACCGTCAGCTCTCCAACTTTTTACCACTCACTACTTTTTTGGTCGCGGTAATTTTTCTGTCGGCATACAAAACAACGTCTTGTATCACCAGTTTTTGAATAGCAGAAATAAGGATTTCCATTTTTTCAAAGTCTGGTTGGTTGTTTCTAATGGGAAGTTGTATATTTAATACATCTGCATCCTTTGCGTAAAAATTCCTTCCATAATCAAATTGTCCGTTGTGCGACGTTTTATGAATTGCTGTTGTAACAAATATCGATGCAAACTTGGGCAGATGTTCAGTGTGGACAACAGCAATATGATCATCCCCTCCATATTTATAATTTCGGTATTTTGCAGAACCAAACATATCAATGGTGGTGGTATTTTCTGAAAAAATAGTCACTTTATTCCCAATAAATGCAGAAATTCCTTCATCTGCTTCACCAGCAGTTACAAAAGGCAAACCACCATAAATTCTGTCGTCACTTTTCAAACGTTTCCCGCGAGTTGCTTTCCCAAACAATTTTTCTAAATTGAAAATTCCCCACTCCAAACTCCCAAACTCCGTAAGCGTCTTTTTCTCTTCCCTAGTCAAGGTGTAGTCTTTCAAGCCACTTGCTACCAAATACGCCTCCAGCTCCGCTATCCGCTCCGCCTCCAGCTCCGCTATAAAACTTTCCATAAAAGCAAAATCTATCTCGTTGTTTTTGGTGGGGAGTGAGATTGTTTCTAATTTTACTTTTTCCCAACCAGCTTTGTTTTCATAACCAAATTTTAACTTGATTGATTTTTTGATTGTTGAAGCAAAAAAATGTAACAATCGTTCATTTGCCTTAAATTTTGGTTTTATAAGATAGGCATTATATAAGACGCCTGTTTTTTGAGGTTGCGGGTAAACGTTACCTGTTGAAACAGCACCGTCGTTGACTATATCAATTGTCATTTCTGCACCCTGAAAGTCTTGCGATCTCCCATAATACATTATTCCATTATCTCCGTCTTTTGCATTTACCAAAGGCAAACTAAACTCTTCTGTTTGGACTCTCGAAACATCCATTTCTTTATTAAAAATGGGTTTTAAAAAAGACAAATTTACCTTTTCAAACAAATCGCCGATTGTGTATTCGCCCCACTCGACTTCTTGCAATTTTTGGTCGAGTGGGGCTAGGCTTTTCCCGACCGTTCGTCTTTGGTTTGTCTTTTTAAGATAGTACTCACTTCCCATGCGAGATAGTCTCCAACAGTTTTTTTAAAGTCTGCTAGGGTTGGCGTGGAATCTATAGGGGCGGTTTGATTCCAGTCAGCGCCGTTTTCTGGGTCAATGGTATTTTCGTAGTATTCGGCTTCGGTAAATATCTTGAGTTTGCTCTTACCAAAACGCACGAGATTCACCAACTCTTCATACCGTTCTTTTGCATTGCCCGCATCTTTTAAATTATTGCTTGCCTTTTTTCGGTTTGTTCTAGTATATCCATCATTTGAAAAGTCAATGAACTTTACTACTTCGTCTTTTTGATGTTTTTCGTTTACTTTGAAAACATAGACATACGTCTGCACGCTTGACTTGCCCACAAACAAATCAATGGGCATTTTTATACTGGCAATAAGAGTGTGCTTTTGTAGAATTCTTTTGTTGTAGTCTTTTGCTTTACCGCTTCCTGTAGAACTTTGAATAATGATAGCAGCGTAGCCTTTACGCATCATGTTGAGCGCTTTTTCCACAAAGACCATACCATTTCCACTTGCGGAATAGGGAGGATTAAGAACAAACGCATCCGCAGGAAAATCTTTTTCTGTCTTTCCAAAACCGTATGTTCCATCAAAGTCTTGCAAAGAGTCTTGGTTCAAAATGTTTGAACTTCCGTCACCCATGAGAATCATGTTGAGTATTGCAAGCATGTACACACTTGAAAGAATTTCTAACCCGAGAAGTTGCTCGGCCTTGATAGTTATTTCTTTTTGTATGAGTTCGTCGGGAGACGTGATAGATATTTTGGCATCATTGAGCATTTCATTCATAGCCGCCACCAAAAGCCCCGCCGAGCCTGTGGCAAAGTCCCAGACATAGGAGTCTTTATTTACCCGTGCAAGTTTTACAAGAAGTGTAGAAACATACGGAGGGGTGAGTACCACATCGTTGAGCGTATCTTGATTAAAACCAAGCCACCCATACATTTCATTAAACAACTTGCCGGTAAAATCTGTTGTTAGACCAATTTTGTAGTAAATCCCGAGATCGTCAACAATCTTTGAGAATACTCTTTTAAGTTGACTTTCTCCGTTGTGTGCCTTGTTTATATTTTCTGTAAGCAGTGTATTAGATAACGTTCTTATGATTAAATCTTTTTTGTCTTGTGGTAGTTTTTTCTCGTTTAAGAAAGCGGTTATTCTCGCAACCATAACATCCCCATCTCGCCCACCAGCAAAAGATTGAGACTTTAGATCGGACTTTTCCAGTACGGGGACTTTATTAGGAATACCAATGGTGGCAATGATTGAAGCGGCTACCAGATATACCCTATCATTTTCGCCAAGTCCTTTTTCGTTTTTATAGATATCATTGTTGAGTTTTTTCAGACTAACATTGATTTCTTTTTCCCTCTCTTCTTTGAGTTTGTCTATTTCTTCTTGCGTGAGACTCAAAGCTTTTACTGTTTCTATAAAACCATCAAAGTTTTCCTTCTTCAAAAACGACAAGTCTGAAAACTCACCTACTTTTTGCCCTGCTCCGAGATTACTTTTTGAGACGAAGTACACCCCGATTTCATACTGAATTTTTCCTGTTTCGTCTTTGTATCCTGTCATCCCAATGGCAATAATATCGGTGTAGCCAGTATGGTGGAGTAGTGCGTTTGCATAGTGCACAGCACCGTTTACAGCATAGGAATTGATATTTTTGAAATGTGGTTCGTTTTTTGCGGTTTTATTCTCTACATGTCCGCTAGCATCAAGTTTTACAAGACTATCTTTGTAACCCTTGTACTCAATGAGAACGGGGAAGAAGTTTAGGTTTTTGTCTTGTAAAAGCAATTTTGCATCGGGGCGGTTAGCACCTGTTCCACCATTTTTTGTGAAATAGTCGGAGAGGGCTTTATCAATTTCAGCATTCAAAGATTCCTGTTCTAGTTTGTAGTCTCGTCCACACGACCTCAACCAGCCGTTTGCGAGATCTGCAATGTTTGGTTCTATAGATTGTGCTTTTTTCATATACACGAGTATACCAGAAACACCATGTTTTACTACTCTCAAAACTTTTCAAATATGCAACTCTTTTTTTGACCCCCGACGGGAATCGAACCCGGATTACCGCCATGAAAGTGTGAGAAAGTGCCAAAGCACCTCCGGAAGACTTGTTGAGCTGTTTTCAGAGCGCAATATAATGAAGCTCTTAAAACAGCCAACAAGTACGACCGCCAGTAAGGCTGTCCAAAATGAACATCGCCTTTCACGGCATCCGAGCCCGATTCCCTGTGCGGAGCACCTCATATACCAAACAACACCCCTGAGCTTGGGGTGTTGTTTGGTATATGACTTGGTGACCCTACCGGGAATCGAACCCGGATTACCGCCGTGAAAGGGCGATGTCCTAACCGTTAGACGATAGGGCCTTCCTCTGCCCCGCCCTTTACAGAGCCTGTGCAGATAGACGTGATTGTACTACAGAATACGGAAAAGCGCAAAAAACCTTAGAAAACTTGCTTTTCCTCCATTTTACGGTATGATCTTTGTATTAGTAGCAAAACCTCGCAAGAGGTTGCGCTCGGAGGATAACCGTTTTTTTGTGGCTATACAAGAGCGCAAAAAAACAACCTTCGGCGCTTTTTTCGTACATCTATGACAGACATTAAAGAAACAAAAAAGAAAAAAGGGGAAGACACCGAAACACACACCGTGCCTTCTTCTCGCATGACCGCGCTCGTAGACCAAAGCCCTATTCCTCCTAAAGAGGGCGACCTCGTAGAAGGCACCGTGGTGGCGCTAGAAAAAGGACGCGTCTTTGTAGAGCTTGCTCCCTTTGGCACTGGTATTCTTTACGGTCGTGAGTTTCTCACTGCTTCGGACATTCTCCGCAAAGTTAAAGTGGGCGACACCATCGCAGCAAAAGTGGTGGAGAGTATCAATAAAGAGGGCTACATTGAGCTCTCACTTATGGAAGCACGCCAAGCGCTCATCTGGGCAGACGCAGAGAAAGCAATGCGCGCAGGCACCGTCTTTGACCTCACAATCAAAGAAGCAAACAAAGGTGGGCTTATGCTTGAGTGGCAAGGACTTGCGGGCTTTTTGCCTGCGAGCCAGCTCAAGCCCGACCACTACCCCCGCGTGGAAGACGGCGACAAGGGGCGCATTCTTGAAGAGCTCAAGAAGCTCGTTGGTGAAAAAATTGGTGTGGTTATCATCACCGCAAATCCAGAAGACGGTAAACTCATCTTCTCTGAAAAGAATCCAAACGAACAAAAGGGAGGTGTTTCTTCTTCACCAAAGAGCTTTGCAGTAGACGACGTCTTGGAAGGCGAGGTCACCGGCATGGTTGAGTTCGGCGTCTTTGTAAAAATTGGCGACGGCGTTGAAGGACTGGTGCACATCTCTGAGCTTGACTGGGGGCTTGTAGAAGATCCTAAGACCCTCTACAAAGTGGGCGAAAAAGTACGCGTGAAGATTATAGAAATCAAAAACGACAAAATCTCCCTTTCTATCAAGGCACTCAAAGATGATCCTTGGAAGACTGCGAGCGAGAAGTACAAGAAAGACACGATTATC
>JACCDW010420399.1_pt1 | contig 11284 bp, 7 predicted proteins | sample 7449781 | NCBI WGS metagenome assembly JACCDW01 (sample SAMN15323449, study PRJNA562643) | freshwater metagenome | isolation source: river surface water | place: USA:Blue River Watershed | collected 2017-08-18
CGATGTTGATAATCATCTGGAGGAATAATTTCTTTTAGTAGTTGTTTAATTTCTCTCACTTCGTTTCTTTAAGCTTGCTCATAACGTATCGGTGCTTGGCGAAGAAGCGGAAAAAAAAGCCTGAAACTTCGATTAAACCTAAATTATAAAGACGCAAAACAGATTATAAATTAATAACCGAACCCGCTTTTTTGCCAAACACTTGTTATGTGAGGTTGTGGGTTTTTAAAACAAATTATTATTATGAAAACAAAAGTGAAATTAAACGGAACAAACCAATACAACGATTGGAATGATGGAGATACTGGTTACATTGATGGATATGTTAGAGGTGGAGATGAAAGACCTTATGCAGTAGTTATTTTAGACACAAATAAGTCCGCTGTTCTTGTTGCAATATATCATTTAGAGGCTATTGGTTTCTTAAATAACGAATTGTAACAATCTCACATAACTTGTATATATGTCTGATAAAATCATACAAAGCTACCCAATTTTGGATGTATATGTATGACAAATGTCAATTTTATCTTTTTTTATTTGAAGTAATTATGATTAATCTTTAAATAAAACTTTATAGGAATCCCAATGTGCATAGATTAAAAATAAATTGGCACCCAGTACAAAAATAGCAACAGGTACTTCCGATACTTGGGTTACAGTGTGAATTAAAAAGATATTAATTGAAATTGGCAATAAGGCTAATAAAGTTACCTTCATAAATTTGCCGCTCAACAAACTTAGACCAACAATTAATTCAACGGATTTAGCTAATGGTAAAAGGTATTTTGAAGCCATGATACCGTTCATAAAAGTCAATAAGTTTCCTGTAGGAGCTTCTGCCTCAAACAATTCAAAGAAATAGGCTACAGAAGCAAATACCATAAATGCTCCTAGTAAAATTCGGATAATCAATGTTGCAATTTTCATTATTTTTTGGTTTTAAGGTTAATGTTTCAAAAATACTTATTTTATAAATACAAAATCTTACTCCAAAAAATTATTTAAGTAGCGCTATTACCAAGCTTTATTTTTCCGTTTCTACCAATGAATTTTGTTGTATTTTTGGCATTCTAAAAGGAAACACATTGCGAACAGAAATTCATAAATCGATTACCAAACCACTAGCTTTTAAAAAGCAATTATTGGATTGGTCGCAGCAGTTTAGGGAGGTTGTTTTTATGGATAGTAATGATTATCCACAAGAGTTTTCAAGCTATGATGCTATTCTAGCAGTAGATGCTTTTACATTGATTCAGACCGATTATCACAATGCGTTTGAGGATTTACAGCAATACCAGCAAACGACTAAAGATTGGCTGTTTGGCTATTTATCGTATGATTTAAAGAATGATAGCGAAGATTTACAATCTGATAATTTTGATGGATTAGCATTTCCTGATTTGTTCTTTTTTCAACCCAAGAAATTGTTTCTCTTGAAAGGAAATCAACTCACAATCCAATACCTGAATTTATGTGATGATGAGGTAGAAACAGATTTTGATGCAATTACGAATAGGGTTAGTGTCGATTTTTCAGAGAGCGAAAGTATAGCAGTTCAAGCCCGTATTTCAAAAGAAAAATATGTTGAAAAGGTAAATGCACTTTTAGAACATTTACATCGTGGCGATGTATACGAAGCTAATTTTTGTATGGAATTTTATGCTGAGAATACTACAATTAATCCACTTGAAAAATTTAAAAGACTAAATACCATTTCTCAAACTCCTTTTGCTGTTTTTTTTAAGAATAACAAACAGTTTTTACTTTCCGCCACACCTGAACGTTATTTGAGAAAGGAAGGTGAAAATTTAATTTCGCAACCGATTAAAGGAACCGCAAAACGTTTTTCAGACCCTAAAGAAGATGAAAAATCAAAAGAAAATTTAGCGTCTGATCCAAAAGAACGCGCTGAAAATATTATGATTACGGATTTAGTTCGGAATGATTTATCTCGAACTGCCCAAAAGGGAACGGTAAAAGTTCAGGAGTTGTGCGGAATTTATTCTTTTCAACAAGTACATCAAATGATTTCTACAATCACCTCAAAATTAGATAATAAGCATTCGTTAATTGATGTTTTGAAACTAACTTTTCCTATGGGAAGCATGACAGGAGCTCCCAAGATTTCGGTAATGAAAATTATTGACGAATTGGAAGAAACTAAAAGGGGATTGTATAGCGGTGCTATTGGCTATTTTAGCCCAGATGGTAATTTTGATTTTAATGTAGTCATTCGAAGTATTTTGTATAACCAAGAAAAAAAATACGTTTCCTTTTCAGTAGGAAGTGCGATTACTTCGTTGTCTAATCCTGAAAAAGAGTACGAAGAATGTTTGCTTAAAGCCAAAGCGATGCACGAAGTGTTGTGTTAAATTGCTATGAATTAATTACTTTTGAGCATGTTGAAACAATTCCAAAATCATTTATCCAACCAATTTCCTTTTTTAGAAGGTAAGAAACTCTTACTTGCTGTTAGCGGGGGATTGGATAGTATGGTTTTAGTACACCTTTTTCAGCAATTGGACTATGAAATTGTGGTGTTGCATTGTAACTTTCAGTTGCGTGGTGTGGAAAGTTTTGGTGACCAGCAATTTATTCAAGAATACACAAGCCAAAATGGGATTTCGTTCTCGTTTACGCAATTTGATACAGAGGCTTTCGCTAAAGATTACAAATTATCAACCCAGCTGGCTGCAAGAGAGTTGCGTTACAGTTGGTTTTACGAGCAACTCGAAATTCAAAAAGGAGATTATGTTTTGACAGCTCATCACGCGGATGATAATCTGGAAACCTTTTTAATCAATCTTTCGCGAGGAACTGGTTTGGATGGGTTAACTGGAATCCCTGCTCAAAATGATATCGTAATTCGTCCTTTACTTCCTTTTACCAGACAAGAGATTGAAGAATATGCTACCCAAAATAAGTTGGTTTGGCGTGAAGATAGTAGCAATACTTCAGATAAATACTTGCGAAATAAAATTCGCCATCATTTGATTCCTGTTTTGAAAGAGTTGAATCCTAATTTCATGAATTCTTTTGAAAAGACACAGACGTATTTGCAAGAATCTCAAGAATTGGTAGCTGATGCTGCTATTATGGTGTACCAACAAGTAGCAAAAGAAAAAGATGGTGACATTTATTTTGATATCAATCAACTTTTAAAACTGCCTAATTATACTTCGTATTTGTACCAATGGCTGACAGAATTTGGTTTTACTGCCTGGGAAGATATTTATGATTTGGTAACCAATCAGTCAGGTAAACAAGTTTTTGCACCTCAGTTTAGACTAATAAAAGATCGAGATTATTTGATTTTAAGTCCTTTAAAATTAGCAACAGATAAGCAAGAGTTCTTAATTGAATCGATTGAATCGAAAGTTAATTTTCCCTTAAATATGCTGTTTTCCAATGTAACTGAGATAAGTGCTACATCAAATTCAGCTATATTTGTTGACCAAGATAAATTACAATTTCCACTGGTTTTGCGTCGTTGGAACGAGGGTGATGTTTTTCAACCGTTTGGAATGGGAGGGAAGTCAAAAAAGGTAAGCAAATTATTCAAAGATGAAAAGTTGTCCTTGATTGAGAAAGAAAATGTTTGGCTTTTGTGTTCTGAAAGTCAAGTAGTTTGGGTTGTTGGAATTAGACAAGACGAACGATTTAAAATAGATTCAAAAACAAAAAAAATACTAAAAATAGCAATCGAATAATGAAAAAAATAGTTGTTTTATTAGTGATGGTATTGGCTTTCGCCAAAGGAAATGCACAGCTGTTGAATCCAGTAAAATGGACCACTCAAATTGAGAAAAAATCAGATGGATACTATGTGCTTACTTTTAATGGAGTGATTGATACTGGTTGGCATTTGTATTCGCAATTCACAGCTGAAGGAGGTTCGCTGCCATTGGAAGTGCTTTTTAAAAATCAAAAAGGCAATTTTGAATTGATTGGCAAAACAAAAGAAAGTAAAACGAAAACGGCTTACAATGATATATTTGAAGTCAATGAAACTTTTTTTGAGAAAAAAGCGCAATTGATACAAGAGATTCATGTGATAAATCCGAAACTCGCAAAAGTAGAAGTAAGTTTGAATTATCAAGTGTGTAAAGACGCTTGTATCAATTTAGAAAAGAATTTTACATTCGTAATTCCTTCTCAATCAAAAGAGGTTGAAAATGTTGTGTCAGTTCAGGATTCGGTAAAAACAACAGCTGTTGTTGCGTCAGATGAAGTTGTAAATAAAGAAAATTCAGCAACTGTTCAATCTACTGCAACAACACCTGTAACAGAACCAGAAAAAGGATTGCTTTCCATTTTTATTATTGCATTTTTCTCTGGATTCGCAGCTTTATTAACTCCTTGTGTGTTCCCTATGATTCCAATGACGGTAAGTTTTTTTACCAAACAAAGTAAGTCAAAGGGCGCTGGCGTTCGAAATGCTATTTTTTATGGGGTTTCGATTATTGTGATTTATGTATTGTTAGGGGTTTTGGTAACTTGGCTTTTTGGAGCTGATGCCTTGAATGCACTTTCAACTAATGTTTGGTTCAATTTGTTTTTCTTTATTTTGTTAGTAGTTTTTGCTGCTTCATTTTTAGGAGCTTTTGAAATTATGTTGCCTAATTCTTGGGCAAATAAAGTCGATAGTCAAGCCGATAGAGGAGGTATGATAGGTATTTTGTTCATGGCTTTGGCGTTAGCAATCGTTTCTTTTTCATGTACAGGTCCTATTGTAGGAACCTTATTAGTACAAGCGGCTTCTAAAGGCGGAATTGCTCCAATTGTTGGAATGTTAGGATTTTCATTGGCATTAGCCTTGCCGTTTATGTTGTTTGCACTATTTCCGGGCTGGTTAAATTCGTTACCAAAATCAGGAGGATGGTTGAATACGGTTAAAGTAGTTTTAGGCTTTTTAGAATTGGCTTTAGCCTTTAAATTCTTATCCAATGCCGATTTGGTTTTACAATTACATTTGCTAGAAAGAGAAGTGTTTTTAGCTATTTGGATTGCTATTTTTGGTACGTTAGCCTTGTATTTATTTGGAAAAATTACGTTGCCACACGATAGTCCGATGACACATATTTCAGTTGGGCGATTGTCTTTAGGTTTGGTGGTGTTGTCATTTACGATATATATGATTCCGGGATTGTGGGGAGCGCCTTTGCAACTAATCAATGCTTTTCCGCCACCAATGGAATACAGTGAAAGTCCTTTAGGAATAGGAGCAAGCTCGGTTAATTCTAGTTCATCTGTTTCAACTTTGCCAGAGGGAGCTAAACTCGGACCGCATCAAATTGTAGTTTTTGATGATTATGACAAAGGATTGGCTTATGCAAAAACAGTAAACAAGCCGATTATGTTGGACTTTACGGGTCATGCCTGTGTTAATTGTCGTAAAATGGAAAATAATGTTTGGTCTGATGAACGTATTTTGACAATTTTAAAAAATCAAGTAGTTGTGATTTCTTTGTATGTTGATGATAAAAGAGAGTTGCCTAAAAGCGAACAGTTAATTTCTAAAACAACAGGAGCAAGTATTGAAACTATTGGTGATAAATGGACTGATTTTATGATTTCAAAATACAAAACGAATACACAGCCTTTGTACGTGTTGACTGATTTAGAAGGAACTAGTTTGAATTCAAAACAGCCTACTATTAGTTTTGTTGGTATAGAAGAATATGAATCGTGGTTAAAAGAAGGTCTTTCGAACTTCAAGAAATAATAAAAGAATCTCTAAAATAGATAAACCGCAAGTTGTATAATTTGCGGTTTTTTTGTGCATAAAAAAACACCCTAAAATTTAGGGTGTTTTAAAAAAAATATCAAGTGGAGTAACTATTATAGAAATTCTCCGTGTTGAGTAATATCTAATCCTAATTCTTCTTTGTCTTCACTAACTCTTAGAGGAGTAATTTTGTTTACAATAAAGAATAAAGCATAAGAAGCAGAGAAAGCAAAGATAGATACTAATACAAGTGCTTTTAATTGGGTTAAGAACAAAGTAGCATCACCAAAGATTAATCCTTGATTGTCGCCAACAATTGGGTTAATTGCTTTAGAAGCAAATACCCCTGTTAATAACATACCTACCATACCACCAACACCGTGACAAGCAAATACATCTAAAGCATCGTCAATTTTTCCTTTAGGGAATTTCATTACCATAAAGTTACTGATGATACTAGCAATAATACCTATAGTGATTGCGTGAGGAATGCTTACAAACCCAGCAGCAGGAGTGATGGCAACTAAACCAACAACTGCACCAATACAAGCTCCCATTGCAGATAATTTATGACCTAAAATTTTATCTAAGAATACCCAAGCCATTGCAGCAGCAGCAGCAGCAACTGTAGTAGTTCCTAATGCTTGAGCAGCAAGTCCGTTAGATCCTACAGCTGATCCTGCATTGAAGCCAAACCAACCAAACCATAATAAACCAGTTCCTAATAATACATAAGTAATACGAGCTGGGTTTACTTTTTGAACTTTTCTTTTTCCTAAGAAGATAGCGCCAGCTAAAGCAGCCCAACCAGCACTCATGTGTACTACAGTTCCACCAGCGAAGTCAAGAACTCCCATTTTGAAGAATAATCCATCAGGATGCCAAGTCATGTGGCACAATGGAGCATAAATTACTAATATAAATAACACCATAAATAATAAGTAAGCCCAGAAACGAATACGCTCTGCAAAAGCTCCTGTAATTAATGCTGGTGTGATGATGGCAAATTTAGCCTGAAAGAAAGCAAATAAAAGCAAAGGAATAGTTGGTGCTAGTTCCCAAGCTGTATTAGCGCTTACTCCATTAAATAACATATTTGAAGTAGGATCTCCAATGATTCCTCCTATAGATGGTCCAAAGCATAATCCAAATCCAACTAGTACCCACAATACAGTTACGATTACCATAGCCATAAAACTTTGTAACATCGTACTAATTACATTTTTCTTTCCTACCATTCCTCCGTAGAAAAACCCTAATGCAGGAGTCATAATTAATACCAAAGCAGATGCAACAATCATCCATGCTGTGTCTCCGGTATCTAATTTTAATTCAACAATATGAGCCCCTAGTTTTGCTGACTCAACAACAAAATAATTTGAGAAAAAAGTAAGTCCCAAAACAGTGATTAGAATCACACTTAAAACAATTTTACGCATAACTTTTAATTTTAAATTTTTGATAAAAGTATAAAAATATCACATTGACCCATAAAAAAATAGGGGGTAATTATAAATTTTTATGAAATAATTAAATTACACCTGTAATTTTTTAGGGTTTAACGTAATTTTAAACTGATATTTTGAATTTGATAATCTTATTTTTCATGTTTATAAGTAAATAAGTAGTTTTTTCAGCTGTTTAGTAATTTAAAAAGGCCAATTACAACTAGTAATTGGCCTTTTTAATCTTATGAGTAATTAAAGAAGATTATTTTTGGTTGAATTTGGTTTTATACCGATCATTTAATTTAGTTTGATGTGTTTCTAAACTAATTGATCTTCCTTGAATGAAAGCAGTGGTGAGTTTATTTGTTCTCATGTCTAAAGCATCTCCCTCTGAAATAAATAAAGTAGCATCTTTCCCAACTTCTAATGTTCCGCAAAAAGTGTCAATACCCAGTATTTTAGCAGTATTTGAAGTGATCAATTGTAAGGCTTGTTCTTTTCCTAATCCATAAGCTGCACAAGTACCAGCAAGAAAAGGTAAATTTCTTGTTCCCATTCGTTCATGTGCTCCGCTATTTTCTAAACCCACTACAACTCCCTGGTCAGTAAGTAATTTAGCTAGTTTAAATGGTAAGTCAACATCATCGTCATCATTTTCAGGCATTTCATGAACGCGTTTTAGCAAAACTCCTATGTGATTGTCTTTAAGATAATTTCCAATTTTATAAGCTTCATATCCGCCAACAATTACAATTTTCTCAATACCATTGTTTTTGGCTAGTTGAATTGCATCTATCATTTGTTTTTCTTCACCAGCATGAATAAATAAAGTTTGTTCACCGTTAAATAGTCCTTTAGTAGCTTCAAAAATTAAATTTCGCTCTTTAGCGGGAGTAGTATTGTATGCTTTTGCATTAGTGAAAAATGTATTTATTTCTTGAATTTGGTTTGTATATTCTTTATTAGCTTCAATAGTACCAGGTTCAAACCAAGAGCCACTTCGTTTAAAACTAGAAGGAAATTCCATATGAATTCCATCATTTTCTTTCACCACAGCATCACTCCAATGCCAAGCATCTAATTGTACAATTGATGAAGTTCCAGAAATTATTCCACCTCTAGGAGTAATTTGCGCCATTAAAATTCCGTTAGGTCTTACCGTTTCAATAACTTTTGAATCAGCTGTATAAGCAATCAAACTTCTAACATGTGGATTATAGGTTCCTATTTCAGATTCGTCGTCAGACGATTTTACAGCATCTATTTCGACTAATCCAAGAGTAGAGTTAGGCGCAATAAATCCAGGATAGACTTCCTTGCCTTTGGCATCAATTACGGTTTCATAGTTTGAAATGGCAATATTCTTATCATTGGATACTAAATCAATTTTTCCGTTTTTAAAACCAATAGCACTATTATCTAAAACGGTTCCGTTTCCAATGTGTGCTTTCGCATTTATAATCAATACGGATTTTTGTTGTTTTGGTGCTGGAGTTTGTTGTGCTGTACTTACCAATGATAGTCCTAGGGCTATTGTTAAGTAAACTATTTTTTTATGTATCATAATTGTAATAATTAATTTAAATGAATAAATGAACCTAAATTAGTATTCCATTGTGTCACAATGGTATTCTGTTCGTTCTGCTTTTTTAGGTTCTTGTGTAATCATTCCTTTGTTTTTCTCTTCTAATAATTGACCAATTAAAACACTTCTTTCTTTGGCAATCGCTTTTCGTTGTTCTTCATCTCTTTGTGAATCAAAGTAAACTACACCTTCAATAATTGTTTTTTCAGCTTTAGCATAAATAGATAAAGGATTGGTATTCCAAAGCACCACATCGGCATCCTTACCAATTTTTATACTTCCTACTTTGTCATCGATATGCAATAGTTTTGCTGGATTTAATGTGACAAATTTCCAAGCTTCTTCTTCAGAGATATTGCCATATTTTACCGCTTTAGCAGCTTCTTGATTCAATCGTCTTGACATTTCTGCATCGTCTGAATTATAGGCTACAACAATACCTTTATTATGCATAATAGGTCCATTGAACGGGATAGCGTCATTTACTTCGAATTTATATGCCCACCAATCCGAAAATGTAGACGCACCTACACCGTGTTCTTTCATTTTATCAGCTACTTTGTATCCTTCTAAAATATGAGTAAAAGTGTTTACTCTAAAATTAAATTTTTCGGCTACATTCATCAACATTAAAATTTCAGATTGTACATAAGAGTGACACGTGATAAAACGTTCTTGATTCAATATTTCAGCCAAAGTTTGTAATTCTAGGTCTACTCTTGGTGCTTTTCCTTTTTTAGAACTATTGTAGTTTTTCCAAGCCAAATCGTATTCTTTTGCGCGTTGGAAGTAATCGGTAAAAACTTGTTCAACACCCATTCTTGTTTGAGGGAATCGGGTAGGGTTGATATTGCCCCAATTCGATTGTTTTACATTTTCTCCCAAAGCAAATTTGATGAATTTTGGTTGGTTTTTGTATAACATTTCGTCTGGCGAAAGTCCCCATTTCCATTTCACAATAGCCGAACGTCCTCCGATAGGGTTTGCAGAACCGTGTAGCAATTGAGAAATTGTTACTCCACCTGCTAAATCTCTATAAATATTAGGATCTTCTGAATTGACTACATCTTGTATAGTTACCTCTGCACTTGAATTGTGTCCTCCTTCGTTAACTCCTCTAGAAATAGCAATATGTGAATGTTCATCAATAATACCACTAGTAAGATGTTTGCCTTTAGCATCAATAACTGTTGCTTTTGGGTCAGAAAGATTTTTTCCAATAGCAGCTATTTTTCCTTCTTTAATTAATACATCGGTATTTTCTAAAATACCTTCCTTTTCATTAGTCCAGATAGTAGCATTTTTAAACAATAAATTTTGAGTTGCTAATTTTTGTTCGTTACCAAAAGCTACATTCGGGAAAGTGACAGGTTGAACTGGATTTAATTTTTCTTCTTTTTTATCTTCTGGATCAGCTTTGAATTCGGATGTTTTAGTTGCTGTCCAGCTCACTTCTTTTCCATCTTTAATAATTGCTTTTCCTCCTAAATTAGGTGTTGATCTTAAATAAGTACTAAGTCTAGTAAAATTAGTTTTTAATGAATCGGATGGTTTAATAATAGTAGTCAACCATTGATTAGCAATTGTGATTTTGGAATTTAATTTTTTATTATCAGCAGTTGTAATCTCTGACTTTGGACTCGTCATTTCGCCACTAATCTTCCATTTAAAAGTTTCATTATTAATGACTAAATCATAATTGCCGCGAATGTCTTTTGTAGTCATATCATTGACTACAAAGCGACTTCCTTGTACCCAGTTTTCATAGATAACTGTTTTTTTGTCAAAATAATCACCTGAAGTGATGATGAAATTGGCGTAGCTACCGTTGTTCAATGTTCCAATTTCATTGCTTTTACCAATAATTGAAGCAGGAATTGTTGTCAACGCTTCTAAAGCTTTTGTTGCATTAAAACCATATTGAACCGCTTTTAGCAAATTGGTTCTGAAATTCTCTGTTTTCTTTAAATTATCGGTGGTTAATGCAAATACGATTCCGTTATCAGCTAATACTTTTGGGTTAGTAGGTGCTTGGTTCCAAAAGCGAAAATCTTTTAATTCCATTTGATTGGCCTGAATTGGATCAGATACATCATACGCTTCAGGGAAGTTGACAGGAATGATAAATTTAGCATTCGTTTTTTTAATTTCGTCTATTCGTTCAAATTCATTTCCGCTTCCTTTTAGAATATAGTTGATGCCAAATTCTTTTGCAATTTTTGAAGCACGTAAACTATTTAATTTGTCTTCAGAGGCAAATAACTGAACTAAATTTTGATTCTCAATTAAAGCTTCAAGTGAAATGTCTTTGGTTTCTGAATTTCCTTTTTTGTACCAATCCATATCAAAATACATTTGACGAATTAGTGCCATCATTCCCATTAATGAACTTGGATATGATTGTGTAGTTAATGCACTTCGTGTAAATCCAAAATGATTGGTAATTTTATTAGCTAATAGACGTTTGCTATTGTCAAAATTGTTTAATGCTATTAAAGTTCCTGTACCTCTTGCAATACC
>JACCDW010762463.1_pt1 | contig 11284 bp, 8 predicted proteins | sample 7449781 | NCBI WGS metagenome assembly JACCDW01 (sample SAMN15323449, study PRJNA562643) | freshwater metagenome | isolation source: river surface water | place: USA:Blue River Watershed | collected 2017-08-18
ACCTCCCCTCCCCTCGCCTAGACATCCCTTAATTGGAGCCAAATAAATTGGGGTCAGACCCCAATTTATTTGTGACATCTGATGGGTGAGCTGGCAAAACTGCTGGGGTGCGACGACTCACTTCATTGGGGGCTGGCCCCAATTTATTCTCTTGGAGGGGCGGTTGCTGGTGTGGGGTTAGGGGATGGGGGTGAGTTTGGCCACGGAGAGGGCGAGCCATTTTTGGCCGTGGCGGGGGAAGTTGACTTGGGCGCGGGCGTCGTCGCCGCTGCCTTCGACTTGGAGGACGGTGCCTTCACCGAATTTGGTGTGGAAGACTTGCACGCCGGACTGGACCCAGGCGTTGGGGCCGGGGCTTTGGGTTTGGCGCGGGTTTTGGCTCAGGCGCTCGGCGCTGGTGACGGTTTGGGTCCAGTCGCTGGGGGCTTGGCGCCAGGCGGCTTGGGGGCTCACATGGCCGGAGCCGGGGCCGCTGTAGAGGCCTTTGGCGGGGGTGAGCCACTTGAGGGTGTGCTCGGGGAGTTCATCGAGGAAGCGACTGCGCAGGTTGTAGCGGGTTTGGCCGTGCAGCATGCGGGTCTGGGCGTGGCTCAGGTAGAGGCGTTTGCGCGCGCGGGTGATGGCCACGTACATGAGTCGGCGCTCTTCTTCGAGTCCTTCGAAATCGCTCATGGCGTTTTCATGGGGAAACAGTCCCTCTTCCAAGCCGGTGATGAAGACGGCGTCGAACTCCAAGCCCTTAGAGGCGTGGATGGTCATCATTTGGATGGCGTCCTCGCCGGCTTGGGCCTGGTTGTCGCCGGATTCGAGCGCGGCGTGGGTGAGGAAGGCGGCCAGGGGTGAGAGGGTCTCGCCGGTGTCGGGGGCGATGGTGGGGTCGATTGGCGCGTCGCTCGGCGGGCTGTCCGAGGCGGCTTGCGCAGCGCCCTCGGGTAAGGCGACGGCGTCGCGCCCAAAGCCCTCTTGGGTGACGAAGCTCTCCGCGGCGTTGACGAGTTCGTTGAGGTTCTCGATGCGGTCAGCCCCCTCACGCTCGTTTTGGTAGTGGGTGATGAGGCCGGACTGGTCGATGACGAGTTCGATGATCTCGCGCAGGTTGAGTCCGGCGGTTTGCTCGCGCATGACGTCAATGCGCGCCAAAAACGCACCCAAGTTGGCCCCAGCCTTGCCAGGCACGGCGCTCACGGCGTCAGCAAGCGCGCAGCCGGCGGCGCGGGCCGCGTCTTGCAGTTGTTCGATGCTGCGCGCGCCAATACCGCGCGGGGGGAAATTGACGACGCGCAGGAAGCTGGTGTCGTCGCGGGGGTTCTCCAGCAAGCGCAGGTAGGCCAAGGCGTGTTTGATTTCGGCGCGCTCGAAAAAGCGCAAGCCCCCATAGACGCGGTAGGGCATGGCGGCATTAAAGAGGGCCGTCTCTATCACGCGGCTTTGCGCGTTGCTGCGATAGAGGATGGCGATTTCGTGGCGATGGGCAATGCCGTTGGCGCCCGGCCCATCACGGCCATCGCGCAGGAGCTGCTTGATTTCTTCCACCAGCCACTGGGCCTCGGCAAAGTCGCTCGTGGCTTCATACACCCGCACGGGTTCACCCTCGCCTTGCTCGGTGCGCAGATTTTTGCCCAAGCGGTTGCGGTTGTGACCGATGAGGTGGTTGGCGCTGTCGAGGATATTGCTGTAGCTGCGGTAGTTTTGTTCGAGCTTGATGGGGTTTTCGACGCCATATTCCCGCACAAAGTCGGCCATGTTGCCCACGCGCGCACCGCGAAACGCGTAGATGCTTTGGTCGTCATCGCCGACCGCAAAGATGGCGCCGCCCTCTTGCGAGGGAGCGCCGACGATCATTTTGATCCATGCGTACTGCAAGGTGTTGGTGTCTTGGAACTCGTCGACCAGCACGTGGCGGAAGCGGCGGCGGTAGTGTTCACGCAAGGGGTCGTTGTCGCGCAACAACTCATAGGTGCGCAACATCAGTTCGCCAAAATCCACCACGCCTTCGCGTTGGCACTGGGCTTCATAGAGATCGTAGATTTCAACGCGCTTGCGGTCGTCGGCGTCACGCACGGGAACGTCTTTGGGGCGCTGAGCGTCTTCTTTGCAACCGGCGATGAACCATTGCAGCTGCTTGGGCGGGAAGCGCTCTTCGTCGACTTGGAACTGTTTGCACAGGCGCTTGATGGCGCTGAGCTGATCCTGCGTGTCGAGGATCTGGAACGACTGGGGCAGATTGGCCAATTTCCAATGCGCGCGCAAAAAACGGTTGCACAGGCCGTGAAAGGTACCCACCCACATGCCCCGTACGGGCACGGGTAGCATGGCGGAGAGCCGGGTGAGCATTTCGCGCGCCGCTTTGTTGGTGAAGGTCACGGCCAAAATGCCGCCCGGACCCACCCTGCCCTGCTGCAGCAGCCAGGCGATGCGGGTGGTGAGCACGCGCGTCTTGCCCGAGCCGGCGCCAGCCAAGATGAGGGCGTGCTGATCGCCCAAGGTGACGGCTTTGGCTTGCTCGTTGTTGAGGCCTAGCAAGAGGGGGGAGGCGGCGTCGGAGTCACCGGTTGCCGTGCCAAAAGTGGGTTGCATGGGGGGGATTTTAGGTGGCAGACAAGGCTGTTAGAATCGATCACCGGGCCCAAGCTTCTTGCGCCCGGTTTTTTGTTGCCTGTCAGGTTCGCCTTTGCGACCCCAGCACATCACAACCGGCCAGGCCAAGCGCTCAATTTTTTGTTTTCTTTGGAGCTTGGAATCATGGAAATCTTTGATTACGACAATATTCTGTTGCTGCCCCGCAAGTGCCGGGTCAATAGCCGCTCTGAGTGCGACGCAGGCGTGACTCTGGGTAGCCGCAAATTCCGCCTGCCGGTGGTGCCCGCGAACATGAAGACGGTGGTGGACGAATCCATCTGCGTCTGGATGGCCAAAAACGGTTATTTTTATGTGATGCACCGCTTCGACATCGACAATGTGAAGCTGGTGCGCGACATGCATGCGCAAGGGGTATATGCCTCGATCTCTTTGGGTGTGAAAAAACCCGATTACGAAACGGTCGATCGCCTCAAGTCAGAGGGCTTGATTCCGGAGTACATCACGATCGACATTGCGCATGGCCATGCCGATAGCGTGCGCGACATGATTGGCTACCTCAAGCAACACCTGCCGCAGAGTTTTGTGATTGCGGGCAATGTGGCCACGCCCGAAGCGGTGATTGACCTCGAAAACTGGGGCGCTGACGCCACCAAGGTGGGGGTGGGCCCGGGCAAGGTGTGTATCACCAAACTCAAGACGGGCTTTGGCACAGGGGGCTGGCAACTCTCCGCGCTCAAATGGTGCGCTCGTGTCGCGACCAAGCCGATCATTGCGGATGGCGGCATCCGCAGTCATGGCGATATTGCCAAGAGCATTCGTTTTGGCGCGAGCATGGTGATGATCGGTTCGCTCTTTGCGGGCCACGAGGAATCGCCGGGTAAGACGGTGGAAGTCGATGGCGAGTTGTTTAAGGAATACTACGGCTCGGCGTCTGACTTCAACAAAGGCGAATACAAGCACGTCGAGGGCAAGCGTATTCTGGAGCCGATCAAGGGCAAACTGGCCGACACCCTGGTGGAAATGGAGCAGGATGTGCAAAGCTCCATTAGTTATGCCGGGGGCAAGAGCCTCATGGACATCCGCAAGGTCAATTACGTGATTCTGGGTGGCGACAACGCCGGCGAACACCTATTGATGTGAGCGCCGCGCCAACGGCGGGGGCTGGCTTAGCCCCTAGCCATTGGCGACGTGGGAATTACTCGCCCAAGACCAATTCCGACGCGACGCGGTGCAGGCTGTGGCCGGACTGGGCCATGGCTTCAACAATGTTGAAGTGGTGCAGGCTTGGGGCGACGGCGCACAGCGGGACGCGCTTTTCTCCCCAGGCATCCCGGATGGATTGGTTCTGGCGCAAAAACTCGGCGCTTTCCTCTCCACCAGCCACCGCGTAGAGCTTGCCATGCTTGGGCGCAGGCATGCAGGCTGGGCTCACGCGCAAGGCTTCGGCGGGGGTCAGGCGCAAATCGTTTTCCAAAAAATCCACGTGCAAGAGGGGTCTTAAGTCGTGCACGCCGGAGACCGTCATGGCGGCCTTGACCAAATCGGCCGGCAAATCTGCCCCCACTTGTTTCCACTGGCAGGCCAGCATCATGCTCGCGAGGTGCCCTCCCGCAGAGTGACCGATGACCGAGATGCGATCCCGGTCGCCGCCAAACTGACGGATGTTGCGCCAAACCCAGGCCAAGGCCTCTGTCATTTGCAGACAGATCTGGGCAATCGTGACTTGGGGACACAGCGCGTAGTTCACCACCACGACCAAGGCCCCTTGGTGCGTGAATGAGGGCGCGATGAAGGAGAAATCGGATTTATCCAGAGAGCGCCAGTAGCCCCCATGGATGAAGACCATAACTGGCATGGATTTGCCTGCCACGGGGGGAGGAAACACATCGAGCCCCATGTTGGGCCCTTGGCCATAGGCGATGTCGACAAAGGCAAGCTCTTGATCACGGACTTGCGCCGAGGCGGTTTTCCATTGCGCGAAATGATGCGCGTGGTCGGGCACCATGGCGCGGTTGTTGTACATGGCGTCATACCAAGCGGCATCGTGCTTCATATCTTTTTCTCCAATCGGATCTGGGCGTTGAGCCAACTGCGGTTTCGGGTTTCACTGGATTCGGCGAGCGATCCGTTGTTATAGGTATTGCCCGTGGTAAAGAGGCGTGGATCGAGGTTGTTCAAGCTCAAGCGCCAAGAGGTGCGAGGATCCGCGCGCCAGACGACATAGGCGTCAACGACGCGCTTCTGCGAAGTGAAGAGGGTTTGCACTTCGCTTGTGCGGGTGGTGTAGCCGGGGTTGTAATTGAGATTACCCCCCACGGTAAAGGGGGCGCTGCGCAGGCGGTAGTCACCGCCCAAGTTGAGGGTCATGCGCGGTTGTTGATCCAGCCGGTTGTTGGGGCCTGGCACGCTCAAGACGCGGCTGCGGAAAAAGCTCGCATTGCTGCGCAGGTCGACGGCAGGGGCGCTGCTCACCCACTGGTTCAAGCGGAATTTGGCTTCGAGTTCGAGTCCTTCCGTGACGGCTTCACCTATGTTGCGCGGCATGCTCACCCAGCGCTGGTCCCCCGTGGCCTCGAGGCTGGTGACCGAGCGAATGAGGTTTTGGACGCGGCGGTGAAAAACGCTGGCACTGAGTACCCCGCCCTGGGCGAGGTAACGCTCGACCGCCAAATCCAGTCCCAAAGCCACTTCCGGTCGCAAATCGGGGTTGCCCATGGTGTCAGGGTTGGTAGGGCTGTTGATGTCGCGACTGTAGGAACGGCGCGCCATCAGGTTAGGCATGGTGGGCGTGCGAAAGCTCTTGGAGAGGCTGATGCGGAATTGATCGTTGCGCTCGGGGTTGGGTTTGTACAGCCCATGTAACAGCGGTGTGAAGACCGCGCTTTGATTGTGCTGTTCGCCCGCGCCGTTGTTGCCTTGGGTGACCAGGCTTTCGTGCCGCACCCCGCCGTGCAAGGCCCATTTGGGGTTGACTTGCCATTCGTCTTGGGTATAGAGCGACCAACGCTCGGTGCGCGCGCTGAAATCGCCGCTGGCGTTGAGCAAGCTCAGGCTGGAGCGAACGCTTTGCGAGCGTTGCACCGCTTCGACTTCCACGCCCGAAATCCATTGATGCCCCCCACCCAAGATGCGGGTGTATTTGCTCGAGAGAGTGACGGAACGATCTTGGGTGTTGGTGATGTCACGATACCCGGTGATGAGGTTACCCGTGAGGGGGGTTTGGTCAAAGACGGTTTGACTGTCCCAGCCTCCGATGTTGAATTTGTGCTCGAGGTTGCTGTCGGCCCCCAGCCGCTGCCGCCATTGACCCAAGACGCGACCTACGCCAAAGTGATTGTCATTGTGGGTGGTGGCGGTGCTTTGCGCGGCAAGGGGTTGGGTTTGCAGAAGGTTGACGTCGCCTTGGGTGACCCCGCGTGAGAATGCAAAAAAGGGCGAAAGGATGAGTGACTCACCGGGTCCTAGGCGTTTTTGCAGTCGGGCATTCGCACTCATGCCCTCGCGGCGGAAGTGGCTGTCGATCTGGCGTTGGCGCAGCACGGTCGCAAGGGGCAGGGGTTGGCCTTGGGCGTCGAAGGTTTCACGACGAATATCGGTTTCGCTGGAGTCGGGGCCGGCCCAAGAGTTGAACGCGAGGGTGTAGTTGGCACTCCAGTCTTCGCCCACCGCATTGCGCGTCATGGTGACCTGTGGCGCGTAATAGCCGCCCTGTGCAGAGAGTGTGGCCTTCACGTCAGTGGGCATGCCACGCTGGCCTTCGCGCATGATGATGTTGATGGTGCCCGCAATGGCTTGGGCGCCGGTCTCGGCGGTGGGGGCGCGTAGGATTTCAATGCGCTCGACCATTTCCGGGGTTAGCGACTCGATGGAGAATCCCGGGGGCAAGCGCTGACCATCGAGCAAGATCTGGGTGTAGCCGCGGCTCAAGCCGCGCATGCGCACGGCTCCAAAACGCCCGGGTGGGCCGTCGATGCTGATGCCGGGTTGACGTTTGAGGACTTCTCCGATGGTGGAATCGCCTTGCCGCTCGAGCTCCTCACGGCCAATGACGATTTTGCTGGCGGTGGACTCACGCCGCTGCTGGAGTTCGTTTTGCCGATCCCCCGTGATTTCGACCCGTCCTAGGTCGGGCGTGGACGCGTTCTGCGCCCATGCTGCGACGCAAGCGAGTGCCGCCAAAGCCACTGCGGCTCGGTGAAAACCAAGGGGGGGAATTTGCATACGGGTAAGTTTACCCGTCGATAATGCCCCCTACTGTCATTCGGGCATCAGCCCGTCCCCCAAAAAAGATCGCGACATGAGCCAAGAACCGTTGTTCCACACCTATGAAATCAAGAGCGCCAGCCTCAGCTTGGTGTCCTTTTTGTTGAAATCCGCCGATTTGGCCTCGGTTCAAGCCGATGTGGCGCGCCGTCTGGGCGCGACGCCCGGTTTTTTTGATCAAGACCCGGTGGTGATCGACCTGAGCCAAATTGACGCTCCCCAAGCGGAGGTGGATTTCGCTTCGCTGTGCTTGTTGCTGCGCGCCCATCAACTCTTACCCGTGGCCGTGCGAGGTATCCAGGACCATCATCGCGCGGCTGCCGCACAGGCAGGGCTTTTTGAGGCGCAGGATGTCCAAACGGTGGGATCCCGAACTGAAACCGTGGTGCAAGAAGTGGTACGCGAGGTGGAAGTCGTGCGCGAGGTGCCCGCGGCGAGCGCCAGTGCCTTGGTGGTGGACAAACCCCTTCGCTCGGGCCAGCATGTTTACGCTAGAGGACGCGATCTCGTGATGTTGGCCATGGTCAATCCAGGCGCAGAGATCATGGCCGATGGCCATATTCATGTTTATGCCCCACTTCGTGGCAAAGCCATTGCTGGCGCTCGGGGCGATGAATCAGCCCGCATCTTCACCACCTCGCTGGAGGCAGAGTTGGTGGCTGTCGCCGGTGTTTACCGCACCAGCGACGTGCCGCTACCGGCAGATGTCCTTGGCAAAGCCGCGCAAGTCCGACTGCAAGGCGACCGGCTGATCATGGAGAAGTTGTAAACTATCGCCTGTTATCAATTTTGCGATTCGCAAGGCTATTCATGACCAAAATCGTCGTTGTCACATCGGGTAAGGGAGGCGTGGGCAAGACCACCACCAGCGCGAGTTTTTCCGCCGGGTTGGCTTTGTCCGGGCACAAAACCGTGGTGATCGATTTTGATGTGGGTTTGCGCAACCTCGACCTGATCATGGGTTGCGAACGTCGTGTGGTGTATGACTTCATCAATGTCATTCACGGCGAGGCCACACTCAACCAGGCACTCATCAAAGACAAGCAGTGCGAGAATCTTTACGTGCTGGCCGCTTCGCAAACACGCGACAAAGAGGCCTTGACTCAAGAGGGTGTGGAGCGGGTGCTCAACGAACTCAAGGAAATGGGGTTTCAGTACATCGTCTGTGATTCCCCCGCTGGCATTGAAACCGGTGCCTTGATGGCCATGCACTTTGCCGATGAAGCCTTGGTGGTCACGAACCCGGAAGTTTCTTCGGTGCGTGACTCAGACCGCATTTTGGGCATGCTCAGCAGCAAGACCAAACGGGCGATTGAAGGCGATACCCCGATCAAAGAACACCTGTTGATCACGCGCTACAACCCCAGCCGCGTGCAAGACGGGCAAATGCTCTCGCTCGAGGACATTCAAGACATTCTGCGCATTCCGCTCATTGGCGTGATTCCGGAATCGGAAACGGTCCTCAACGCCTCCAACCAGGGGGTACCGGCCATTCACCTCGCGCAAACCGATGTGTCCGAAGCCTACAAGGATGTGATCAAGCGATTCCTGGGTGAAGATGTGCCGCTGCGGTTTACCGAAGCGGAAAAGCCGGGCCTGCTCAAGCGCCTGTTCGGGGGGAGGTAAACCATGTCGTTCCTGTCCTTTTTGTTGGGCGAGAAGAAACAGACGGCCAGTGTGGCCAAAGAGCGCTTGCAAATCATTCTGGCGCACGAACGCAGTGGTCGCAATGGCGCGCCGCCCTTGGACTACTTGCCCGCCTTGCAACGCGATTTGGTGGCCGTACTCTCCAAGTACGTGAAGATCAACCCCGAAGATATCAAGGTGAACCTGGAGCGTCAGGACAACCTGGAAGTGCTCGAGGTGAAGATCGAGTTGCCAGAATCGGCATAAGGCTTATTGCAAGCGCCGCCAGATGGCGCGTGTGACACTGCCAAAATCGCCCGCCAACTCGGTGAGCAAACCGTCGAGCTCGGCGCTGGGCGCTATCCCGCGCGACACCCATTCATCCAAGACATCGGCCCGCATGAACGCATGACGGGCCACCTGTTCGCGTAAGCCGCGTTCGGGTAAGACGAGTCGCCCAATGTCTTCACGCATGTGGCCCAGGGCTTGAATCCAGGGGTGCTGCAATTCCCCCCGGGAAAGCGCTCCGAACAGGACCTGTTGTTGGTATTGTTCGAGTGCCAGCATGCGTTGGTTACTTTGCGCAAAGGCTTGCTCAAGCGCCCGAGACGCCCCCACGGCGTTCATGAACCGCCACGAGACCAATTGCAGAGGGGATACACCGGGGAGGAAACGCGCGCGATAGGGTTGCGTGAGCTCTTGTGCGTAATGCATGGCCCAGCCCGCGAAGCGCCAGCTCCAATACGCATGGCCAGTGACCCGGGCGTGACGCGCGAGCGTCTGCCACAGGTGCATGCGTGACTCCAACAAGCTTCGGTTGGCGCCCTCGACCAGCGCATAGACCCATGACGATTCATGGTAGTAGCCGCGATGGAATAAGGCTTGCTCGCCCTGGGCAAGCTGCAACGTGCTCCAAGGTTGTCGGCCTAACCCATAGAGACGCCCAGCCTCGGTGCCGCTGTCGGCCCACAAGCCCAGATCCATCCCGTAGTCAGGTTCGTCCGAGGCCGTGGCAATGACATCGATCACGGGGACCGCATCTCCTTCGCGCAAGGCGACGAGTCGATGCCCCGCCGCAGCCGCCTCAGCCCCCGGCGCGACCACTTCCCGCGCGGCGATTTCCGTGCGCGCATGCGCACTCAACACAGACGGCAGGGGTTGGAGTTGCAAGAAGGGGGCGAGAGGCAACAAGGGGTTGATGCGCACGGCGGCCATGAAGCGGCGGCGCAATTCAGGCGCTTCTGCCTTGGGGTCAAAGCGATAGGCCAAGACCTCGGGACGGGGGGCGTAGTTGCGCACGTTGGCGCGCGCCCATTGTTCTTCCTCGCGCAGGATGAGCTCGAGCGCACCGGCCTGCGCGCGCAGGAACTGGTCGAGCGTTTCGACACGGACGGGAGGCTCCTGACGGGCATCGGGCAAAACCTGCAAGGCTTGCCAAGTGCCTAGGGCATGCTGGTTCCAAGCGCTCGCCCCTAGGGGGGCGAGGGCAAGACCGATGACGATTGCCGTGAGCCAAGCGCGCATGCGCGCTATTTTGCCTTGTGAACCTGACGAGGACCACCACGGGAAGGGGCGGGTTTACGGGGGGATGGGTGGGCACCGTGGGCGTTGCCAGCACTGTGCCCGGCTTTACCGGTCGCGTGGAATTTGCCACTACCGCCACCCCCGTGAGGCTTGCCAAAAGCAGGCTTATCGCCCTGGGCGTGACCGCCCTGCCCCGCGCCACGGGACTTCCCCCCACCGTGGGGTTTGCCATGGCTCGAGGGCTTGCGCCACTCATTGCCCTCTGGGCGACGACGCCCACGACCGGGCTTGCCCGAGGGCTGGCTGCGTTCGAGCCGGCCCTGTGGCTCTAGGCCCGGAATGACTTCGACCGGCATGGGTTGGCGGGTGAAGGCTTCGATGTCAAAGATTTTGCGCTTGTCACGGAACTCCGCCATGGTGATGGCCAAGCCATCGCGGCCGGCGCGGCCGGTGCGTCCAATGCGGTGGGTATAGTCCTCGGCCTTGAGCGGAAGCCCGAAGTTGAAGACGTGAGAGATGGTGGGCACATCAATGCCACGCGCGGCCACGTCGGTGGCGACCAAGAATTGCACGCGTCCCTGGCGCAAGGCCTGGAGACGGCGGTTGCGCAAGCCCTGGCTGAGCGCACCGTGCAAGGCGACGGCGGAAAAGCCGACTTGCTGGAGGTCGTTGGCGAGTTCGTCGCATTCGATCTGCGTGCTGGCGAATACGATGGCCTGATCGATTTTGGGATCGCGCAGCCAATGGTCCAGGATTTGGCGCTTGTGGCTACGGCTGTCGGCCCAATGCAGGATTTGGCGAATGTTGTCGTGTCGCTCTTGGGGCGAGTCCAACTGCACGCGATGGGGGGCGCGCATGAGGCGCTGCGCGAGTTGTTGCACGCGCGGCGCAAAGGTTGCGCTGTACATGAGTGTTTGCACGCGGGACTCGGTGAGGTTGTGGATTTCGGCGAGGTCGTCGGCAAAGCCCAAATCGAGCATGCGATCCGCCTCATCGAGCACCAAGGTTTGGACTTGGCTCAGGTCAATCTGGCGCGAGCGCTGCAAGTCGAGCAAACGACCGGGAGTGGCGACCACGAGGTCGGCATTTTGCAGACGCGCAATTTGCACCGCATAGGGCATGCCGCCCACGATATGGGCCACGCGCAGTCCTTTGCAATGGCGCACCAAGTCGATGGCGTCTTGCGCCACCTGCTGGGCGAGTTCTCGCGTGGGGCACAAAACCATGGCGCCGGGGACGGCGGCTTTGAAGTTGCGGGGGTTGGTCGGGTCCTTGCGGCGGGGGCGCTTGG
>JACCDW011375505.1_pt1 | contig 11279 bp, 14 predicted proteins | sample 7449781 | NCBI WGS metagenome assembly JACCDW01 (sample SAMN15323449, study PRJNA562643) | freshwater metagenome | isolation source: river surface water | place: USA:Blue River Watershed | collected 2017-08-18
AATACTTATTTTTTCTCCAACTTTAAAATTCAAATCAATTTGAGATTTTGGATCTGTTTCATACACTTTGAAACCTTTTTCAGTTTTATAATAAGTTCTAAAATTTGATGTTAAACTTAAATCTTTTTTTAAACTATATGATACAGATGTTTTTTTTGCTTGTAAAAATTTATCAAAAGATGAGTTTTTTTTTCTAAAATTATTAATTAAACTTCTTAAATATCCATTTGTTTTTGTATTTGTTCCATTAAAATGATCATAAATATCTTTTAGTAATTGAAAATCCTTTTTTTCAAATGTTATTTTATCAAATTCAATTGTATTTTCTGGACTACTTAGAATTTTGTTAAAAAAAACATCTAATTCTGGTCGTTTTTTGTGAAAAAGGGCAAAGTTTCCAGCATCAAACCAACATAATAAAGATGTATTTGTTAAAAGAGGTATTTGAAGTTCTGTACATACATCTGGTTTTATTTCAACTTTTGGGTATTGATTGTCTGTTTGTGTCAAAGGTAGTCCTATTTCATTTGCAAAAAAAACTTTTTTTGAACTTTCTGCACTCATTCTGCTTTTCTATCTATTTCCTTTTATCTTAAAATAACGGGCAATTTAAATTGCCCGTTATTTGCCGCTCCTGTAAGCATTTTAAATGCTTACAGGTCTAAACTAGCAGAATTTAAATTTTGAAAAATTTAAATTTTATAATTAAGGTTCTCCAAATTTTGGAGAACCTTACCAGAAATGGAAGCTCATGGCTCATTTGAACCTCATGCGTGGGAGAAAAAGGAAAATCCCCAAACATACTCTTTAACACCTTTGTATGGAGAACATCCAAAACCAAGTCAGCATATTTTAGGAATTGTGGGTGGAAATGAAGTGCCTTACAAAAATCGTGTGTTACAGGTTGATGCTGAATCAGATTTACGTGGAATCACCAGACCCAATACCTTCTGTCCAGACCGTCAATACAAACCTCTCCCCCAAAATGTCAGTGTTATTCGAAGAAATAATCCTAAAGAAAAAGTTTCAATTCAAGTGGTAACAACACCTTTAACACAGTCACAAATGTGGGCTTATCCGGCCACCATAGCACCGGAATCATTAAAGATTGAAACATGCTTCCAACCACATAAGTATTAGAGATAGTAGAATGTGTACAAATCCCCGACAAGCTAATTTAACACGTCCTAAATGGGATGATTTTCATCAAGCTGATGATTTGCGAATTGCGACTTACGCTGGAAGCTATGCCTTTGTTCCTTTTCGCAATTGTCCAACAACCTTTCCAGTCAATCCAACGATTCGCATACAAGAATCTGGTGACAGTTGGGTGAATGGAAAATGGAGAACAGAAGTGGAATCGGATTTAAAGGGAGTTGGTCGTCCGCCATCCAGATGGCGCGAGGATAAACTTTTATACAATCCAGCGACCAATGAAATGAATCAATTAGGATTATCACATGCGCAAGATGAAAATACCGCCCCATTAAATTTCAATCGTTTAACCAATCCTCCTTGTACCTTACGTACTACTGGTTGGAATCGTTGGCAACCCCTTTTTCATGATCCACAAACAACCTATGAAACTCCTTTTGATTTCTTAATTCCTTCTCGTGACATCGATAAATATAAATGCGCCTCCCATAAAATCCCTGATACTAATTTTACAGCTCAAGTTATTGAAAGAGAACAAAAAAAATATCAATAAATAATTTTTTTAAGAATATTATATGGTAAAAATCGAAAGACTTTTAACATATGATATGGTAGTATGGAGTTAGTTGCCTTAGCTGCTCTTGGAGGAGCAGGAATTTTCCTAGCCCAAAAAACACAAAAACAATATGCTTATCCTACAAAATCTTCTTCTGGAAATCCACAAGTTCGTAAAGCGATTCCTGTCAAGGAACCATTTTCAAATCCAACCGCCCAGGGCCAACAGAAAACAAGCTTACGAGGAAATAATCCACAACTTGACCTTTTGTATAATGATTTAATGAGTCAAAAACCTATTCCTTCTCAACCAAATGCTACAGCAAAAAATGGTTATGTCCCTTCCGGAACTTTATCAGTTCAACCACCAACTATGAAACCTTTAGGGGAATGGACTCCCAATCCAACCCCTATTACATCAGCCACCCCAGATGTTATGATGAATCCAGCAGGATTTGAAGGAAATCCAACCTATGTGGAAGGATATCTTGATGGAGGAAATACAATTGTAAGTCAATTAACTGGTCAAACAATGAATGCTTCTGATTTTACTCATAACAATATGCAGCCTTTCTTTGGAGGTCGTGTAAAACAAAATATGAATATTGAAGCAAATACAAACATATTAGGAGCATACACTGGTGAAGATAAGACAACTATAAGAAAAAAGGAAGTGGAAACAATGTTTGATAATACTCAAGTTCCTTTTGGAAATGTGTATGGAATGGAAAATAGTACTGATTTTATTCAATCCCGTATAAATGATCCACGTAATCGTGGTGGAGAACGTCCTTTTGAACCTGTAAAAGTAGCTCCAGGTGTTGGTGAAGGATTCAGTTCAACAGGCAAAGGTGGTTTCCAACAAATGGAAGTAAATGAATTAATGATGAAAAATATTCGTCGTACCGATGACTTACGTACTGCGAATAATCCCAAGTTAACCTACAATCAACCTGTTGTTCCTGGTCAACATATGATTGGAAAATCTATGGACAACGCTGGTGAAGTTCGTAAATATCGTCCAGATACCTTTTATATTGATGAATCTGGAGAACGCTTTGGTGTTGCTGGACAAGGTGAATTTACGAAAGAATCTTCTCGTCCAATCCAAATTTTACCTGAAACAACTCGTCCAGAAACATCGGTGGAATATATGGGTCCTGGAGCCAGTCAAGACTCTGGTATGAGTTATGTTACAGGAAGTTACCGTCTTCCTATGACACAACAATATGGAGGTGCTGGATATCGTAACGCGGATGGTAGTTCATACTTTGCGCAAGGTGCTAAAGATGATTATGGTAAGGAAGGTTTTGAAATTCGTCCAAATGAACGTTACTTTACTGGGGAACGTGTAATGGGTTTGAACTTGAGTCCTGCTGAAGCTGGAGCAACCACTGTTCATTTTGAAGATGATAGTCGTCCAACAAGACGCGCAGAAACAGTTGGTAATATTCAACAAGCTGGTGTTCCAACTGGATATGCTTCTTCTGCTCCAGCCATCACTGTTTGGGATCCAAATGATATCGCCAGAACCACAATCAAAGAAGGAACAATTTTTAATGACCGTTTTGGTATTGCGGCTCCAGCTGATGGACCCACCAAACTCAAAGCATATGATCCAGATGATATTGCTCGTCCAACTCAGAAAGCCCAAATTTCTGCGAAGAGTTCTTATGTAGGTGGTCCAAAAGCAGCTCATGAACGTTTCATGTCTCACACTTTTGCTTACAATATGAGATTAAATCCAAATAAACAACAAATTTCGAAAGGACGTAACCTCGCTGGTGGTAATATCCAATTATTCCGTGGAGATGAACCAAATGTAACCAGTAAAAAATTAGATATTGATGTTATCAACGATAGAGCTCCAGCAGTCAATCGTGCTGTTGATTTAGGACCAGGTGTTGCTGATTTAGGACGTGTTAAATACAGAGCTCCTTTGAAATTAGATGTTGGATTAGAAAGAAATCAACGTGAAATCATAGCAGCGACTGAAAATAATCCTCTTATGATTTCTTTACAAAAAAATGCAGAACATGATTCACGTTTAGCTTCACAATTGATGAAAGCGCGTCCTGAGTTATTTGCCTAAAGTCAAATAACACGCAAGCTGAGTTATTCACATAAATGTGAATACCAAACGCAAGCTGAATTATTCGCCTAAAGTCAAATAACACGCAAGCAGAGTTATTTACTTAAAAACTCCCCCTTTTGCTACCAGGAGGACTTCCATGTTTCTGTCTCCACATCCGTTGGGTTTTAAAAATTAAATATAACTTGCGATATTTCCGCATTCGAATTTGATACTGTTCTAAAAATTCTTGATGTTCAGGATTTTTTATTTCAGCCATATGTTTTTCAAAATATTTATATTGATTCCACAAAATACTATCACGGATATCATCGGCTTCGTTAAAACTTCTTCTAACTTTGAATGAATCTAAAAAATTTATGTAACGTGTTTCCAAATAAAGCAGTTTGGTTGATATATCCATCCATTCCTGCTCAGAAAGTTGGCTCGTTTGCTGTCCCATTACTTTAAAGTAAAATAAAAGTTTAAACAACTCCTTTAACAAATGTCAAAGAGGAATGCCGCAACCCGCTTGGTTAGTCTATGGTCCACCAGGATGTGGAAAAACAACTTGGATTCTATCCCAAGTCAAAGCTGCTCGTTGTAAATTATTTCACTGGAACGCCAGAACCGACAGAACTTTACGCGAAGGTCGTGAAAGTTTACACCAACAAGTTCGTTTAAAAGAACCGTATATTGTTTGGATCGAAGGAGCTGATGACTTAACTCCAGAAGCCCAAGCGTTTCTCAGAAGAATTCTGGAAACTGTCAGTCAGCCAGTTCAGTGCATTCTGGAATGCCGAGATCCTCAACGAATCACACCAGCTATCCAAAGCCGTTGCGAATGGAAGCAGTGTCCAGTCAGAAAATCATTTCGTAAAGATGAACAAATTGCGAAACTTAGTTCCCTTTTACACACAGAAAAAGGAAGTACCTGTTTGGAATCATATGAAAACGCAGAACAACCAATTGATTTAGTAAAAGAGTATTTACAATCTGAACGATTCTGGGAAGAAGCACTTTTATCATTAAAAGAGATTGGTGGTGGATCAAGTCCCTGGGCTCACCTTTTTCATTTACGTGCGTTAGAGAAATCAACAAACCAATCCAAAGAAACCTAGAAGAAAATGGATGCTCCTGAACTTTCGGTCTATGGTGAAGCGAAGAGTGAATATACTCGCCAACTTTGTGTTTTTCTTGTTCCCTCTCTTGAATCTTACTTTTTAGATTTATTGGAAACCGCTAAAACACAAGCTTCCACTCCATCCAAAGCCCTATGGCAATTTCAATCGCTCTTACAAGCAATCCCGGATTGGAATCAAGATAAAGTCTTACGTGAAACCGAGATTATCCAGAAAGACTGTAAATGTGACTATTTGGAAGAACTTTTAACAGCAGTTTTTATTGCTCATACCAAAGTTTTATCTGCTATCAGACTTACCACAAAGCAAAAGAAACTTCAGCTCACCATTCCTAAATTAGACCACTTTTTACACCGTGTTTTATCTGATTGTGCTCGTAGTTTATGGACCAATGCCTATTTATTTGCTGATACAAACAGTATTGAAAAACAGAAGAACTTACGTCAAGTAGCCTCTCTCCTACAAGAGAGTGTGTTACAGGCAATTCGTGGTATGCTACCAGTCAAATCTATTTTACGTGAATACTTACACGAAGATGATGAAGAAGATGAAAAAGAAGATACTAAAAAAGCTGTTGAAGAAGTTAAAAGTAATATTGCACACATGCAAGAAGAAAATAAACCTATTGAAGAAGAAACAACCCCTATTACACAAGTTCAAGAAGAAACAAAACCTGTAGAAGAAGAAAATAAACCTGTAGAAGAAGAAACAAAACCTGTTGAAGAAGAAACAAAAACAATTCCAACAAATGATGTAAAAGAGAGTTCTTCAAATATGGTAATCAACAAAATTGATGATTATGTAGGGGTAGAACAAGAAGAAGAAAAAAAGGAAGACCAACCACCAATTATCAATATTGATACAACAAAATCAACTGTAAGTTTTACAAATCACCATGTTTTCTTTGACTCTGACAATTTGGATGAAAATGAAATACATGATATTCCTTTTGCCGAAGCTGAGTTAAAGGATGATGAAGATGATGATGATGAAGAAGATGAAATTGATGCTATTAAAATAATGGATGAAGTTCTACCGATGGAAGCTGAAGAATTAGATATGTAAAATGTAGATGTCACAACAAGAACAAACACAAGATCCAAAATCAGGAACACAAGATCCAGAAAGTCTTAATTCAACTCAACAAAATATAACACAACAAAATATTGAAAATATAAAAAACATAATACGTAATAATTATAGTAATAAAAATTTAGATCAAATTTTTACTCTTGTTCGTCAACAATATCCAAATGCGACTTATCAGAAAATTAGAGAATTATATGATGCTTATGAAATTTTAGTTAGAACATCTGGAATGTTAACTCAACCAGAACAACATTCACCCGCTTCTCTTGAAATTAGAGGTGATCATTTTAATTCACAAGGAGGAAAAAGAAAAAAGAAAACAAGAAAATCTAAAAAGTCTAAAAAAATAAAAAAAATTAAAAAAAGCAAAAAACGCGTTCATAAAATCAGAGTATAAAAATCTCTGCGCCTTAGAATGGACTATACCAATACTGAATTCTGGATTGCTATAGGACTTGGCGGTTCGTTAATTGCTTCACTTTCTGCTGGTCAACAAGTTTTACATAAAGATCCATCCGAACCCTTTAAAGTAAAATCTGTGGTTCGTGATTTCTGCTTTGGAGCTTTTCTGACGGCAATATTATTTATGTTTCTCCCCGATTCTTTTCATACATGGATTTCTGCTGGTTCTTCTGCTGTCCAAACTGTAACTGAGTCTGTGAAAAAGAGTAGTTCTAGTTTTACCAATGATTATGAATTACAAGTTGGCCCAGCAAGATTCTAAAGAATTTTAATAGAGATGCCTAGTTGGAATTTAAGTAATATTGAGCCTTATTATTTTAAAAATGGAAATGAAAGTATATATTATAAACTTTCATCTGATGGCTTTAAAGAAGTAAGTCAAAATAATTTACTCAAACATAGAAAATATAGAGTAAAATATTTAGGAAAAACAAGAAAAAATCGTAAAAGTCAAAGAAAAACAAGACGCCTAGCAAAATAATGGATAAACAGTTTCCCAATCACCCACCTTTTTCACATCAACCAAATATGTTTTGAATATTTCTTTACCTATTTGGTCTTGGGGCTTCGCACTAAAAACATGTTGAGAAACATGAGTATATAAATCAAAATCAGGAAAGCGTTCTGTTCCATCTTGGTCACATAACACATTTCTCCCTTTATCATCAATTAACCAACTCCATAAAATATTCCATAACTTGGATTCTGTCTCTTTTACTTCCCATTCATCCTCTTTACTTAAAACAAGTCCATCTAAAAGTTCTGTTGGTTGTTCTGAGAAAAGTGCTGTAAGCATACTGACTGATAAACGGCATAAATCAAAAGATGGATTTGGATATATAATTTTTTTATTAGAATTATATTCTTTCATTTGTTCAAAATTATATTGTCCTTCAGCATCACCTCCTTTATTATAATCATCAGAAACAAACCATTTTTCACCTACACGAAAAATTGCTCTCCCAAAATCTATAATACGAAATATTTTTCCAAAGGTGGGAACACGAAATACTTCACCTGCTCTATTACGATAATGTAACCAAGATTCTTCTGTATTGGTCCAAACAATATTATTGGTATGAAGATCATTGTGAGTAAATCCTAATGCTCCTTGCGCAGCACAAAGTGCTGCTATCACTTGAAATAACCAAGCTGACCAACGTTCTTCCTTATCATCAAATTCTTCATCTAATAAATCATCTAAGGTTCCTTCCATATGTTCTTGAAAAATTAACATGACTGGGTAATTTTCAAATTGAGCATAGATTTGTATTTCTTCTTCATCTTCATCATCTTCTTCATCTTCATCATCAAAGTCTTCATCGTCAGTTTCAGCATCTTCTGCTACAGGAATATCATCAGCAGAATGAATACTTTCTAATTCAATATTGGCTCCCTCTAATGGATTATCATGTAAGCTTATATGACTTTGGGTAGAAAAGCTGGATTGTGTAGAAGTTCTTGAGTGATATGAAAAAGGGGTTGATTGTAAAGAACTTTTTGGTGTTGTGGTAATCCATTTAATATCTTCCGTTAATTCTGGTTCTTCTTCACCTGTATCAAGATACAATGTAAATAAACCTTCTCTTCTACGATTCCAAAAGTCTTTATAGACTCGAAAACTTTCAAATTCATCTGTGATATTATATCTATAACTTTCTGCTATTCCTTTGAATCCACCATAAAAATAACAGAAATGAGGACTTATTTTTCGCTCACGTAGCTGGCCTAACAAGTAATTTGCCAAACCATCCACATAGGCTTGATTCATAGGATTATTTATTTTTTTCAGTTTTCTTTCTTCTCCTTTCTTTTCATTTTTGTAATATCCCTTTAACATAAGCACAGGATCTAAAAGGTGAGTTACCTTACAATAAGCTTTCTTCTTTTTCTTAGCAACAGTTTCTATTACACATTCTCCACTTCCATCAAATTGTTGACAACGAGCAAAAAGTTCGTCGGCTTGAATTTGACCTTCTCCCTCCGCGTTGGGTAAAAATTCTTTTATGATGGGTGTTAAAGAGGTTATGTCTGAATAACCAGGAATTTTGGGAGCGGATGAATATTTTCTCCAGGGAGGAAGACTCACGGGGATTTTTTGGGTTAAACAGGAATCCATCTATTTCGCTGAATTCCTTTGGAAAGCGTTAGTAAGCGCATAATTTTGTTTGTGTAGTGTATCAGAAATGGGTGACCAAGCAGCATTAAACGTCAATCTCCGGAAGTTTGACATGAAAATGATTCCACAAGATGCGGTTGTTATTTTTATTGGTCGTCGTCGTACTGGAAAATCAACTCTCGTAAAAGATCTTCTTTTTCACCATCAAAAAATGCCTTTGGGAACTGTTATAAGTGGTACAGAAGAATCAAATGATTTCTACAAATCCATTATTCCACCTATCCTAATTCACGGTGAATACAATCCAGCCATTATTGCTGGGTTTTGTAAAAGACAACGTATTGTCTGTATGCGAGTGAAAGAGGAAATGGAACGAACTGGACAGGCCAGAACTGATCCACGTAGTTTCTTAATTATGGACGATTGTTTATATGATAATTCTTGGTTAACCGATAAAAATATTCGTTATTTATTTTTGAATGGACGTCACTTAAAAGTATTCTTTTTAATCACCATGCAATATCCACTAGGTATTCCACCGGTTCTTCGAACCAATGTTGATTATGTTTTTATTTTACGTGAACCTTCTCCAAGTAATCGTCAACGTATATTTAACAACTTTGGTTCTGCATTTCCTTCTTTTGATTTTTTCTGTCAAATTATGGATGCTTGTACGCAAAACTATGAATGTGTTGTGATTAACAATAACTCATTATCCAATCGTTTAGAGGATATTGTTTTTTACTACAAAGCGGATATGCATGGTGATTTTAAGATTGGAGCTCCAGAAATTTGGGCACAATCCCAGAATCTCAAAAAGAAGAGTCCAGAAGACGAAGATGATTATGACCCAACCAATATTAAACGTAAAGGTCCGTTAATACAAGTTCGCAAATATTAGAAGATGTTCGGTGAAAAAGATGTTAAAGATATTATTTGTGCTCTCAGCGTTATTCTTGTGCTAGGTCTCCTTTTACACTTTCTTGGAAAACCAATTTCTGAAGGTTTCATGGATTCTGCTATCCGTTGTGATGTTGATAATCCTTGTCCCGGTCATTTGAAATGTTTAAATGGATTCTGTGCTAAAACCGATCCCGTTCCAATCAAAGATAAAGACCCAGTTCCTCTTTTACCTCCTGGCTCCCCTGCGCCTTATTTTTAAGATTGAATCTAAACAGAAAGAATGAAAAAATTTGGTATGAAATCAGTCACCTTTTACGCAATTGTTGCCCTTTTTATTGCTTTAGCCTTAATGCCCATGATCAAAGCTGCTATGCCTGGATTATTTATGGAAGGATTTCGTGATGTAGATTGTGTTGGTGTTACATGCCCAGAAGGTAAATTTTGCCAAAGTAACAAATGTATTGATATTGCTACTCGTTATCCTAATGCTGTTCCAGGTGGTAATGAATAAATAGTAAATCTTCAGATGTAATTTTATTACACAAAAAGATTTAAAAAATCTATGGACTATTGTTCTTTTCACGTTCCATTTTACGTTGTAAAGCTAAATCAGGAGCACCACCAAACATACCATCATAAGAACTTGTATTGGTAGTCATATTGGAAGAAGAACTTGAATCTTCAATTACATTACTGCTACTTGTAACTTGGGTTGTTTGTTCACCTTCACCATTTTCAACAGCTTTTTGTTTTTTATCCCAACCTTCACGTTTGCGTTTTGCATAATATTCATCACGTTCATCTTGGTTAGTTTGATATTTCTTCATTAAACTATTTAATTGATCATTCGCGTATTCTTGATTTGGAACACGACTTGGTTCAGGATCCCATGCCATCCATTTACCAACAGCACCCATATAAATATTAAAGTTTGGATCAATTTTTTGTAAACGTTTTGCTCTTACTTGAGCTTCTTGGTCAGAACCAAAAACGCCCCGGATTTTAATACCACGAATTGTGGTACGGAAATCATTTTGTTTGAAGAATTCATCTTCTAAACGTTCCGTATTTTTGTATAAAAAGTCTTCATATTCAGTTTTAATATCAACTTCTTTAATTTCTTTTTGATTTTTACGAGTATATTCATTAAATTCTTCTACTAAATGATCTACGCGTAATAAGTTTTTGCGAACTTCATCTGCTTGTTCTTTTAGCTCTTTTTTGTCCAAACTACCGGCAAGAGTTTCGAGACGAGTGTTGATATTTTGGACTTGACCGGCTAACCAATGTTCAAGTTTGCTCGTTTTCCATGAAACAGCATAATCTTGTAAAAATTCTTTGAAAAAGTAAATATCTTTGTTGGCTAAAATTTTTTCAGGACTACAAAAACTGATTAATACATATTTTTGACTTGGGATTTCTGGGTCTTCCGTTAAAAAATCTTCTTCTTCGACAGCTTCCTTTTTATTACTCATCTTGAATCTATTCTGGATTTACTTTCCTACTTTAAACCTTTTACGCAGGCGAACCTCAATTTCCCAAAAAAAATCTATACAACGAATATAGAAAAGATGGACATCAATGATTTATTATCCCGCGTCATCAAATACGTTATTGAAGGTGTTGCTGTAGCTTTAGCTTTATTAGTAATCCCCCGGAAAACACTTCCTATGGATGAAGTATTAACCATTACTTTATCCGCCGCTGCTGTCTTTGCCGTCTTAGATATCTTCAGTCCTTCCATGGGTGTTGTAAGTCGTCAAGGTGCCGGCTTCGGTATTGG
>JACCDW010879844.1_pt1 | contig 11278 bp, 13 predicted proteins | sample 7449781 | NCBI WGS metagenome assembly JACCDW01 (sample SAMN15323449, study PRJNA562643) | freshwater metagenome | isolation source: river surface water | place: USA:Blue River Watershed | collected 2017-08-18
CGGCACGATCTCGCTGCGCGAGGTCGGCTTCCGCCATGGCAGCCGCCGCATCCTGAAGGGCATCAGCTTCGACATCCGTCCGGGCGAGATGATCGGCCTGGTCGGCCACAGCGGCTCCGGCAAGAGCACGCTGATCAACCTGATCTGCCGCTTCTACGACGTGTCTGACGGCGCGATCCTGGTCGACGGCACCGACATCCGCCGCTACGCGGTTGCCGACTACCGCAAGCACATCGGCCTCGTGCTGCAGGAGCCATTTCTGTTCCACGGCACGATTGCCGAGAACATCGCGTACGGCAAGCCGGGCGCGACGCGGGCCGAAATCATCGCCGCCGCGCGCGCCGCGCATGCGCACGAGTTCATCCTGCGGCTGCGCCATGGCTACGATTCCATCGTCGGCGAGCGCGGGCAGGGGCTGTCCGGCGGCGAGCGCCAGCGCATCTCGATCGCGCGCGCGCTGCTGATCAATCCGCACATCCTGATGCTGGACGAAGCGACGTCGTCGGTCGATACCGAAACCGAAAAAGAAATCCAGAAGGCGCTCGACAACCTCGTGCAGGGCCGCACCACCATCGCCATTGCCCACCGGCTTTCCACGCTGCGGCGCGCCGACCGGCTGATCGTGCTCGAGCGCGGCGAAGTGGTCGAGATCGGCTCGCATGACGAGCTGATGGAAAAGCAGGGCGCCTACTGGCGGCTGTACGAGGCCCAGGCGCGCAACGTCGATACCGAGGACAAGGCGCCGCAGGCGCTGCACATCCCGCTGGCGAAGGCAGGTAACGCATGATGGTCGAAGGCAGCGGCAAGGCATGGATGCCGGTGGCACACCGGCTCGGGCGCGATGCGTTCGGCAGGCTGGTGTTCACCGACGAGACGGGCGCCGTACACGTCGGCGTGGTGCCGGTGCAGGCCTTCCCGGTCGATGCGCCCGGCGAGAACGTTTCGCTGGTCGGCGCGGATGGCCACGAGCTGGTGTTCATCGCGCAGCTGTCCGGGGTCGATCCCGACACACGCGCGCTGGTGCAGGAAGAGATCGCGCAGCGCGATTTCCTGCCGGTGATACAGCGGCTGGTCGGCGTGAGCACCTTCGCCACGCCGAGCAGCTGGCAGGTGCAGACCGACCGTGGCCTGTCGACCTTCGTGCTGAAGGGCGAGGAAGACATCCGCCGCCTGCGCAACGGCGGCCTGCTGATCACCGACAGCCATGGCCTGACCTACCGAGTGATGGACATGCGCACGCTCGACCGTCACTCGCGCAAGCTGCTCGACCGCTTCCTCTGACCCCGCGCACGGGCCGCAGCAGCGGCCCGTACATATTGCCCCGGCAGTCGGAAGGCCGGGCTAAGCCTCCGCGATCGCATTCTCCGGGTTCATGAAGATCGGACGGCCATCCGGCGTGTTCAGCGGGATGATCACTTCCTTTCCGCTGGCGTCCTTCAGCAGGGCGCACAGCGTGTTGGCCGAACGCATGGCGCCATTCAGTTCGACTTCGAGGTCGGCGATCACGAGTTCGACGCCGGACAGGATCTGCTTCACTTTCATGCGGTTTTCCTTTGCGATGTGGACGGACATTCCGCCCCGATTTTAGCGGCCGCGCGCCGCGTGCGCGCCGGACCGGGACCGAAGACACCTATAATCGCCGCGTGCTTGCTTCCCTCACTTCCCTGATCCGCTGGCCCTTGCCCGCGCTGCTCGCGTGGGGCGGCAGCTGGCTGCTGCATGCGCTGCTGCTGCGGCTGGGCTGGCCCGCGTGGCTGGCCGCAAGCGCGGCGACGCTGGCCGGCGTGCTTGCCAGCGTACTGGCCGGCACGGCGTGGCGCCGCATCGCGGTGGCCGGCGGCTTCCCGCTGTCGCTGCTGCTGTCCGGCACGGTATCGCTGCCGGGCTGGGCCTGGCTGCTGCCGCTGTTGCTGGTGGCGCTGGTCTATCCGATGAATGCCTGGCGCGATGCGCCGCTGTTCCCCACGCCTGCCGCGGCGCTGAACTCGCTGGCGCGCCATGCGCCGCTGCCGGACGGCGCGCGCGTACTCGACGCCGGCTGCGGGCTCGGCCACGGGCTGCGCGCGCTGCGCGGCGTCTATCCGCGCGCGCAGCTGCATGGCATCGAATGGAGCTGGCCTTTGCGCGCGCTGGCCGCGCTGGCTTGCCCGTGGGCGCGCATACGGCAGGGCGACATGTGGAAGGACGACTGGTCCGGTTACGACATGGTCTACCTGTTCCAGCGGCCCGAGAGCATGCCGCGCGCAGTCGCCAAGGCGCGCGCGGAATTGCGCCCCGGCGCATGGCTGGCCAGCCTCGAGTTCGTCGCGCACGAGCTGCAGCCGGATGCGGTGCTGGCCAACGACGGCGGCAAGCCGGTCTGGCTGTACCGCGCGCCGTTCAGGTCCGCACCGGGCGGTGCGGCCGTTCAGACGTAGCCGCCTGCGTAGGTGACCACGCGGCCGCCGGTGCTGAGCTTGAAGCGCGAAATGCCGGGCAGGTCGCGGGTGTTCACGCCGCCGAGGTCGAGCGTGGTCACGCCGCGCTCGCGCAGCAGCGCGAACGCGCGCCACAGCAGCAGGTTGTGCGCCTGCGCCGTGCGGCCGGCCGGCGTCGACCAGCCGAGCTGGTAGGTGGCCGCGCTGCCGTGCCGCAGGAACAGCATTGCGGCCACCACGTCCTTGCCCCGGCTGGCCTGCAGGATCAGCGCCGCATTCTGCGGGTCGGCATGCGCGCCGATGTAGTTGTCGATGAAGGCCACCGGCAATGCGTAGAAACCCTTGCGGCGGCGCTGCGCCATTTCCTCGTCCAGTATCCGGCGCGTGTGCTGCGGGCTGAGTCCGGCTTCCGACACCGCCAGTCCTGATCGTTCGGCCGCGGCCAGCCGGTTGCGCCAGTACGGATGCAGCGCGGCGCGCAGCGCGTCCTCCGGTTTGCCGATATCGATGATCACCGTCGAATAGCCGGTCAGCACGCGCGTCAGGCCGGCCAGCCCGGGATGCTGCGGATCCTCGACGCCGGGCGAGAAAAGAACCACGCGGGGACGCGGCAGCGGCAGTGTTCGCTTCAGTTCGCGGAAGATGCGTACCTGCGCGTCCGCATCCATGTCCGCCGTCCACAGCGGCCCGCGCGTGCACAGCGCGACGCCGAGCAGCCCGCCGTAGCGGCGGCAGACGAACTGCGCAAGCGCCACCGTGTGCCCGCCGAGCCGTACCTCAGCGCGCTGCACGCCGACCTTCGGCGTGCGCAGGCTGTCGCCATACGCCCATGCCTGCTGCAGCGCCGCGCCGAGTGACGCATGCGCGGCGTCCCAGCGATCGCGCGCGGTCTGGTTCCAGAGAATTTGCAAGTCGTTCGGTTTCATTTCGGGCTGCGCGGCGATGCCGTCGCATGCGCTCCGTTGTTCGTTCCGGGCTTTATAATCGGCCGCCCATGACCCAGCCTGCAGCCCGCCCATCCCGTGCCGCCCGCATCCGCGGGCATGACCTCGGCAAGCCGCGCCTGACGGCCGCCGGCTGGCTGCGTGTGCTGCTCTGGCTCGGCCTGCCGGCCATGCTGGCCGGCGCACTGCTCGACTTCGCCATCCAGTGGTTCAGCGGCGACTGCGTCGGCCTCTGGTGCCTGCTGCTGCGCTGAAGCCCGCGTCGCGGGCATGGCCGCCACGGAGAAATGTTGCCAAAGGTGGCGTTATCCGGTGCTTTGTTCCACAATTGCAATAATACGCTCGGGAAACGCGTTTTCAGCGCGCGCGGCTTGAATTTGCAGCGCTCGTGCCGATACCCCTATCGACAGCACGCGTCCGGGTCGGCCCGGTGTGCACAAGGAGAGGCAGATGTTTTTTTTCGTGGGACTGGCGGTCGTGTTTGGCTGCGTTTTTGGCGGCTACATCATGGCAGGCGGCAAAATGGCGCCGATCATCAAGGCAGCGCCGATCGAGGGCTTCATCATCGTCGGATCTGCGATCGGCGGCGCACTGATCGGCAACAGCATCGGCATTTTCAAGGGTGCACTCGGCGGCATCGTGAAATGCATCAAGGGACCGACCTACAAGGGCTCTGACTACCTTGACCTGATCCTGCTGGTCGGCAAGTTGCTGAACGTGATGAAGAAAGAGGGTGCGGTCGCGCTCGAGGCGCATGTCGAGAACCCGGATTCGTCGGCGATCTTTGCCGAATACCCGAAGCTGGCGAAGGATCATGCGATCGTGCACATGATCTGCGACACGTTGCGCCTGGTCGTGATCGCGCAGGGCAACCTCGACCCGGATGCGGTGGACGACGTGATGAAGAACGCGATCAAGACCCACCATCATGACGAACTGAAGCTGCAGGGCACGCTACAGTCGATCGCCGGCGCGCTGCCGGCGCTGGGCATCGTCGCCTGCGTGCTGGGCGTGGTGAAGACCATGGGCGCGATCGACCAGCCGCCGCCGGTGCTGGGCGCGCTGATCGGTTCGGCGCTGGTCGGCACCTTCCTCGGGGTGTTCGTTGCGTATGGCTTCTTTGATCCGGTGGCCAACCGCCTCGGCCAGATCATCGACGAGGATGGGCAGGTCTTCAAGGTCATCAACGAGATGATCGTCAATACGCTGCGCGGTCATCCGGTGCCGCTGGTGATCGAGGCCGCGCGCGGCGTGATCTCGCACCACAACCAGCCGGGATTCGCCGAGGTGTTCGACGGCCTGCGCGGCAAGTAAGCGCGCCGCATGACGAACCGGGGCCCGCGAGCGATCGCGGGCTTTTTTTTGTCCGTGTCCGGCAAGGCGGACCGCTGGGTGCGAATTGGACAGGAAATACCCGGCTGTTCCGGGGAGCGGGCGAGGCTGGCCGGCGGTACATTGTCGGCTAGTCTCCTCCCTGTTCTTCTGTGCAGAAAATCAGGCCTCGCCCGCGCATTGCGCGGGCTTTTTTTTTGCGCGCTGCGCAGGGCCGTTCAGGGGGATCGTGAAGCGGGTGGAATGCGGGAGAATGCCGTCCGCTAGCCCTGCTTTTCGCTGTCGGATTTCGCATCTGACCTTGCGTCGCGCAGCAGCAGCATGAACAGGTAGATGGCGCCGATGATCATCGCAGCGATCAGCGTGACAATCAGCGGAATGATGTAGTCGTTGTCCATGGCATGGGAGGCGGCAGGCCTGCGGACGCCGGCGCGGCGTCCCGTCGGGCAGCCCGGATTTTACACAACCTGCCCGGGGCCCGGACCTTTGCAGGGCGACGCTGCGGGGCTGTGGCAGCCTTGCTATCATCGCTGCGTACAACGTCAACAACATCAGCACACAAGGAGCGCGCATCATGAAAAAGAGCCTGGCCCTGTCGGCCTGCCTGCTGGCATTTGCATCAGTCGCTTTCGCACAGTCGGTGGACTTCGTTGAACCGAAAGACGGTGCGACCGTTCCGGCGACCTTCAAGGTGAAATTCGCCGTCGACGGCATGAAGGTCGCGCCGGCCGGCGACACGAACGAAGGCACCGGCCACCATCATCTGCTGATCGACACCGCGGACATTCCGCAGGGCGAAGTCATCCCGATGAACGACAGCCACCGCCATTTCGGCAAGGGCCAGACCGAGACCGAGATCACGCTGCCGCCCGGCCGGCACCGTCTGACCATGCAGTTCGCCGACGGCGCACATCGCTCGTACGGCGAGAAGTTGCGCAAGTCCATCGTCGTCGAGGTACGCTGAACCCGGGCGGATTCGCCTGAACTCCGGGACGCCTGCCGTTCCGAACGGGGGCCTTCGTGCGGCGCCGAGCGCCGCAAGGCCATGTTTTCCTTCCCGCCCGGAGCCCCCGCCATGCAAGCCCAGTCCGCCGTCACCGGTCTTCCCGTCATCGCTGTCGCATGCGACGCCGTCACGGCGGAACCCGCGCCGGCCAATCCGCCGGCCGTCACGCCAACACTCAGCCAGCATGCCTCCGACCGCTGGGGCGATCTGCCCGTCGACGTGGTCGTGCAGGTCATGTACTGGACGCTGCTGGGCAGCGGATCATCGCGTTGGGCCGCATCGCTCGCACTGACCTCGAAGCACTTTGCGCTGGCCGGGCAGGACTTTCGTGCAGGCGCCTGGTACCGCGATGCGCAGTCGGTGGTGATGCATGGTCGCACCGTAAGCTGGGTCGCTCAGTACCTGAACGGGACCGGAAACCAGACGAGCGTTCGGTCGCCGAAGGACATCAATGAACTGAACATTGCGCTGGCCGACCTCGGCAGCACCAGCGCGCACGCCGGCCAGTTGCTGGACATCGAGTCCAAACTGAAGGCGGCGCTGAACGATACGCAGCTGGAAGGATTCCGCCGCTACCGGGGCGCGTCGCTGTCCTTGCTCGCCGGCGCGAGCGAGGTTTCCGGCGACCACGTCGTCGAGATCGCGCGGGCCTTGCCGGCGGAGGTATGCCTGCGTGTCGAGTTCATCGCGAGGACCTTCCTGCAGTTCACCCGCGAGGATATCGTCGCCGGCGTGATCCGGCGTGTCGCCCTCACCGGCCGGGCCACGGCATTCGACCTGAAATGGGCGCTGGACCTGACGGCCGCGCCTGATCTGCTGTCGTCCGTGCTGGATATCGCCTGCGGCCCGGGCAGGATTGTCTTTTTCGGATTCGGCAATCTGGAAAACCCTAACGTGATGCTGAAGTCGCTGGGCGATCGCTGCGACCGCTTCAGTCACCTCAAGCTGGTGATGTTCGGTTGTGCCGAGCCGCCCGCCCGCGAGCTGCTCGCGTCACTGGCCGACGCGCTCGAGCGGCGGCAGCAGGCAGGTCGGTCCCGGGTCACCGTGGTCATCAGCTGCGATGAATTGCGCAGCCAAAATCCGCCGGCGACGGGCCTGTTCTCCGCCGACGAATATGCGCGGTTCGAGGCCGCCGGCCTGGTTTTCGCGATGCTGGATAACGAACCGGCCACGCATCCGTCCGTTCGGAAAGTGCTGCGCTCGCTGGAGGGCGGCACGATTGACGCATGGGTCGCGCCGCCCGGCGCAAAGGCGGAATAACGGCCGGCTTTGTCGGGTCGCTGGCCTGCGGCACACGACCTTGTCGCCTGAAATCCGGACTGAACTCATTCCAGACCGCCGTTCCGAACGGTGGCCTTTGTGCGGCGCCGCCCGAATCGCGCCGACTTACCCCGCTTCCCGTCCCGGAGTCCTCGCCATGCAAGCCCAGACCGTCAGCCCCGGCTTTCCTGCCATCGCTGCAGCCCCGAACAGCGCCAACGCAGCATTGTCATCGGATACCTCCGCCGCCGTTGTGCCGCAGGTCAGCCAGCAGCCTTATGACCGATGGGCCGACCTGCCTGCCGATGTCGCCGTGCAGGTAATGTACTGGACAATGCTGGGCGCGGGCACTGCCCGGTGGGCGGCGTCCTTTGCGCTGACCTCGAAGCACTTTGCGCAAGCGGGGGAGAGCTTTCGCGCCGGTCCCTGGTATGAGGACGCGCAGTCGGCGCTGATGCGTGACAGCGCGACGGCGTGGACGCGCGCGTACGTCGGTCTCCTCGGCCACTCCCCAACCGTTACCGTTCCGAAAAGCCGGGATGAACTGAACGCCGCCCTGGCGTTGATGGGTGAGGGCCATCAGGGCATGGCCAGTCTTCTGAACATCGAGCACCCGCTGAATTTTGCCGCGGACGAGGTCCTTCCGGATGCGTTACGCCATTTCCGCGGTAGCGCGCTGTCGCTGGTGAAGGGGGTGCGCAAGGACAGCGGAGAGCAGATCGTCAGGATTGCGCAGGCCTTGCCGCCGACTGTCTGCGTGTGCGTCGTATTCGCCCCGGTAAGCTGGGGGCGCATCAAACATGCCGGCGTTCCTGACCTGATCAGTCGCATTGCGGCCACCGGCCGGGCGACGGCGTTCGACCTGGCGTCGCATACGGACTTGTCGCCCCAGCCTGATGAGCTGGGGGCGATGCTGGACGTGGCCTGCGGCCCTGGCATGGTCTGCTTTTTCAAATTCGGTCAGGTCGCAGATCCGGATGCCATGCTGCGCGCGTTGAGCGATCGGTGTGAAAGTTTTCGCGACCTGAAACTGGTCATGCTGACTTGCAAAAACCCGCCTTCCCGCGCGCAGATCGAGGCGCTGACCGATGCTTTGGCGCGGCGGGCGTCAGCGGGACAGCCGCGGCTGACGGTCGTCATTGGCTGCGACAAGGTGCGGGATCAGGACCGGGACGGGACGCCGGTGTTTTCAGGTGACGAGCGCGCCCGCTTCGAGCGCGCAGGCCTGTACCTTGAGTGCGTGGAATCGGGCCTGGGCAACCCTCGGGGCACCGAGAAGGTGTGTGCCTCCGTCAAAGGCGAGCCGATGCGCGAGTTGCCGCCGCAGCCGCCGGTGCTTGAGATCGATCCTTCGCCGGACAGCGATGTGATCGTGGGGAGCAGCGACAGCACGGGCTGGACCGATTCGTCGGATGATGAGGAGTAGGTCGGCAGCACGCTCGCCGGAAAGGCCGCTGAACTCCGCGCCGCTTCCGGTTCCGAACACGCGTTCTTTTGCGGTGCACGTCCGCGCCGTACAGAGATTTTTCCTTCCTGTCCCGGAGTCTTCCCCATGAGAGCACAGTTCGCCGCCAACGGCCGCCCCACAGTCGCTGGCGCATCCGACACCTCTACCGCAACATCGGCCCGGGCGAGCATTGCCCCGAACGCGCCAAGTGTCAGCCAGCGTCCTTACGATCGGTGGACCGACCTGCCAGACGATGTGAGCGTGCAGGTGATGTACTGGCTGATGCGCGATACCGGCTCGGTGCAGCTGGCGCTGACCTCGAAACGTTTCCTGCAGGCCGGACAGGCGTTCCGCGCCGGCCCCTGGTACGAGGACGCCAGGGCCGTACTGGTGCATGCGCGCGCCGTGGCGTGGACGCGGACTTACCTCGGCGGACTGGCACAGATTTCGCGGACGGTGAGGACCAGCGACATCAGCGAACTGAATAACGCGCTGAGACTCCTGAGCACCACAGGCGATGTCCTGCGCATGTCGCTGGTCGTCGATGGCAAACCGCCCCATGCGGCACCCGGCATCGACTGGCTGGATGGATTTCGCCGCTACGAGGGTACGTCGCTGCGACTGTCGACGAGCCGGGACAAGCAAGGCGATCACATGATCCTCAGGATCGCCGGCGCCTTGCCGCCGGATGTCTGCCTCAGCCTGGATGTCTACATCAATTCGGGCGGGATTCTTGCGAGCCTGAAAGGCATGGCCGAACTGTTCAGCCGCATTGCACGGAGCGGCCGGACGACGGCATTCGGAATGCAATGGGGCGTGGATCTGTCCGTCAATCCGGAGGAGCTGCGGGCCGTGCTGGACATTGCCTGCGGTTCGGGCCATGTCAGCCGCTTTTGCTTCGGTGATTTGCATGATCCGGACATCATGCTGCAGGCGCTGGCTGATCGTTGCAGCAGCTTCTGTCATCTGAAACTGGTGATGTTTGATTGCAGCGTGCTGCCCTCCCGCGAACAGCTGGTCGCGCTGGCCGCCGCACTGGAAAAAAGACAGGCGGACGGACAGTCGCGCGTGACGGTCGTCGTCGGCTGCGACAAGTTTTTCACCAGTGGCGGCTCGGTCGACGCGCTGGTCACGGCGGACGAGCGAACCGATTTCGAGGAAGCCGGTTTGTATCTCGAGTTTTTGTCCGACGAGCAGCCGGATCAGCCGGCCGTGCATAAAGTCATGCGCTCTGTCGGCAAGGGGCCGGTTGATGCGTTGCTGCCACGGCCGAACGAATCGGCGGATGAAGCTTCGTCAGACAGCGACGTCCTCGTCGCGTCCAGTGACGGCGATGATGACCCGGACTCGTCCGCAAGCGGAGGTGACATCGAATTCGACGAACCCGCCGTCGTGCCGCGGCGAGCGACCCGTGACGTCCGCCTGTCGGACCTTACTGAACCGCGTGGGCGCAAGCGCAATCACTGCGTGATCAGCTGATCCGGAAACCAGGCCCGCCGGCGCCCGGCGTTCAGTAGGTCTTGATGAAGTAGATGACGGTCAGGACCGCACCCACCGCGATCACGAGGCGCTTCAGCCACTTGGCCGGCAGCTTGCGCGCCAGCGCCGCGCCGACATAGCCGCCGATCGCGGCCGTCACCAGCGCCACCAGCGTGTGCGGCCAGCTGATCGCGCCGGCAACCACGAAAGTCAGCGCCGCGACCGTGTAGTTCATTGCCGACGTCAGGTTCTTCAGCGCGTTGATTTCCTGGATGTCCTCGAAGCCCTGGATCGACAGCGCGGCCAGCGTCAGGATGCCCATGCCGGCGCCGAAGAAGCCGCCGTAGATGGCCACCGCCGTCTGGAAGATCGCGCCGCCGGTGCTGCCGGGCTTGTCCGACGGCGGCATCTTCATGTGTCCCTTGAACCAGCGGATCAGCTTGCCGACCTGCGCACTGAACGCGAACAGCGTGGTGGCCACCATCAGCAGCCACGGGATCAGCCGCGAGAAGGTTTCGTTCGAGATCGCCAGCAGCAGCAGGCCGCCGAGCAGGCCGCCGACCATCGAGATCACTGCCATCAGCAGCGCCCAGCGGCCGTGACGCATTGCCTCGCGCCGGTAGGCCCAGGCGCTTGAAATGCTGGCCGGCCACAGCGCGACGGTATTGCTGGCATTTGCCATGATCGGCGGTACGCCGGCCGCGAGCATCGCGGGGAAGGAGAAAAAGGTGCCGCCGCCGGCCATCGCATTCATGCCGCCGGCGACGAAGGCGCCAGCGCCGACCAGCAGCGCGTCTGTCAGTTGCATCGGGGGTTCGCTCTTGTGTGTTTGCGGGGTGCGCGGATTTTACACAAGTCGGGGGCGGGGATAGCGAGAGCCGGGACGAGCATGGATCCCGCTACGCCTGGATGACGTATTCAAAACCGAAGCCCTCTGCTACCGGGGCCCTGCGCAGGCCGGGCCCCGGTGGCTTTCGTCAGACAGCGACAGTCTGCTGTCGACATCCGGGCTTTAACGCCCCCGATCCTTCGCCGACTGCCCCGCAATGCCCCAGTTGGTGCTCGGGATTTCCGAGATCAGCACGCGGATGGTCTCCGTTGGTGCGCCGACGGCTTCATGCAGCGCCTGCGTGACTTTCTCGATCACGGCGCGCTTCTGGTCCTCAGTGCGGCCCTCGATCATGTGGATCTGTGCGAACGGCATTCCGTTCTCCTTTCTTCAGACAGGGTTCAGGCGGCTTTCGCGGCGCGTTCCTTGCGCTCGCGGGCCATGGTCAGGGCGGCGTCCTCGATCAGGTCTTCCTGGCCGCCGACCATCTTGCGACGGCCCAGCTCCAGCAGGATCTCGCGCGCCGGAATGCCGTACTTCGCCTCGGCACGCTTCGCAAAC
>JACCDW011279101.1_pt1 | contig 11277 bp, 11 predicted proteins | sample 7449781 | NCBI WGS metagenome assembly JACCDW01 (sample SAMN15323449, study PRJNA562643) | freshwater metagenome | isolation source: river surface water | place: USA:Blue River Watershed | collected 2017-08-18
CCCAGCTTGCGCAGGATGCCCTGGACGTGGATCTTCACCGTGGTCTCGGCGATGTCCAGCGTCCGGGCGATCTCCTTGTTGCTGGCGCCCAGGGCGATCTGCTCCAGCACCTCCTGCTCGCGACGAGACAGGAGCTGCGACGGAGTGGCAGGGGCCAGCGAGGGGGCCGGTGCCGGGGCCTGGAGGGCGGCCACCAGCTTGCCGGTCATCTCCGGGCTCACCACGGCCTCGCCGACGGCGGCGCGGCGGATCGCGCCGCTCAGGTCCTCGCCTTCCATCGTCTTGAGCAGGTAGCCTTGCGCGCCGGCCCGCAGGGCGGCCTGCATGTCCTGCGCATCCTCGCTGACGGTGAGCATCAGCACCCGGCTTTCGGGGCTGGCCTCGCGCAGGCCGGCCAGGGCCTGGATCCCGCTGGCGCCGGGCAGGTCCAGGTCCAGCAGGATCACCTGGGGTTGCAGCTCGCGCGCGCGGCGCACGGCCTCGCCGGCGTCACCGGCCTCGCCCACCACCCGAACGCCCGGGTCCAGCGCCAGCAGGGCCACCAGGCCCCGGCGGAACAGCCGGTGGTCGTCGACCACCATCACGCGCACGGGTTCGTCGTTCGTCATCATGCCAGGGACTCCATGGCCCGCGGCGCGGGGGCCACGGTCACCGGCAGGGCCGGCAGGTCGAGGGTGACCGCGCAGCCATGGTTGTAGCGCGAATCCACCGTCACCACGGCACCGATGCGTTCGGCGCGCTCGCGCATGATGCGCAGGCCGACATGGCTCTCGCCGGGGGGGGCGCCGCGGCTGTCGAAGCCCCGGCCGTCGTCTCGGACCTCGAAGCGCCAGCTCGGCGTGGAGCGCACCTTCACCTGCACCCGGCTGGCGCGGGCGTGCTTGCGCACGTTCGACAGCGCCTCCTGCACGATGTGCAGCACCTGCACCTGCACGTCGGGCGGCAGGGCGATGCCCTCGCCCTGGATCTCCAGCTCGGCGGGAATACCGGTCTGGTGCTCGAACTTCGACAGTGTCGTGCGCAGCGCCGGCTCGATGCTCTCTTCGCTGGTGCGGGTGCGAAAGTGCAGCAGCAGCTCGCGCACGTCGGCGTAGCTTTCGCGCACGCCGGTCTCCAGCTCCTGGACGATCGGCGCCATGGCGGCCTGGTCGCCCCGGGCGACGGCGTCGCGCAGCAGCTGCACCTGGATCTTCAGGAACACCAGCGACTGGGCGATCGAGTCGTGCAGCTCGCGCGCGATCAGGCTGCGCTCCTGCGCCACCGCCGCCTCGCGCTCCAGCGCCGTCACCCGCAGGCCCTCCATCGCGCCTGCCAGGTGGCTGGCCAGCGTATCCAGCACCTCCCGGTCCTCGGGCCCGATCTCGGTGCGGGCCTTGAAGAACAGGTCCACCTCGCCGAGCAGGCGATCGTGCAGCAGCAGCGGAACCGACACCACCGTCTGGTAGCCGGCCCGGCCGCAGTGCCCCAGGGGCGAGGGCGTATCCGGCTGGATCGGGATCACCCGCGTCATGGCCGCCTCGCGCTGGGGCCCGCACAGGCAGCTGCCGGCCTGCAGGCAGTGCTCGTCCTGCGCCAGCTCGGGCGGCAGGTTGTCATGGGCCAGCAGCACGTAACGGCCATTGTCCTCGTCCGACCACCGCACCGCGGCGGCGTCGGCCCCGTACACCCGGCGCACGTGGCGCGCGAAGCCTTCGGCCAGCTCGTCCAGCTGCGTCGCGCGGGCCGTGAAGGCGCTCACCTCGTACAGGTTGGCCAGCCGCTGGCGCTGCAGTTCCAGCTTGCGGGTCTTTTCCCGCACGCGGACCTCCAGGCCCAGGTACAGGGACTGCAGGGTCTGCGCCATGTCGTTGAAACCGGCCGACAGAGCCCCGAACTCGTCGTCGCGGTCCACCGACACGCGGGCCGACAGGTCACCCTCGCGCAAGGCCTTCACCCCGCGCGTCAGGCCCGTCAGGGGGGACACGATCACCAGGTTGCCCACGTACAGCAGGGCCACGGCGCTGGCGATGGCCAGGGCCATCATGGCCAGCTGGAACATGTGCAGGATGGACGTCGACTGCGCGATCTCGGTCTCGATCGCCTGGACGAAGCGCTCGATGTGCGCCGCGAACGCATCGGCCTGCACCAGTGTGTTCTGGTCGACCCGCTCCTGGGCCAGCCAGCGTCCCCGCAATCGCAACCAGTCGGTCTGCACCTCCTGGAAGCTCGCCCGCGATGCATCCGACCAGGGCACGAACAGCGGGCGCGAGGGGTCTCCTGTCCGCAGCAGCTCCAGGCTGCGGTCGAACCGTTGCGCGATCTCGGCCATCCCTGCCGGGTCGCGCTGCTCGATGCTCAGCGCCATCCGGTAGGTGTGCATGCGCAGCCGCCCGGCCTCGTTCACGGCGGCGGCACCGCCTTCGAGTTCCCAGCTGATCCAGAGGGTCAGGCCGATCGACAGCAGTGCCAGCAGCAGGAACGAGACGCCGGTGGCCACGAGCTTGGTCGTGAGCGTCCAGGAAAGTCTCATTGATCTCTTCAGGATAGACCAAAGTCTGGCCGAGGCCTTGACCCTGGTCAAATTCATTGTTGACCAGGGTCAACCGGCCGGGTGTGACGTGCCGGGGGTGGGAGTGTTAAAAATTGTTTCATGAACGAACCGCAGCTTGTCCAAGGCCCAGGGGCTGAGGGCGAACGGGTAGGCATCCTCCTGGCCGAGACTGCGGTTCAAGCAGTTCACCAGCAGTGTCAGGGGCACCCACTGCGCGACCAGGTCGTCGAAACGACCCGGACCGGCCTCGAAGGGGTCACCCACCGGCTGGGCCTGGCCCGGTCCGGCTCCCGGCTCAACGATATGCGCCGCATGGGAGGCCGCCGTTTCCAGCAGGTCCACCATGTGGAGGTAGTGCGCCCAGGTCTCGGCCCAGTCTTCCCAGGGGTGGGCCGTGGCGTAGGCGCTGACGAATCGGTCCTCCCAGCCCGGGGCGGCGCCACCCCGGGCGTAGTGCGCGGCCAGCGCCTGCCCGTAGTCGGCCCGCTCGTCGCCGAACAGGTGCCTGAACCCTTCCATCCGGCCCGCTCGTGCCACCAGCCGGTCCCAGTAGAAGTGGCCGGACTCATGCCGCAGGTGCCCCAGCAGCGTGCGGTAGGGCTCGTGCAGCGCCACGCGCCGGCGCACCCGCTCCTCGTCATCGGCCTCCGCCACGTTGAGGCTGATCACGCCCTGGTCGTGGCCGGTCACCACCGGCTGGCCCGGCAGGTCCTCCTTGAACTCGAACAGGGGCCCTTCAGCCAGGCCGCCCGGCGGCTCGGTGGCCAGCAGGCGCAGCCGCGCCAGGGTGAAGAACAGGCGGCGCTTGGCCACTTCGATGCGGTACCAGCGCACCCGGTTGCGCGGGTCGGACAGGTCGGGCAGCACCCGGGTCAGGCGGCAGGATACGCACAGCGGGTTGGGGTCGGCCTGTGGTACCGCGAAGTTGCAGGACTGCGTCATCTCGCGGTGCAGGCACATGCGCCAGGGCCCGCCGGCGACCGGCGGGCCGGGCCCCTTTCGCCGCCACAACCCCGGCGCCTCCCCGCCCAGGGGTTCGACCGCGCACAGGTCCATCCGCCCCGGCAGGAACGCCAGTACGCTGCCGCAGCGCAGGCAGCTCACATTCTCGAAATACAGCGCATGGCCGCAGTGGTCACAGCGGAAGATGCGCATGGAACCATTCAGGGGTTGCCGGGCCGCACGATGAGGTTGTTGCGCACATCCTTCACGCCCTTCGTCGTGCGCGCGATCTCGCCGGCGCGGTCCTTCTCGGCCTGGGACTTGGCGAAGCCGGCCAGTGACACGGTCCCGCCCAGCGTGTCCACATTGATCGACAGGCCGCCGGTGGTCTTGTCCTCCAGCAGCTTGGCCTTCACGGAGGCGGTGATCGCCGCGTCGTCGACGTAGGTGCCCACGGTCTGCTGCCCGCGCATCACGGTGCAGCCGGTGGACACCAGGGACACGGCGGCCATGGCGGCGATGAGGAGGGCGCTTGCATGCTTCTTCATGTTGATCTCCTTGGAGTTTCCCGGGGGGGGGCGTTGCCGCGTTCACCCCCGGTCATGAACGCGGACAGGACCAGCGACGACAGCCGGGGCGAACGCACGGCGGCCAGCATCAGGCCGGTGACGGACACCAGCCGCCAGGGGCGGGCCAGCACCAGCAGGGCGCCCAGCGCGGCGCAGGCCGCCAGCAGGCGGGCCGGGTGCCGGTGGGCATAGGCGCGCACGGTGGGTTCTGCCAGCTGCAGCCCCATGCGCACCGGATGGTGTTCCCAGTAGTCGCGCCCGGCGGCCCGCAGGCCGGCCCAGCGGCCGTGGGTGGCAGCCTCCTGCGCCGCCGGGTCGGGCGCTTCCCGGGGCCTGCCCCGTGGCGAATCCGCCAGGTGCGCCACGATCGCGAGCCGGGTGTGCGCCAGCCGGTCTGCCGCGGCGCTCATGGCGTCTCCTGGCGTGGCGGTACGCTCATGACGCCCCCAGCGAGCGCAGGGCCTGCGCGTCGGCGTCCAGCTGGCCCCGAAGCTCGGTGAACAGGGGGTGGGCGGGCTTTTGCAGGCCCAGCACCGCGCCGCCCACCGCGATCGCCAGGGCGAGGCCCGGCACGGCCACCAGCACCCAGTGGAACTGGCCTTGCAGGGCGACGAGCATCGCGGCGGCGCCTGCCAGCACCATGAACATGACAAAACCCAGTACCGCCACGCCCCAGGCCACGGCGCGGCGCGCCATGACGCCTGCGGCCGCGGCTGCCTCCTCGCGCGCCAGCGCGGCGTAGCCGGCGGCGTGGTCCACGAGCAGCTCGGGCCGTCGCAGCAGCACCGAGAAGATGGGATGCATCAGTCGCATGGGGGCTCCCGGGGACGCGGTGCGGTCAGTACCGGCGGCTGCGCCGGGACAGCAGGATGGCCGCCATCACCAGCGCGCCGGCCGCGGCGGCCAGCAGGGCCGATTTCACCGGCTGCCGCGCCACATACCGGGTGGTCGCATCGGCATACCGCCCCATGCGCCGCTGGGCGGCGCTGGCCGTGTCCGCCATGCCTTCGCGCAGGCCCCGCATGCGCTCGGCGGCGCGTTCCAGGGCCAGGGCAGCGAACTCGCGCGTGCTGTCCAGCGCGCTGCCCCCGGTCGCCGCGGCCTCGTCGGCCAGCGAGCGGGACGAGGCCGCCCGGATGGCGGGGGAATGACGGCGGGCGATCATGGCAGGCTCCTCGGGTGGATGAACGAAAGAAGCCTACGTTTGCCGTTCAGCCTTCACTCATCGGCTGGGAGCGGGATCGCTCGTAGGAGGGAAGGGCGGGCCGTCGTAGGACAAATCCTCACCCTGGGGAAGTTGCGCTGACACCCGGGTCCCGCCTCCTGGCGTGGAGTCCACGCTGAACCGGCCGCCCGCGGCCTCCACGCGATGCCGCATCCCGGCCAGCCCGTGGGTCGAGGACCGCATGCGGGCGGTATCGAAGCCACGCCCGTCATCGGCCACGTTGACCCGTACCACGCCCGATTCGGCGTGCACGCTCACCTGCACCTGGCGCGCCTGCGCGTACTTGGCGATGTTCGTCAGGGACTCCTGCACCAGCCGGTACACGGTCAGCTGGCGTGATTCGTCCAGTTGCACGGGCTCCAGCCGCGTGTCCACGGACACCCCGGCCTGCTCCGAGAACTCGCGCGCCAGGATCTCCAGCGAGGCCGACAGGCCCAGGTTGGCCAGGGACGACGGCCGCAGGTCCTCGATGATCCGGCGCTTGAGCGCGATGCCGCTGTTCAGGCTGTCCGTCAGGTGCTGCAGGCGCTGCGCCACCTCGGGCGAGGTGCCGCCCACGCGGGACTTCAGCCGTGCGACATCCAGCTTGGCGGCCGTCAGCAGCGCGCCCAGCTCGTCGTGCAGCTCGCGGGCCAGGTGCCCGCGCTCCTGTTCGCGCACCTGCTGCAGGTGGGTGGCCAGTTCCGCCAGCGACGCCGTGCGTTCACGCACCTGCAACTCCAGCTGGTCGCGCTCCTGCGCCAGGGCCCGCTGCGTCCGCTGGCGCGCGGCCTCCAGCTCGCGGGTCTGGCGCAGGTACAGGTAGAACGCCAGCAACGCCACCATCGTCACCAGCCCGATGCCCACGCGCCCGATCGCCAGGGTCTGCTGCACCTGGGCCTGGTGGGCCTGCATGCGCTGCGTGACACTGCCGATCAACAGGTTGGCATTGGCGCGGATGGCGTCCATGTGCTGCTTGCCCACATCCGTCATCAGCACGAACTTCCAGGCATCCTCGTTGCCTTGCTGTCGCATGCGCACCGACAGCGCCATCTCCGCGAGCTTGCGCTGGATGTCCACGGCCATGAGCGAAAGGGCGCGCGCCTCCGGTCCCTCCGGGGGCACCATGGCCCGCAGGGCGTCCAGGCTCTTGCCGACCTCGCCTACCGCCGCGTTGTACGGCTCCAGGTAGCGTGAATCCCCCGTCAGCAGGAAGCCGCGGGAACCGGTCTCGGCGTCCAGCATCTGCTGGAGCAGGCGATTGAGGGCTGCGCGCGTGCGGGTCGTGGCATCGATCTGCTCCAGCGCCTCGGTGGAGCGCTGGTAGCCGACCTCGTTGATACCGATGAGCGAGAGCACCACTGACACGGCCAGCACGAGGCTGATCACCATGCGCGGCAGCTGCAGCTTGTGCATCAGAATGGCTCCATTTCTGTCCCGGGGTGCATAGAATGATTGCTCGACATCCTGCAGGTTAGGCCATTTTGGTTGACCTGGTCTCGATTCGATCAACAGGTGAGGAAAGAGGACGGACATGATCAAAGTCGGCATCGTTGATGACCATGCCATCGTGCGTTCGGGACTGAAACAGTTCTTTTCCGAGCAGGTGGACCTTCGCGTGGTCGGCGAGGCCGCGAGCGGCCGGGAGGCCATCGACCTCGTGCGCACCACGGAGCTGGACGTCCTGGTCATGGACCTGTCCATGCCGGGCCAGAGCGGCATCGATGCCCTGGGCATGATCCGCGCGAAGGCGCCGGACGTGGGCATCCTGATCCTCTCGGGCTACCCCGAGGAGCACTACGCGATGAACCTCATTCGCCAGGGTGCCAGCGGCTACCTGAACAAGGAATGCGAGCCGATGGAAATCGTCAACGCCATCCGCACCATCGCCCTGGGCCGTCGCTACATCTCGCCGGCGGTCGCCGAGCTGCTCGCGCAGCAGCTCAACCGCAAGGAGGGCGGCGCGCCCCACGAGCAGTTGTCCGAGCGCGAGTTCCAGGTCTTCCTCAAGCTCGCCAAGGGCGAGACCGCGGGCGATATCGCCAAGGCCTTGTCGCTGTCCGTCAAGACGGTGAGCACCTACCGCACGCGCCTCATGGAAAAGATGAGCCTGGCCTCCAACAGCGACCTGACCTACTACGCGCTCAAGAACAAGCTGATCGATTGACATGGGCGTGTGGCGCCACCCGCCGCGTTGCGACGGCCACCGTGGCGCCAGTCCAGTATGCCCCTGGCCCCGGTGTTGCTCAACTGTGTGTCTCGTCGCCTTGTAGGTATTGCCGTACACGCGCAGGTGCCCTGCGCTGACATCGCAACATCTCCTCACGCGCCACACTGCAGGACACACGACGTTCGCTCACCGGCGGCAAGGAAGTACGCGATGAAAGTCTTCGTCGGATCCCTCGTCATCTTTTTCGGCTCCCTGCTGGCAGCGGGCCTGGTCGCCTTGGGCCAGCCGGTCGCCATGGAGGGGGTGCCCCATGTCACCTCCGCCAAGTCCCCGGGCAGCGCCGCCCCCGAATCAGCCGGCAGCGGTGACCGTGGTGACGCCCCCGCCTGGGAACGACTCCTCGCCATCCGCGGCTATCACTGAGGCGCCGGCGCCCGCTCCCGCGCCGCGGCCCTCCCGCAGCGGGTCCAGGTTGCCTGCTTGGCTGCGCTGGGCTTTGGGGTTGGGCATGCTCTTCCTGGCGCTGTCTGTCGGGCTGGCCCTCTTCCCCTGGGACTGGTTGCGCGGCCCCCTCAGCCGGTATGTGAGCGACCGCACCGGCCGCCAGGTCGACATCACGCGCCGGCTCCATGTGGACCTGGGGCGCATCACCCGAGTGCGGGCCGAGGGCCTGGTCATCGCCAACCCCGGTTGGGCGCAGGAGCCCGACTTCCTTCGCGCGGAGCAGGCCGAGATCGACCTGCGCCTGTGGCCCCTCCTGGCGGGCCGGGTCGAGGTACCGCTGGTGCGGCTGCGGCAGCCCTGGCTGTCCCTGGAGTGGCTGGCCGATGGCCGTCGCACCTGGGCCTTCGGGGCCCAGGGCGAGCGGCAGGGCGCCGTCCGCCTGGAGCAACTGGAAGTCGACCAGGGTCGCCTGCGCCTCATCGCGCCCCACCTGGGGGCCGACATCCGGGCCGAGCTGGGCATTGCCGGCACCGGTCCCTTGCCGCTGGCCTTCCGCGCGCAGGGTCGCTGGCGCGACCACCCCTTCACCGCCCAGGGCCGTTCGGCCAGCGTCCTTGCCTGGCGCGGGCAGGCCACCACCCGCCAGCGTACGCCCTTCCCGCTGGACATCCGGGCCACGGCCGGCAAGACCTCCTTGTGGATGGCCGGTGGCGTGGCTGCCCTGGCCGGCTTTGACGGCGCGGACCTGGCCGTTCGCCTGGAGGGGCGCAACCTCGCCGACCTGTACCCGCTGGCGCGGCTGGTCCTCCCGGCCACCCCGCCCTATGCCGTCTCGGGCCGCCTGCGGCGCGAGGGCGCGCGCTGGCAGTTCTCCCAGATCGAAGGCCGGCTCGGCCGTACCGACCTGGCGGGCGCGCTCAACTTCGACGATTCCCGGTCCGTGCCCCTGCTGTCGGGGTCGCTGCGGACCCGCCTGCTCGATATCGACGACCTGGCGCCCATGGTCGGTGTCCGCCACCCGCCCCGGCTGGACCGCGAGCGCGCCCGCCGTCCGGGCGGCCGTGTCCTGCCCGATACGCCGATCGACCTGCCTCGCCTGCGGGCCATGGACGCCGACGTGCGCTTCGAGGCGCAGCGGGTGGTCAACGTGCGCCTGCTGCCCCTGGAGCGCCTGTCCGCCCATGTGAAGCTGCAGGAGGGCGTGCTGCAGCTCGACCCGCTGGAACTGGGCCTGGCGGGAGGCCGCCTGGCCGGACTGCTGCGCATCGACGCCCGCCAGCCCCCCGCGGCCCTCCGGCTCGACCTGCAGGCCCGGGACCTGCAACTGCAGAAGCTGCTCCCGGCCGTGGATCTCAACCGTGCCAGCGTCGGCCAGTTGCAGGGGCATGTCGACCTGGCAGGCCGAGGCGCCAGTGTGGCGGGGCTTCTGGGACATGCGTCGGGCGAGGTCTCGCTCCTCATGGGCCCGGGCCGCATCAGCAACCTCCTGCTGGAGATCGCCGGGCTGGATGGCGCCGAGATCGTCAGGTTCCTCATGGGCCGGGACCAGCGCGTGGGCCTGCGCTGTGCGGCGGCGGGCTTTGCCGTGAAGGACGGCCTCATGACAGCCCGCACCCTGGTGCTGGACACCACCGACACCGTGATCTGGGGCGGGGGCACCATCAGCCTGGCCACCGAGGTGCTGGACCTCACCTTCCACCCGCGGCCCAAGGATGTCAGCATCCTGAGCCTGCGCTCCCCGCTGCGCCTGGCCGGCACGCTGGGCGAGCCGCAGGCCCGTATCGACCGCGGCTCGGTGGCGGCGCGCGCCGGGGCGGTGCTGGCCCTGGGCGCCATCAACCCCTTGCTGGGACTGGCCGCCACGGTGGAAACCGGGCCGGGCAAGGATGTGGATTGCGACGCCGTGCTGCGGCAGGCGGCCCGCCCGGCGCGCCGGTAGCCGCCTTCAGCCGCCAGGCCTCAGCGCCCCGGCGCCTGCGCCCGGGCGGGCCCGCACACCGGGCAGCCGGCCTGGCGAGGCACGCGGATCTCGTCCCACGCCGTTCGCAGCCCATCGAGCATCAGTAGCCGGCCGGTCAGCGGCTGGCCTGCCCCCGTGAGCAGCTTGAGCGCCTCGGCCGCCTGCAGGCTGCCGATGATCCCCACCAGCGGCGCGAACACCCCCATCGTGGCGCAACGCGTCTCCTCGAACTGTTCCTGCGGCGGGAACACGCAGGCGTAGCAAGGCGCCTGCGGGTCGCGGGGGTCGTACACGCTCACCTGTCCGTCGAAGCGGATGGCCGCGCCAGACACCAGCGGCACGCCATGCGCCACGCAGGCGGCGTTGATCGCGTGGCGGGTGGTGAAGTTGTCGGTGCAGTCCAGCACCACGTCGGCCTGCGGCACCAGCTGGGCCAGCAGGTCGGCGTCGGCGCGGCGGTTGATGGCGTCCACCCGCGCGCCGGGGTTGATTGCCGCGATGGCCTCGCGGGCCGATGCCACCTTGGCCTGCCCGATGCGGTCCATCGTGTGCGCCACCTGCCGCTGCAGGTTGGTCAGGTCCACGGTATCCGCGTCGACCAGGGTCAGCCGCCCCAGCCCCGCGCTGCCCAGGTACAGCGCCACGGGCGAGCCCAGCCCGCCGGCGCCGACCACGAGGGCATGCGAGGCGGCCAGGCGTTCCTGGCCCTCGACGCCGATTTCCTCCAGGAGGATGTGCCGGGAAAACCGCAGCAGCTCGTCGTCGGTCAGCTTACTGTTCCTTCTTCTCGTCCTTGCGCTCGATCACCTGCGTCTTGCTGACGATGACCGGGCGGCCCTTGAGCTGGTTCAGGGCCTGGACCAGCTGGAAGTCCTTGTCGCTGCCGAACTCGGGCATCTTGGCGCGCTCGGAGGCCGGCTTGCGGGACTCCTCCTCGGCGCGCTTGATCGCCTCCTCGCGCAGGCGTTCGCGCACCGGGTCCTTGGCCTCGGCGCCCTGGCCGTTGCCCAGGTGCTTGTCCAGGTCGGCCTCGCGGGTGCGCAGCAGGGCGAACACATTGCCCTCGGCGCTCTCGTCCACCAGCACGTCCGGCACGATGCCGCGGGCCTGGATGGACTTGCCGCTGGGTGTGTAATAGCGGGCGGTGGTCAGCTTCAGGCCCGTGTCGGGGCCCAGGGGGCGCACCGTCTGCACGGAGCCCTTGCCGAAGGTCTGGCTGCCCCGGACGATGGCGCGCTTGTGGTCCTGCAGCGCGCCGGCCACGATCTCGCTGGCCGAGGCCGAGCCTTCGTTCACCAGCACCACCAGCGGCACGTTCTTGATGGCGGCCGGCAGGCGGCGCAGCGGATCGCCGGAGCCGCGGCGGGCATAGAAGTCCGGATCGGCGCGGTAGCTGGCCTTCGATTCGGCGAGCTGGCCGTTGGTGGACACCACCTCGACGCCCTTGGGCAGGAAGGC
>JACCDW011400573.1_pt1 | contig 11276 bp, 10 predicted proteins | sample 7449781 | NCBI WGS metagenome assembly JACCDW01 (sample SAMN15323449, study PRJNA562643) | freshwater metagenome | isolation source: river surface water | place: USA:Blue River Watershed | collected 2017-08-18
AAACAAAAATCTCTTCCCCTTGTTTAATTATTCTATTTGAAACGAACTTAAATGTTCTGTTTTCGTTATCAGAATACCAATAAGCATTTGCATTCTCACTGTGATTATACAAACTTCCAAATCCCAAAGCAACCACTTGTTCTTGCCATTCCATAACCCCTGACGGCCAATTGAATCTGTAGTCAATCAATAATGAACTAGTCTCACCATAATTTAAAGGTAATGTTAATACGGGACATTCTTCAAATACCTCACCTTCCATTATGTCTTCTTTTGCAAAAACCCCCCAACCATGAACGGGACTTTTATCCGCGTATATTTTTTGATTGTATATCATAATTTGAAATAATCTTTTAATCCATCTTCCAATGACCATTTAGATTCCCAACCAGTCATCCATTTTCTTTTATTACTACAAGTGTAGAATTGGTATCCGTTTGGTATTAAACTATCGTCATGATACTCGTATGGTATATTCATAATTTTCATTACATCCTCAAACATTCTTGCAGTTCCTGAACCAACCTCGTAGTAATTACCACTCAAAGTTTCATAATTTTCAAACGCATAAATGTTTGCGGAGATAACATCTTTTACATAAACAAAGTCACGTTTTGGTTTTCTTGGGAACAATTTAATCTCTTCATTATTTTTACGTTTTTCATTCATTTGGAAAGCAACTGATGCCATTCTACCTTTGTTTTGTTCACCTGGTCCATAAACATTGAAGTATCGTAGCCCAATACCTCCGTTACTAATTACGTAATCCTCAGCAACATATTTACTCCATCCATATAAATTTGAAGGATGTTCGTTGTTTGTTCCGTAGTTCGCGGCTGACGATGAATAAATCATTGGAACATTTTTGGTCTTACACAATGACATAAGGTGTTTGGTGAATTCATAATTAACCAACATCATGTAATTCACATTTGTTTCTAATGTGTCAGAACAAGCTCCGACATGGAAAACTCCTGAAATGTTCAACCAAAAATATTTTGACACTTCGTCCTTCCATGAAATATTCTTGAATATGTCTTCGTTAATCTCAATGATTTCGTATTTACCTTCAAGTTCTTTTTTGAGGTTTGAACCAATAAAACCTTTAGTTCCTGTAATAATAATTCTTTTCATAATTATTTAATCTTTTTTGCAATAGTATTTCCGTTGTCGGTAATAGTAATATATTGATTGGTGGTAAACCATTCAGTTAATTTATTATTCATTTCTTGAGGTAAGTTCATACTCTCATATATTATAACATTTGGTCTTTGCTCTAAACATAATATCAAATCTCCGTCAATACCCTCAACATCTAAGTGTAACCAATCATACTCTTGTTCAGACATCAACTGATTAATTGCAACACTTTTTCTTGACGTTTTTGTAATTGGTTTATCAACTAACCAAGACTCAATTAATTCTTTAACTACTGTATCAGTATATCCCTCCCCACCTTGGTACCATTCAACATCTGAACCATCAGTAGTAACAATTAAATTTTTTGTTTCAACAAATGGATTATTATAATAATTTTGTTTCAATTCAATATATTGATTATCACTACCATCAACTAAAGTTGCGGTAGATAATCCATGTTTAATCGGGTAAATCCAATGTCCATTCCTACCATCATGGGTTCCGATAACTAAACCGTTTGATTTCAAACCTTTGTTTTTTCTACCTTTAAGATAATACCATAAATCTTTTTCAACCAAATCACCATATTCAGTTACATCCCATTTTTTTTCAAAAATCAATTCCCCTGTGGAATCGTAAATTAAAATGTCAGTGATTAATTCCGCACCAGTCCAATGAACCCAAACATTTGGCCAAAATTGGTGTTCAAAATGAATTTCACCTGTTATAATATTTTTTAACTTTAAAGTTAATGGTAAATTGTTTGAGATTTGAGTCATATCATTTACACTAACTGAAGTTGCATTTGTGTATCTATCGTATTTAAAATTAATCATGGTCTGTGGTTATAGTAAATTTGGTTCATCATTATGTCATCATACTTTTCAGTAAAATTAACAGTCTGTCCGTTATATGTGAATATCATTTCATTTATATTTTGGGAACTAATTGGGAATTCAATTATCTCCCATGGTTTAGGTGTTTTAGTATATTCAACACCATTAATTTGAATTTTTATTGAATCCATATTTTCAAATGAGTGAAAAACAATTTTTAAATTTTCATTTAAAAGTTCATCGTGAACTGGATTTTCACCTAACCAAATTGTTATTGGTTCATTTTTACTTAAGAACATCTTAAAATCATTGAATGGTGAATAATTAAAGAAGTCGTAGTCTCCCCAATAAAATATTTTATCTTTAACAGGGTGGTCGGATGCAGATAGGTTAAATTTATTTTTCCATTTTAAAACCTCACCTTCAGCCATTCCGTTAGTACCCAAATATTCATCCAACGTAATTTCTTTTTCGATTTTTTCCATCATATCCCTATTAAAAACCATAAAATGTAGTGTGGTTTCCCATAACGTGTCAGGATGATTAGGGTCTCTTCTTGGATGTACTATATTAACATTGTCAGATTTAAATTCGCTCTCAACAATTTCATCAATTTCCAAATCATATATCAAATGATAAAACATATCATAGTCAAATGTGAGAGCAATTTGACTTAATTTTTTAACTTGGTATAAACCCGCCCATCCATAATCGGCAAGACCTCTATGTAATGTGGTGATACGACCATCGGGTAATCTCATCTCATACCAATGAGTGTACATCCTTATTGGCCATTTTAATAATGGATTTTCTTTTGTATAGAAAAAATAATCACACAAATTGACAATATTTTGTGGAATTTCAATAGGACTTATACAAATAATATCAATCCCTAAACTTTTAATTTTTATAATGTTTTCTTTGAGAACATTTATTTTTTCTTCCGTATCACAGAACGTGCTAATTAACGCGACTTTTCTCATTTTATACTATATATTAAATCAACTAAATCATTTATTTCCATTTGACAATCATGATAAGGTCTAGGACAATGAGCGTCTTTATAGTAACCATTTAAAATTAAATTTTTATCATAATTACCATATTTTTCATTAAATTTCTTTTCATTTTCATTAGTGAAAATAATTGGAAAATTATGTCGGTCAATCCTGTCTTCTACTATCCAATTGGTTTGTCTTGGTCGATTTAACTTGTGGACCGTAACATTATGGTCATTATAATTTACACACCGACCAAAATATATTTCATCAGTACCCCATCCTAATCTTAACATACCTAATTCATGAGCATATTCATTAAAAGGTCTATCAGTATTTAAGATTTTATTAAATGTTGAACCCTTGGCTGCAGAATAACACATCGGGTATCTTTCATTTGCAAATAATTCAGGGTCTTGACATTCAGGTCTTTTAACATCATACGCGTTTGCATCAAAAATAATTAAATCGTCTTGAGAATAATGTTCAATATCATCAACAAAATATTTTTTATTGAACATTAACATATCTATATCACCAATAATACAAACGTCATCGTAAAAGTATTTTGTACCGTACATTCTAATTATTTGACTTAAGAATGACGTTATTATACCAGGACAATTGTTTTTATTTATATTTTTTACTAACCCATTACCATCCTCATAAAAATCACTTTCATTATCTGTAATTTTAAAAAGGACTGGAGTGATGTTTAATATATCACGACATATTTTTGATTGTATTTCCCAAAATCCATCATACAAAGGGTTGTCGTCTACCGCAAAAATTACCTTATCAATTTTCATTTTTTATTTATTAAATTCTTCACGGAAACTCACTTCTTTAAATAACTCACCATCATTTTCAAAATCAAATATGTTTCTAATGTTATCGTTGTGCACCACTATCAATTTTTTAGCGTTTTGATAATCGTCAATATCTAACAACCTCCAATGTTGATTTTCAACATTACCTATGTTAATGATTTTATCATCATTATAAATTAATTTTACATTTATGGTGCCGTTATTATTCTCCATATTCCAAACCACAAACCCTAATTTATTGGTAAGTTTATCATAATAAGGTAAACACCACGCAGTATGTTTGGTTGATAAATCAGTATGTGTTAGACCAAACTCATTACCATTTAAATCTAAAAGATTTTTTAACTTATTAAAACCTTTTTTACCATTATGTAATATATCATACAACATGGACTCAGGCAATTTATCCTCAATTTTTCGTATTTTATTTTTTAATTTAGTTTCATCTAAAATTAAAAAATCATCATTAAGTTTATCTAATCTGTACGCCTGATAAGAACCAAATAAAATTGGGTCTACGGTGTCTTTAGTTTTTGTATAAGTGACACAATCATATTCGTCTAATAATCTTGAGTTGTCAATAATCTCACTAAAGTCATTAATGTTAGCATCATATTCTATATGATGTACTTTTTTATACCCAATATTTTTAGCTACCGAATTACCTAATATTAACATTCTCCATATTGCCAAATGAGTATTAAATGACCCTGTAAAGATTGACATAATTTGTCTTGTATTACCAGGGTTAAACCATGGTTTACATCTTAAATCCCAATCATACAGTAATTCATTTTTTTTATCATAAAGAACCAAATCACATTTACTTGAAATGTCATCAGGAACTATTGTATGTGACACAATCATTATGTCAAAAATGTCTTTATGATTATTTATTTGTGAAACCAAATTTCGGAGAACGTCTTCCTTTTCTTTGGTATTACAATAACTCGATATCATTATTAAATCTTTCATCTTATAAATCCTCTATAAAATTATATTTTCTAAACATATCCCTATTCTCATCATTTAATATGATATGTTTTTTTATTTTTTTATTAACTAAAACTAAAATCTCATTTATTTCATTAATATCCCCTAATGGTCTTACATGCCAACAATTTAAACAAGTTGAATTAATATTTAAATGCTTATCATTTACTATAATATCAACATCGTAATTACCACCCTTGTTATTATATACAAAAAAGTGAACCATATCAGAATTTCTATCACATAAAGGTACACACCACATTAACTCATCATTCATGTGATTATCAACTTTTTGAAAAACGTTTGTTGGGTCTAATTTAGATAGTGGTTCTAACTTTATAGTTCTACCATTTGGCGTAAGTAATTTATCGGTAATACTTTCTGTCATTTTAGTTTCGGTATTCCTTAATTGGTTAAGTATTTTTTCTTCATCATACACAAAATACTCATCAGGAAAATTGTTCATAGTAAATGCAAAATAAGTCCCATATAACCAACCATCGTCTTCTCGTTTAAACATTACGGTATCGTATTCATCTAGCGTAAAGCTAACATCATCAAATAAATCTAAATCAATTAAATTTATATCATATTCAATACAATGTACTTTACTAAACCCTTTAAACTTTGCAAAATTAAATGTATAGTATAATAATGAATAAATTGCTAAGTGGGTACTTGGTGGGTAAACTAAAGTACTATTAATATCAAAAAGGTGATTACTGAACCAATGTTTTTTTCTAACATCAAAATCTTCTAATAATTTATTAGACGCGTCATAATAAAAATGGTCTATTAAATCGTAAGATAGTTCAGATATGGGGGAATGAGCCACCACCATGATTTCAAACCTATCTCTAATAGGTTGAAGTTGAGTTAATAATTCTTGTAATATTTTTTTCCTGTGATTGTCAGGGCAATATGCAAAAACACTTATTAGTTCTTTCATGACTCAAATATTTTTTTTTCCCAAAAACTAATAAAACTATCAATTGTTTTATTATCTATTTTTTCCAACTCTTTCAAATGTTCAGTTGCAAAGTTTATTGTTTTATTCGCCCAACCTATATCCTCTAATCCACACGCAACCCCAAACATTTGTATTGGATTATCTAATCTAAATTCAGTTGGGGTTAAATTATTTGAATAATCTAAAGATTTAGTAAAAGCATTTTCGTAAAATTCGGTATTATTATTTATATCAAGTATAATCGCTTTGCAACCACATAAAATTGCCGCCAAAGTATAAAAACTTTTTTTATCATAAGTTAAAAAATATTCATGTTTATTTAACTCTTCCCTCAAATAATCAAAATTAAATCTTTCATTTTTTTTAAAATTTTCAAGATTTTTTGAATTAAACTGTTTTACAATTTTTTCACCGTACGTTGGTGTATGTTTGTGAAACATATGACAAAATCCTTTACGGTCGTTATTTGTAATGTATAGTTTATCAAAGTTATAATCAAAAACCGTTAATTTTTTACTATCAACATTTTTAAATGTTTTAAAATCACCAAAATTAAAGTAAACATCATCAACACCATAACTATCTTCAATTTCAATTTGAGTGTGGTATAATATCCACCTACATACATGCTCAACATTAAATGGGTTTCCAAAAGTTGTTTGAGGGTATACTACAATTGTTTTATTTTTTGGAAAAGTTATTGGTTCCCAATAATAATTTGTAATTCCATTAGTATAATTAAAACTTGAGTTTATTCTTTGTATATTTTCGTGTTTATATTCAGGGTCTGATAATAAAAAAACATTATGTCCTCTTTTTGCAATTTCATAGGCTAATTTATGTAAAACTATAGTGCCACCTGTCATATCATCTTTGAACGAATGATACACAACAATAATAAAGTTTAATTTTTCATTATTAGGTAATTCCATTTTATTTAATTTTTTTAGCAGGTGTTCCAATATAAGTTCCAGGTTCAGTAATATTTTTAACAACCCCCGCGTTCATGCCAATCACAACGTCATCACAAATGGTTATTTTTTGTTTAACACAAGAACGAGTTCCAAAATAAACTCGGTCACCTATGGTTTCATTTCCTGAAATTTGAACACCAGGTGCTGTTGTAAAATAATCACCAATTACACAATCATGTCCTATTGTAGTAATTAAATTTATGTGCGCGTGTTTACCAATTTTAACATTGGTAGTAATAATTGAACCTGCACATATTATACTACCCTCGCCAATTACAATATCAGGTCCGTGAAGTTGAGCTGTTGGGTGTATGTAAGTAAAATACCTTGTGTTTTTTGGTAGTGATTTAACAATTCTTTCTCTTGCAACTGAGTCAGCAATAGCAATTACGACATCATATTCTTTAGGGTCAAACTTAGATAATGGTAAAATTAATGGGTCGGTTCCGTCATAATATTCATCATCAACAAAAAATACAGTACCAATTCTTTCTATCATTGATAGACTCCAATAAATTTCTTTACCAAATCCACCAGCACCTATAATTCCTTTTTTTCTCATTGTTTGTAGATATCAAATTTTGATAAATCTGGATATGGTAATTCCAAATCTTCATTATGTCTTTTAGACCCATCCAAATTATAAAATTGGGTCATCATTAAAAGACCTCTTGCGGCAAGTTCTGGCATCATATAAAAGTTCCAACCCAACATATCAAAATTGTCATCGTGGTATGAACATTCACGTCTTCCACTGAATCTTGCTCTTTTAAACCACAACATAGCTTGATAGTCGTCAGTTAAAATTGCACCCCCCTTACTTAACTTTAATGTTTTATAAGGACCTGTAAATGAAAGACACATGTGAGTTTTTGGGATGTACATATCAGCAGTAAAACTTAACGCCGAATCCCAAACATTACTCGGTGATAATTGGTAAGCCCCTTTAATCATATCACCTTCAACAGGTTTAAAATTAACTTTTAGTCCTGCATGAATAATCTCACAAGGAACCGAAGGGTATGTCTTTGAAGGACAATCTACCTTGTCTGATTTCAGACTTTTCTTTATGTTTTTTTCATAATATAATGCCAAAAACAAAGCGTTGCTCATATTGTCCAAAGCAATCGCATGTGGCGCCCCCGTGTAATCACACAGAGCTTTCTCAAAATCTTCTGTAATCTTATGTACTCCTTGTGCCATTTAATATTAATTTGTAATTGAAATATAGTCAGTTTTTCTTATATTTCAACCAAAAGAAACAATTATGCCGAAAATTTATGTTCACGGTTCCTACATTGGAAACACAGGTTATAATAACCATACACGTGATTTCTTTAGGGAACTATCAAAGTACTCACAAATTAAAGTAAGAAATTTTACAGTTGGTGATTCTTGGGACGGATTGAGTGACTCCCCACACGACAATGAACCATACATTAACAATGTCGATAAATCAATTTTATACCAACAAAGACTATGGGTTGCCGATGGTAAAATGGAAGATTTTAAAATTTACGAATCACCTGAAAAAGAATTTTATCATGACTTCAATATTGTATTAAATGAAACAAACCATTATCTATATTACGACAAATATATTGGTCCAAAAATTGCTTATAATGTTTGGGAGTCAACAAGACAACCTGATGAGTTTTTCAAAAAACTTTTGGAGTTTGATGAAATTTGGGTTCCAAGTGAATGGCAAAGAGAATGTACAATAGAACAAGGAGCAAATCCTGACAAAGTTAAAGTTGTTCCTGAAGGTGTTGATGTTCACACATTTTACCCTGAGACAGTTGATAAACTTGAAGAATATCAAGATGGTAGATTTAAATTTCTTCTTATGGGTCGTTGGGATTACAGAAAATCAACCAAGGAAATTATTGAAACTTTCCTTAAAACTTTCTCACCTGACGAACCTGTTGATTTAGTTGTATCTATTGATAATATGTGGGGAGAACAAATGGACGGATTTAAAACAACCGAAGAACGTTTATCCAATTATGGTTTAACCGACCCAAGAATTAAAATAATTCATTTCCCATCAAGAGAAGATTATATTAAATATCTAAAAACAGGTCACGTATTCGTTTCTTGTGCAAGGTCTGAAGGTTGGAACTTACCTCTTATTGAAGCGATGGCATGTGGTACTCCTTCTATATATTCTGAATGTTCCGCACAAATGGAATTTGCAAAAGGTAAAGGTTTACCTGTTAAAATTATTGGTGAAAAACCTGCAAATGAAAACAACTATGGTAGATACACAATGAGTGACCTACCAGGAAATTATTATGAACCCGATTTTGAAGATTTATCAAGAGTGATGAGGGATGCTTATGAAAACTACGAACAACATAGAGGAAAATCTATCGTTGAAAGTGTTGAATTAAGAGATAATTTTTCATGGGAAAAAATCGCCAAGATTGGTCAACAAATGGTTGATAATTTTATGGAAAAAATTAACTCGAAAGACTATAATAAAGGTAAGGACACAAATTCAATAAATGTTACTTATTTTGACGGTCCAAAGGTTGAAATTTTAGGTGATTATGATGCTGCGTATTTTGTTGAATTTATAGATTCAAAATCTAATAAGGTTGTTCATTCACAAAAAATCACGAATAATATGTGGTGTGGGTGTTTAAGAAAGTACTATACAGATTGGATTATTAAAGTTAATGGAAAAATTGTTGATACATTCACATTAAAAGATAAACGAGTTTTAATATCGTTTGAATCAAAATCAATTGGTGACACTTTAGCTTGGGCACCCTATGTTGTTGATTTTGCAAAGAAAAATAAATGTAAGGTAATATTATCAACTTTTCATAATAATTGGTTTGAAGGTGTTGAATCGTATTCAGATATTGAATTTATTAAACCAGGTCAAACTACTCGTTGCGATACAATCTATAGAATAGGTTGGTTCCGTTCTGATAAAAATAAATGGGATAAATTTGATTCTTACCCTTATCCCTTAAATTCACAACCATTACAAAAAACCGCAAGTGATATTTTAGGTTTAGATTTTGTAGAAAGAAATTATGGAATCAAATTCAAACCAAAAAATAAACCTTATCAAAACAAATATGTAGTCATTGCCCCCGAATCAACTGCGGGATGTAAAGAATGGACTTATGATGGTTGGCAAACATTAACAAATATGTTAGTAGAATATGGTTATGACGTAATTTGTCTAACCCACAAACCATACCATCTTAAAAACGCAAAATGTGTTCACGGTAAAACATTAGAAGAATCATTCAATTTTTTATATCATGCAGAATATATGATTGGTTTAAGTTCAGGGTTGTCATGGATTAATTGGTCATTAGGAAAACATACCGTAATGATTAGCGGATTTACCGCTAAAGACCATGAATTCCAAACAAACATTACAAGAATCCAAAATGAACATGCATGTAATTCATGTTGGGCAAACATAAACTTCATATTTGACGCAGGTGATTGGGATTGGTGTCCAATATGGAAAGGTACAGACAAACAACACATCTGTGCAAAATCAATATCACCATTAACAGTATTTAATTCATTACCAAAATGATAGATTTAACTAAATTCGATTGGGGTTGGATGGATGAACCAACAAACGTTTATCACGTAATGCCCGATGGTTCCCACAAATATATGGGAGAATACCATAAAGATTCAATAACACAAGAAATATTTATAGACAATTGTTATGAACGTTTTTTTGAAGTAGAAGAAGGTGACGTTGTATTAGATATTGGTGCTAGTGTTGGTCCATTCACATATTCAATTTTAAATAAAAAACCAAAACATGTTTTTTGTTTTGAGCCGAGTGAAAGAGAATTTAAGACTTTAGTTAAAAATACAATTGGTCATCCCGTAACTCATATAAATAAAGGTATATCAAACGTTAATAGTGTAGTTATGAATGACCATTTGTTTGGAGGCGAAAATCAAATGGAGTCAATCACCTTTTCAAAGTTTATTGATTTATATTCAATAGATAAAATAGATTTTATTAAAACTGATTGTGAGGGTGGTGAGTTCGATATATTTAATATCGAAAATTTAAATTGGATTAAATCCAATGTAAAAAAAATTGTTGGTGAATGGCATTTACAACTTCAAGGTCATAATAATGTTGAAAAGTTTAGACAGTTTAGAGAAACATATCTCAAAGAATTTAAAACACTTGTTAAAAATACTATAGGTAACCCTGTTACTCATATAAATAAAGGAATATCAAATGTTAATACGGTAGTTATGAATGACCATTTATTTGGTGGTGAAGACCAAATGGAATCAATTACTTTTTCAAAATTCATTGATTTATATTCAATTGACAAAATTGATTTTATTAAAACTGATTGTGAAGGTGGTGAATTCGATATATTTAATATTGAAAATCTATCATGGATTAAATCCAATGTCAAAAAAATTGTTGGTGAGTGGCATTTACAACTTCAAGGTCATAATAATGTTGAAAAATTTAGAAAATTTAGAGACACTTACCTTAAAGAATTTAAAAACTTTCAAGTTTA
>JACCDW010932737.1_pt1 | contig 11275 bp, 10 predicted proteins | sample 7449781 | NCBI WGS metagenome assembly JACCDW01 (sample SAMN15323449, study PRJNA562643) | freshwater metagenome | isolation source: river surface water | place: USA:Blue River Watershed | collected 2017-08-18
GATCCACACTGGCAGTGGCCAGCCACTCGGCCACACTCTGACCGCGCGTGGTGTCCATGCGCATGTCTAAGGGGCCATCGAAACGAAAAGAAAAACCCCTGTCGGGGTTGTCAATTTGGGGGGAGCTGATCCCCAGGTCCATCAACACACCGGCAATGCTGCCTGCGGGCAATTCGCCCAGGTTGCGAAAACCATCATGTCGAATGGAGAAACGTGCATCCTTGATGTTGGCAGCTTCAGCAATGGCTTCGACATCTTTGTCAAAAGCAATCAAGGCCGCACCTTCAGGCAGACGCGACAAAATCAAACGTGAATGACCACCACGACCAAAGGTTGCATCCACATAAATATTTTTTTCGGCGGTTACGCCTGCATTGCCTAACAATGCATCAACCGCTTCAGTGAGCAAGACGGTGGTGTGTTGCCAAGTAGTCGTCACGCAGGCCTCAGAACGAAAAGTCCTTAAAGACATCGGGCATGTCGCCCTGCATGGCTTTCGCCTCTTGGGTGTCGTAGGCTGTTTTGTCCCACAACTCAAAGTGATTGCCCATACCCAGCAAGATGGTGTCTTTGGCAATGCCCGCGGCAGCTCGCAACTCAGGGGAGATCAATACGCGACCCGTGCCATCCATCTCCACATCCATGGCGTTGCCCAAGAAAATACGTTTCCACCATTGCGCTTCCATGGGCAGCTGGGCAATGCGCTCACGGAATCGCTCCCACTCCGTTCTGGGGAAGACCATCAAACAGCCATGAGGGTGTTTCGTGATGGTCAATTGACCACCCGCTGTGGCGCTCAAAACCTCGCGGTGACGCGTAGGCACCGACAGGCGGCCTTTGGCGTCCAAACTCAACGAAGATGCACCTTGAAACACTTGATTCTCAATTCCTGATCGATACACACGCAATTTGGGTATTTCTCCCACTTAATTGCACTTTTTTGCACTGTATCAGGAATTCACCACCTCGCAAGGGGGTTTTCGAGTTTTTTTCAATGAAATCAAGGGCTTAGAACGCTCTTTGCATCAGAATTTAGCAGAAAAAACTGTTGAAAATTAGGCACTTAGAAGTTTGTCTGCAAGTAACTTCTGAGACTTTTCATGCGTCAAAAAAAATTGACATTTTTTTCACTTTTTTTTCTGTCCACTTTGTTTTCTTTCAATTCAAGAAAAAAGGCTCCTGATGGAGCCTTTTTGAAATGAAAAGAAAATGCCTTATCAATCGCCAAACATTTTCTGTTTGAGTTCGCGGCGTTGCTGAGCTTCCAAGGACAAATTGGCTGTGGGGCGCGCCAACAAACGGCCCACACCAATGGGTTCGCCTGTTTCATCGCAATAACCGTAATCGCCCGCATCAATGCGTTGAATGGATTGCTCGATTTTCTTCAAAAGCTTGCGTTCACGATCGCGCGTACGCAACTCCAGCGCATGTTCTTCTTCAATGGTGGCGCGGTCAGCGGGATCGGGCACCACCACGGTGTCTTCACGCAAATGCTCAGTGGTTTCGCCAGCGTTCGCCAAGATGCCTTGCTTTAAAGCCACCAATTTGAGGCGGAAAAATGCCATTTGCGCATCGTTCATGTAGTCGTTGTCGGACATGGCCATGACCTCTGCGTCGGTAAGTTGATCAGGCGTCTTCTTTTTCCAGTTATTGGCCAACTTAGGGTCTTTTTTAACGGCAACAAAGGGGGGAGGTGTGAGAACTTGTGAAGGCATGTTTTGGAGATAACTGGCTTTTGCAGCCGTAGAAGCCACCGATTGGGCCATCGATGGCACTGTAATTTGGGCAAGTCGCGCTGAAGGACGAACCGCACGTGCGGGAACATCACCCGTGGCCACAGGTGCAGCAACGGGTGCTGCAGGCGGTGTGACGACTTTCTCAGCTTTTGCAGGCTTGGCTGGCTTTTCTGCTTTGGCAGGGGCAACAGGCTTGGCGACGGGTTTCGTGACAGGTTTAGTGACGGGTTTGGTTTCTGTCTTGGCGACCGGTTTGGCTGAGGCTTTTTCAGGCGCTTTGCTTGCACCTTTGGGTGCGACTTTGGCCGGTGCTTTGACTGGCGCTTTGGCGGCTGCAGATGGCTTGGCCGTTGGCTTGGCAGCCACTTTGGCGGCTGCTTTTGGCGCAACTTTCGGTGTGGGCTTGGCAACTGTTTTGGCCGCACTTTTCACCACGGGTTTTGCAGCAGGTTTGGCCTTTACAACAGGCTTGGCAGCGGGCTTGGCAACCACTTTAGCGCTGGCTTTGACATTGGCTTTAACAGGGACTTTGACAGGCGTCTTAGACGCTGTTTTGGCCTTGGTTTGAACCACAGGCTTGGCAGAAGCTTTGTTGGTTTTGGTCACGGGTTTGGTTGCAGGTTTGGCTGCAGGCTTGGCCGACGCTTTAGGCGCAGCCTTCTTCACAACAGGTTTGCCCTTGGCCACGGCTTTGGTGACAGCAGTCTTGACTGCTTTCGCAGGCGCGGGTTTGCTCAGTTTTTTGGCCGGTGCAGCCGATTTGGCTTTGGCACTCGCTGCTGTACTGGTTTTTTTCACTGCGGTTTTTGAGCTCGTTTTAAGGGGCTTTTTCACGTCCTGTCTCCTAGCCGTGGCGGCTTACGTGCCCCTCAAGGCACCAGCCATTTGCAAATGAATTGTGGTCATCGGCTCATTTGCGTCAAAACCCATATTTTTCGACCTTCTGGGCGCATCGGAACCCCAATTAAGGGACCCCGTCAGGGCGCAGATTGTAGCGACTGAAAGCCCTCAAAACGCTTTCTGGAAAACTAAACCAAGCATTGCTCCAAACCTTGCAACAAAATGTCTTTGGGCAGGTCAATGCCAATGAACACCATTTTGCTGACTTTGGGCTCGTTTTCAGCCCAAAGTGGTCCCAAATCGCTGCCCATCAGCTGGTGAACGCCTTGGAAAATAACTTTCCGCTCGGTGCCCTTCATGTTCAAAACACCCTTGTAACGCAGCATGCGGGGACCGTAAACATTCACGATGGCGCCCAAAAAGTCTTCCAACTTGGCGGGCTCAAAAGCTTTGTCTGATTTGAAGACAAAGCTCTTCACATCATCGTCAAAGTGATGGTGGTGGCCATGCCCCTCCCCTTGATGCGAGGGGTGATTGCAGTGCTCGCCATGTTCGTGGTCATGATGATCATGGTGCTCATGGCCATGATCGTGCCCGCAATGCTCATCGTGCACATGCGGCGCTTCTTCTTTCAAAAAGTCAGGATCAATGTCCAATTTGGCATTCAAGTTGAAACCACGCAAATCAAACACTTCTGCCAATGACACCTCACCAAAATGCACCACCTTTTGAGGCGCACGGGGGTTCATGTGCGCCAAACGGTGCTGCAAAGCCTCGAGTTCAGGTTTGGAAACCAAATCCGCTTTGCTGATGAAGATCTGATCGGCAAAACCCACTTGCCGACGCGCTTCCTGGCGATCGTTCAATTGCTGCGCCGCATGCTTGGCATCCACCAAGGTCAGGATCGAGTCCAACAAAAAGCTTTCCGCAATCTCATCGTCCATGAAAAACGTTTGCGCCACAGGCCCAGGATCAGCCAGCCCCGTGGTCTCAATGACCACGCGCTCAAAGTCGAGCTCACCCTTGCGCTTCTGAGCCGCCAGCGTCTGCAAGGTCGTCCGCAAATCTTCCCGAATCGTGCAGCAAATGCACCCATTGCTCATTTGAATGATTTGCTCATTCGTGTCCGACACCAGAATGTCGTTGTCAATGTTCTCTTCGCCAAACTCATTCTCAATGATGGCAATCTTCTGGCCATGCGCCTCCGTCAACACCCGCTTGAGCAGCGTCGTCTTACCCGAACCTAAAAAGCCCGTCAGGATGGTTGCAGGAATCAAAGCCATGGAAATACTCCGAGAGACAGAAAACAAAAGAGGACTGAAGTGTACCCACCCCAGAAAAAACTCAGCAGAACGAGGTTGGAATCGGCTACCAATGGTCATTCCTGGGCAAGGATGACTTGTGCGGGTAACGATTTCTGGTACCCCAGTATGAGGCACCCGCACAAGGCGTCATTGTCCAGGAAGCGTGTGAAGTGAAGTTCAAAGCTTCTTAACCACTACCAAGCCCTTGAGGTACTCCCCCTCAGGAAAATAAACAGTCATAGGATGGTCCGGCGCCCCTTGCAGCCGCTCACTGATGTACCCATCCACCCCCGCATCCGTCCCCGCCGACGCCACAATCTTGTGAAACAAATCGGCACTGATCCCACCCGAGCAAGAGTAAGTGAACAACTCACCCCCCGGTGCCAACAACTTAAACGCCAAGCGATTGATGTCTTTGTACGCCCGCGCAGCCCGATCGGCATGCGCTGCTGTCGGCGCAAACTTAGGCGGATCCAGCACGATGGCATCAAACTGCACACCTTGCTCAATGAAAGACCGCAGCGACGCATTGACATCCGCATCCATGAACGTGGTGCGCGACAACTCAAAACCATTCAGCAACACATTTGCCTTGGCCTTTTCCAAAGCAGGCCCCGACGAATCAATCGACGTTACATGGGCTGCGCCACCCGCCAAAGCCGCCACACTGAACCCACCCGTGTAGCAATAGCAGTTGAGCACACTTTGAAACTTGCGAAACAGCGTGTGTTGGTAAAAGCGGTAACGACTGTCGCGTTGGTCCAAATAAAAACCAGTCTTGTGGCCTTCGGCAATGTTCAGCAACAGCTGCCACTGATGCTCTTGCAGCGTGATCTCTGTGGGACCTTCCCCGCGCAGCCAACCCGTCACCTCAGGCAAACCTTCGAGTGAGCGCACATTGGCGTCTGAGCGTTCGTAAAGCTTGGTCAAGCCTGTGGCTTTGAGCAGCGCATCGGCCATCACATCTTTGAAACGCTCCGTGCCGCAAGAGGTAAATTGCGCCACCAAAGTATCGTCATAACGATCAACCACCAAGCCTGGCAACCCGTCAGATTCGCCATGGACCAAACGCATGCCATTGCTTTGAATGTCAAACAAACTGCGCGCTTGCACCGATTTGTGAATCAGCCCTTCGATGAAGGCTGCATTAATGCGCGGCGCTTCATCAAAACTCCAAACCCTTGCGCGAATGCGCGAGGTGGGGCTGAAAGCCGCCCACGCCAAAAACACACCTTCATGTGACTCCACGCGCACGGTTTCACCGGCATCGGCGCTGCCCTTGGCAATGGCCGATTCAAAAATCCAGGGGTGTTGGCGTTGCAAAGAGCGCTCTTTGCCAGCTTTGAGTCGAATCGTTTTCATACTGCCATTGTCCCACTCTCGGTGGTTCAAAACAGATGCCGGTGCCGCCGATTATTTTTTCTCTGCATTGCCATTACCGCGCTTAGCGCGTGGGTGCGCCGCGTCATAAGCCTTGGCCAAATGCTGAAAGTCCAAACGTGTGTAGACCTGCGTGGTGCTGATGTTGGCATGGCCCAGCAGTTCTTGCACCGCGCGCAAATCGCTGCTCGACTGCAGCACATGACTGGCAAACGAATGACGCAACATGTGGGGGTGCACAGGGGTGGCCAAGCCCGCCAACAAACTCCGGCGCTTGAGGCGCTGCCAAACCGACTGCGCTGTGAGGCGCGTGCCATGCTTGCCCGGAAACAGTGCCAGCGCTGCGTCCGACAAACCGGGCACTGATTGCGTCATCATGCCCATGGCTTGGCTGCGCAAGGGCAACCAGTTTTCTAACGCCTTGATGGCCGCTTGTCCCAAAGGCACCGTTCTGCGCTTGCCGCCCTTGCCCTGCACCATCACTTCGGCACCTTGCAAGTCAATCCAGCCGCGGCCCTTGTTGGAAGCTTCCGTACTTGCCACCACATCCAAACCCGTGAGCTCGGCCACACGCAAGCCACAGCCGTACAACAGTTCCACCATGGCGGCATCCCGCGCTTCTAACCAAGGATCGTCTGCTTCTTCGGTGTGCTCGGCCAATTGGACGGCTTCGTCCACCCCCAAGGCTTTGGGCAAGGGCTTGGCCACTTTGGGCGCGCGCACGCCTTCAACGGGATTGTGCGAAATGAGGCTTTCACGCGCCAGCCAATGGTAGAAGCCGCGCCAGCCCGACAAGATGAGGGCAATGCCGCGGCCCGTGCGGCCGCCGCTGTGCATTTGCGCCACCCACCGGCGCACATGCAGGGTTTGAACTTGTGCCAAATCGACGTTGGCGACCTGCGCCAACTCAGTCAGTTTTTGCAGGTCTAAGGCATACAGCGTCGTGGTTCGCTCGGCCAGGCGTTTTTCAAAACGCACATGGTCGAGGTAACGAGCAACGCGCTCGTCCATGCTTTAAACCTCAGTCTTTCGTGGGCAACAAAGCCGACAGTGCCGCACTGCACAACTCACCCAAGTGCTCCAGGAAGTCTGTGCCCATGCCACTGTGAAAGCGTTGTGCATCGGGCGAAGCCAACACCAACAAACCAAACGGCGCTTGATCTTTGCTCAAACGCAAGGGCAACAAAGCCACCGATGCCGCTTGTGCGGGCTCTTGTAACCACTGCACAGCTTCCACACCTGAACTTGCACCGACAAATGGCGCTGTAAAACTGGCGGCAGCTTGCTTGACTTCATCGCTCACACTTTGGCTGTACGCTGCATTAGCAAAGGCTTCTGACACCCCCCACAAACGCACGCCGACTTGCGGCACTTGAAATCGTGCTTCAATGTTTTTCAAAGCAGACGGCACACGCTCAGCCGCAGGCGTCTGCAACAACTCACAAGCCCACTTTTGCAGCTTCTCGGTGATGATCATGTTTTCGTTGCCATGGCGAATCATTTCCATGATGCGCATTTCCAGTGCACGAATTTTGTCGCGCAGCATTTGCGCTTGGCGCTCTTGCAAGCTCACCGAACGGTGGTTGTCGGGGCTGAGCAATTGCACGGAGGCGAGTAACTGCGCATGACGCTCAAAAAAATCAGGCGTGTTGGCCAAAAAATCAGCGATGTCATCTTCGGTGATGGGGTTCATCGGATTGATAGAGGTGGGGGTCATGCCGGTCTTTCAAATCAAGGTAAGTTGGGAACGTCAATCTCGCCTTCAAACACCGATGTGGCAGGGCCTGTCATGAAGACGGCTTGCGACAGATCGTTTTTGGCAAGGCCTTGCCATTCAATGGTGAGGGTACCGCCATGGGTTTGCACGTCCACTTTGGGGTTGAGCAGGCCCATGCGAATACCGGCCACAACGGCGGCACAAGCGCCCGTACCGCAGGCCAAAGTTTCGCCGGCGCCGCGTTCAAATACGCGCAAGCGCACGGCATCGCGGCTCACAATTTGCATAAAGCCTGCATTGACGCGATTGGGAAAGGAGGGGTGGTGTTCAATCAAAGGGCCGTGAGTGAGAACGGGCGCGGTGTCCACGTTGTCGACCACCTGAACGGCATGAGGATTGCCCATCGAGACCACGGCCACATGCGCTTCAGCGTCTGTCTTCGCAGCTTTCAACGGCAATTGCCAAACTTCGCAGCCATTGACCAGCGCGTGCTTCAAACCATCTGCTTTGAACGGCACTTTGAGCAAATCCAGTATGGGCGCACCCATGTTGACGGTGACGCGGCCATCGGCGTTCATTTGCAATTCAATTTCGACTTGCTGAACTTTCACACGAACGCGGTCTTTGGTGGTCAGGCCTTTGTCGCGCACATAACGCACGAAACAACGCGCGCCATTGCCGCAGTGCTCCACCTCGCCGCCATCGGCGTTGTGAATCACATATTCAAAATCCAGCGTGTCGTTGGGCGCGGGGCGCACCGTCAGAATTTGATCGGCGCCCACCCCAAAATGACGGTCGGCCAAGAAACGGTATTGAGCCGTGCTGAGATTGAAGCGCGCACGGGTTTCATCGAGCACCACAAAATCGTTGCCCGCGCCCTGCATTTTGGTAAAGCGAATTCGCATGGCCGAATTATCGTCTGTTCGGCGCATTGTTTGAACAATGCCAGCACGCCAATGCGACAAGCCTCGCACTAGGACCGATAATCCATCCATGGTGAGACCTCAACAACTATTGCATCCCCAGCGAGAACCCGCCGCCACAAGGCCGGCTGCCACGGTGCTGTTGCTGCGCGACAGTGCGCAAGGCATCGAAGTGCTCATGACGCGGCGCTCGTTGACAGCCAGCTTTGCACCTGGCGCTTATGTCTTTCCAGGTGGCGGCATTGACGCACTGGACGCGGCTTCTCATGCTCAGGCCCTGCAACGACCCACCCAAAGTGACCTGCACCTCACCCAAGCGATTGCCGCCATTCGGGAAAGCTTTGAGGAACTGGGCATTTTGCTGGCTTACCGCGCCGACCACAGCATGGCCACCGCGCAAGACATTGCCTTGCTCGATCGCAGCCAGCCCTTTGCCGCCCAATGCACCGCGCTGGGCTTGAAGTTGGCCGCCGATCAGGTTTATGTGTTGGCCCATTGGATCACCGACCGCGATTTGCCCAAACGCTTTGATGTGCCCTTTTTGGTGGCACGCATGCCAGAAGATCAAACGCCCGTGGCCGACGAATCGGAACAATTTGAGCCTGTGTGGGTGAGGCCCTCTGACGCCCTCAAACGCCACGAAGCCGGCGACTTTTTCATCATCTTCCCAACCATTCGCACCTTGCAGCGCCTCACGCCCTTTGCCAATGTGCAAGCCGTGTTGGACGCCTGCGCCGTCAATGACGAACCCTTGTGGACCAGCTGCCCGCGCGCAGGCTGGTTGGCAGGCAAAGAAGAGCGCTACATGGAACACGAATCGCCCTATGGCGAATTGGCCCTCACCAGCCCCGATGGCCAAATCGTGCACCACCTCGATTGGCAGTCCGATCAACCCGTGGCTTTGCTCAAAAATGTGCAACGCCTCACCGCGCCCAACCCAGGCGTGATGACTGGCCCCGGCACCAACACGTATTGGGTGGGCGATCCCCACAGCGGCTACATCGTGATCGATCCAGGCCCAGCCGACCCCGATCACTTGGACAAAATTTGGCGTGCCACCAGCGGCCAAATTCGCATGATTGTGTGCACGCATTCACACCCCGATCACTCACCCGGCGCCAAGCCTCTGCAGGCGCTTTGCCAAGGGGCCTCGCATGGCTTGCCACCTGTGCTGGGCTTGCCTTCTGCCAGCACGGCCAATGCACAAAGCCAATTCACGCCCGATCGTTCATTGGCCCACGGTGAAATTTTGAAAGTGGGCGAGCACAGCCTCAAGGTGCTGCACACCCCCGGCCATGCGGCCAACCACCTTTGTTTGGCCTTGCTCGAAGATGGCCTCTTGTTTTCTGGCGATCACGTGCTTAATGGCAGCACCACGGTGGTCAATCCGCCCGATGGCGGCATGACCGATTACCTCGATTCGCTTGATTTGTTGGCCGCCGAATGCCGCACCCATCAACTCGAATTTATCTTGCCAGCTCACGGCTATGTGCTGGGCTTTGCGGAACAAGCCATCGCCCAACTCAAAGCACATCGTTTAAAGCGTGAAGCCAAAGTGATCGCCGCCATGCGCGCCTTGCCACATGGCACCCTAGAAGAATGGGTGGCACACGCTTACGACGACGTCCACGAACGTCTGTGGCCTGTGGCTGCACGATCTTTGCAAGCGCATGTGGACCGCATTCAGTCCATGCCACCAGGCAATCCATGACAGACCCCCACGCAACGGCTAGCACCGAAGGCATTCGCCTGTCCAAACGTGTGGCCAATATTCTGAAATGCTCGCGCGCAGAGGCGGAGCAAGTGATTGTGGGTGGCTGGGTCAAGGTCAACAACTTGGTGGTGGACGAACCCGCGCACCGCGTCAAAGACGAGCAAATCGACATTCACAGCACTGCGCAACGCGGCAAAGTGCCCTTGCTCACGGTCATCTTGCACAAAACCCCAGGGCAAAGTTGCTTGTCGCAAAGTCACAACAACATCTGGAAATCCCTCACACCCGAAACACGTTCTCACCAAGATCGCTCTGGCATCACCCTGACACCGCGATTGCAAAAATCATTGCAATGTGCGGCCGCTTTAGAAGATGCTGCCACGGGCTTGGTTGTGCTCACCGAAGACCCTGCCATGTTGCGCAAATTGCTGGATGAACGCACGCCTTTAGAACATGAAATGCTGGCCGAAGTGCAAGGGCCCGTGAGCCCTGATCAGTTGCACGACATGTGCCCCACAGGGCTCAAAACCAGCATCAGCAGTGCCACCCCCGAAAAAACGGGTTTGCGCATGGCTTTCAAAGGGTACCAACCGGGGTATGCTGCAGGCGTCGTTGAAAATACAGGGTTGCGGCTGACAGGTCTCAAACGCGTTCGAATGGGCCGTGTTTTGATGGCCCCCCTTGCCCCCGGTGAGTGGCGGGCCTTGATGCCCTACGAAAGATTTTGAGAAAAAACCCTGTTTTTGCGCATATTTGCCACATCCGGGGCTTGCAAACCCTTGAAATTCATCAGGGCATCCTCATTTAAGTTGTAAGTTTGAGAGAATATTCACACGAATGTTCGTAGCTTGAGCTGAAAGGAAAAACTATATGCGTTTGAGCACCAAAAGTCGTTTTGCCGTCACGGCCATGATCGATGTCGCTTTGCGCGAAGATCGCGGTCCCGTCTCGCTCTCGGCCATTAGCGAGCGTCACCAAATTTCACTCTCCTATTTGGAGCAGCTGTTCAGCAAACTGCGTCAACACCAATTGGTTGAAAGCACGCGCGGTCCTGGCGGTGGTTATTCATTGGCCCGCAGCGCCGAGAAAATCACCATGGCCGACATCGTGAGCGCTGTCGACTTCTCTGTTGAAGCTGAAGAGGCCAGCAACTCAGAAGGCAGCACATGGATGAGCAGCGAATTGTGGGCCAGCCTGAACGAGAAAATGTTGGCGCACTTGCAGTCCATCAGCTTGCGCCAACTGGTCTCTGAGCAGCGCGCCAAAGGCGTGACGGTTGAGCCAGCACCCTCAGTGGTCAAGCGTGGCGTGTTTGCCAAGCCCAAGAGCCAGCCCGTCAAGATGAACGTACCCAACTCGGTGTTTGCATTGGCGGCCAGCTTGGTGCCTACACGCTAATCGAATCAAATTCGATGCAAAAAAACGCGCCCTGGGTGACCAGGGGCGCGTTTTTTTTGGCTTTAAAACAGCCTTGAATAAAGTGTGAAGCCTACCGATAAGCCGGATTCTGTGCATTGAAGTTGCCCTCAATGTGACCGCCATTACTCTGGGCCGAGGGTTGCCCACTCGGCTCGGTGCTACCTACCCGCACACTCTCCGGAACCAGATCAACGTGTGCCTATTTGGTATTGCTGCGCGTAGAGATTGCCCGTTTCACCCGA
>JACCDW011498977.1_pt1 | contig 11273 bp, 20 predicted proteins | sample 7449781 | NCBI WGS metagenome assembly JACCDW01 (sample SAMN15323449, study PRJNA562643) | freshwater metagenome | isolation source: river surface water | place: USA:Blue River Watershed | collected 2017-08-18
TCATCAACCTCAGCTAATTGTATTCCAATAAATGGATATCTGTCTAATAAGTCAGCAAATACGAATGATAATACATCTTCGTCAATATCAAAGTGTTTATCAAAATCAAAAAATTCAAAAGTCTTTAAGTATTTCATAGTAATGTATATATTTATTTGATAAGTTCAAAAATATCCTTATATTTGTAACTATGAAGTCACACAAACTTGAACACTCAAAAGCAATTGAATTCTTACTTGGTGGTAAGTCAATATTTACATTTGTAAATACTAAGACTGAAAATCGTTTTACTTTTAAAGTAAAGAAGCATAAAACTGATGATGTCTTTTTTGTTAGTGTGTTAACCAATCCAGAGGTTTACCAATTTATTGGTTCTTTAAAGAACAAGTCATTTACACATTCCAAGAAGTCTAAAATATCTAAAGATTCTCAATCTGTTAGAGTTTTTGATTATGTTTTTTCAAATTTGTGTAAAGGTACATTGCCTGAGTTTATTGAAATTTGGCACGAAGGTAAGTGTGGTAAATGTGGTAGAACTTTAACAGTTCCATCAAGTATTGAAAGTGGATTTGGTCCCGAATGTTCTAAACGAGTAAAAAAATAAATATGATTTCTTTTCTTATTTCTCTCATACCATTGAGTATGATTTGTTACTACTTCATTTATATGAAGACAAGTGGTGGTGTCAAAAACTATGTCTCAAATTTGGGAGATAAAAAACGTGGTCTAAATTGTTATGAGTGTTCTACTGAATTGGGTACTCAGATCGACTATTCAGATTTAAATAAGTGTGACCCTAAATTATGTTTATCTTGTGATAGAGATAGAGCAGTGAAGACACTTTTTGATCCTGTCAAGAGTCGAATTTATAAATTTGATAAGTTTTTCTTTATCAAAGATTTCGAAAAATATATTTTCGGATTACTGATCATAAGTCTCGTTGTTGTGTTCACAAATGCAACACTCTCACTTGCTTTTGATCTTAAAGTATCATCTATACCTGGTAATTTATTACTTGGTCTTTATTGGATCTTTATGATTTATCGAGTTAAAATTGCAAATAAGGGATATAAAAAACCCTCTCGATAATTTGAGAGGGTTTAGGGCCGACTTTCGCCGGGTTCCACCACTTTGTTTACTCAAACAAAGAAAGATAATTCTTATATAAGTAAAAAATAAAATGTTTAAATGGATTTAAACTCACTACATAATTTTGATGGTGACTTTACGGTTAGATTAGTTGAAGAAACTGATCACTTATTTGATCAGGTTCGTCAAGGTAAAAAAGTAATAGGAACATATGACTATAATCGTATTCCAAAAGAAGATGAAATAGTTATAATTATTGGTGACTATCCTGTTAGTAGAGAGTCTTTGGTTATTAGTAATCCAATGCGTAGAAACTATCGATGGGCTCTTAAATTTCAATATGACCATTTTGAAGGTCACGAGTGTTGGGATAATATAGACTATATTAATGTTATAAACAGTGATGATCGACCAGATAGACTCTTTGATATCTTAAAAGAGTTTAAAAAAATGGAAGTTCCACTTAATAAAGTTTATAGACAATCTGCTATTATAGATTCATCAACTGGAAATCCATATGTAAATGGATTGGTGGGATGTTTTAAATCACATTTATCTATTTTAAATAAATTTTCTAATACCGATTTTAATAATATCGCTGTTTTTGAAGATGATTTCACATTCTCAGAACCAATTGAAGAAAATAAAAACTCACTAATTAAATTTTTTAATGGTAATTATGGACACGAAGTTCTTTTGTTATCAACAAGTGCAGAAGGTTCTATAGTTAAAAGAGATGATTTAGTTAGTAATTCATATCAACCTTGTACAACGACTTCTGGATTTATTCTATCTAAGAAAGGACTTGAAAGAGTTTTACCATTATGGCAAAAGGCGAACGATATGTTAATCGCAACTTGGAATTTTAATGTTTATGCCTGTGATAGATATTGGGCCTTAATTCAAGGTGATAATGGCATGTTCACATTTAATAGAAAATTAGGATATCAACGACCATCTTTTAGTCAAACTTCAAAAACATTGGCTTATAATTTGGATTAATAAAATATTTAGTATATTTGTAAAATATGAAAAATGAACTTATTCAGCTAATTGAATCTAAATCACCAGGAAGTATTCCACTTTACCTTGTGATTCGAGGTTCTCATGCTTATGGAACTAGTCTACCTACTTCCGATACTGATTACTCTGGCGTCTTTGTACAAAACTTAGATTCTATTCTTGGTATGTCATACGTTGAACAAATTAATGACGATAAGAATGATATCGTAATCTATGAATTGCGTAGATTCCTTGAACTTCTTGCAAAAAATAACCCTACTATTCTTGAACTTCTTAATACACCAGAGGATTGTATAATCTATAAACATCCACTTTTTGATAAGATTCTTGAAAGTAAGGATAATTTCTTGACTAAAATTTGTGCCAATTCTTTTGGTGGATATGCTAAAGAACAAATTGGTAAGGCAAAAGGTCAGAATAAAAAACAAAACTGGGAAAAAGATAAAGTGACTCGTAAGACACCACTTGATTTCTGTTACCTTCATCAAGGTGAGAAGTCTATTTCTTTAGTAGAATACATGAATGCTAAAGGTTTAGACCAAAGATTTGCTGGGTTATCAAAAATTCCACACTCTAAAGAGACTTATGCTCTTTTCTATGATTTTAAATCAGAAGAGACTGATGGTAGTATTGAATACCCAAGTATGGGTTTTAAAGGAATTGCATTTGAAGATTCTAACGATATTCGTTTGAGTTCAATTCCATTTGATTGTCCTAAAAGGTACTTTATTGGTCATATCTCTTATAATAAAGACGGATATATGCAACATTGTAAGGATTATAAGTCTTATGAAACTTGGTTAGAACAACGAAATGAACAGCGTTGGGTGGATGTTGAGTCTCACGGTCAAAAGATTGATGGTAAGAACATGATGCACTGCCGACGATTGATGGATATGGCTCGTGAAATTGCTGAGGGTAAAGGTATTGTTGTTAGACGACCAAATGCTCAAGAGTTGATTGATATTCGTCAAGGTAAGATTGATCTTCAAACTTTGATTGATCATGTTGAAAGTGAGATTAAGGAAATTGATCTACTTTATAAAAATTCAAATTTACCTGATAAGGTTGATATGAATTTAGTTGAAGATATCTTGGTTGAGATTAGAAGGGAGATTTACAAACTTGAAAAAAATAAAATTTCAAAGGTGAAACACTTCGTTAAAAATATTATAGGAATAAACATATGATGAGCATTATATTTTTACTGATTGGTGTTGTGGCAGGTGTGCTACTAACATTTAGCACACTTGTCTACCTTTCTAAGAGAGACGAGAAGAAACTTAAAAAGAAGTATTCAGATACATTTACAAATGTATTGAACCAATTGACTTCTAATAATGTTGAATTTAATTCAAGGATTAATAACACTGTTCAGCTAAATACAAAAATTGATGTTGAAGGTGATATTCAAATTATGTACTTCCTTGATAGACAAGATATTTCTATATTTCGTGATGGTGATTGTATTTATACAAGTAATCTAATTGAGAAAGAGTTAATAGAAAAGATTTTAAAAACTATCTGGTCAAAGTTTTCCATTCAAATTAATGATGTTGTTCAACTAATGAGTAATACATTTGATAAGAGAACATTTATGGTTATATCAGGTCTTTCTAATCCATCACAGGAGACAATATCTGAGGATATTCAGTACAACCTTGATGATATTTTGGATAAAATAAATGAAGTCGGTTATAATAACCTTACAGAATCTGAAAAGCAATTTCTTAAAAATCTAAATAAATGAGTTTTAAACTAAAATCATATGACAATCTGATGATTTCATCATATCAGAGGATTTTAAAAGGATTTACAATTGATGAAAAACTTAAACCTTATTCTAAAGAGTTTTTAAACAAGATTTTAAACTATTTTGAAGAAAGGGAAATGTATGAAGAATGTGCATTTATTAGTAACTTTATAAAACAAAGATTTGATCACGATTTAAACTATAATAGATATGAATTACATTGATGAATTAAAACCAATTTCATTTTTACCAGAGTCTTTTTTAAAAGAACTAAATTATTTTCTAATAAACACGAATCTCTCTAAGAGTGAGAGAGCCAAACTAGTTGAGATAATTCAAAAAAATCTTATAACTACGGTTTCTAAATAATTTTTTACTATATTTGTGTAATGGAAAATGAAGATTTGAAGTTAAAACCTTACGATAGGTTACAAGCAATTTTGTCTGAAAAAGACTCTGGTAAACTAACAAAAAATGGTGAGTCTAAGTTAGATGAATTACTTGGTAATACCAAAAAGAAGACATTTCTTGATAAGATTAGGGATTTTTTCTTAAAAATTGATAGTAAGATTTTTAAATCACCTTCAAGAATGTTTAACACTACTTATTACAAAAGGAGGAAATAATGTTTAATAATAAGCCAAATCAACTTGTTAGAGACGAAAAAGGAAAGGCACACTGGATATCTCGTTCAGTAGCAGTTGTTGCTGTTGTTAAATGGCAAGATAAATTCTTAATCGTTAAACGAGGTCCTGCTGTTTCTAATCCTAATAAATGGTGTGTGCCTTGTGGATACCTCGACTGGAATGAATCAGCATCTGAGTGTGTTTCTCGAGAAGTATATGAAGAATCAGGTCTTAACCTTGTAAACTATAAAACTGTTGGTCTTGAATCTCCTTATGAATTAGTTACTGAGCCAACTGTAAACTGGAAGCAAGATATTGCAATTCATTTTGTGGTGACTATTGAATCTGAAACTGAGCCAGTTACTGATTATTCAGTAGTTGATGATGCTGAAACTTTAGAAATAAAGTGGGTAACAGTAGACCAATTACCTGAGTTTAAGTTCGCATTTAATCACGATAAACGTATTGTAAAATGTCAATAAAGAAGGCTAGAACTGAAAAAGTTCTTGATTATAGAAAACATAATTATCAAGAATTCCTTGAAATTCTAATAGAGGAGTTACTTACTTTTTGTAAAGATGATGATGTGCTACTTACAGAGTTAGTATCACATCTTGATAGTACTGAAATAAGAGATGATGTAAAGCTTGTAATCTCTAAAATGAGAGATGATAAAATTAATTCAATTTTAGATGAAAGACCCTAAAAGTTTTGTAAAATTATTTGATCTAAATGTTCCTGTATTAGAACATTTAGATTATTATATTGATCAAATGTCTAAGACTCAAAAGTATAAAGACATTCGAGAATTTGCTGATCTCTATAAGGAATGTGAGAGTGAGATTGGTGATGCTTATGAGTTTCGTAAAAATAAGTCAGATGAAATTATTGAGTTCATAAAAGGTACTAATGCCTATAATGAACTTTGTTATGATAAAAATTTAATTGATTTTCCTACAAATAAATCTCTTGAATATGTTGAGGGTGTTAAATATTTTTCAATTGATTTAAGAAGTGCTAACTGGGTTGCTTTAAAAAAATACGATCCAGATCATATTAATGAACTTGGTAGTACTTATTCTGATTTTTTATCTAAATTTAACTTACCCAAAGTTTTTATTCATTCTAAATACCTTCGTCAATTTATATTCGGAAATGTAAATCCGAAGAGACTTATAAAAGTACAAAGAAATCTCATACAAGATGTTGTGAGAAAATATCAGGATATTCTTCAAATAGAAGGTGTTAGAAATGATGAAGTAATCTTCTCTTTTAAAGACTTTAGTGAGATAAAAGATATTTATAATGAGTTAGATCATAGTAGATATAAAACAAAGATATTTACAATCAATAGGGTTGAGGATTTTAGAATTGATAACATACATGATATTGATGGGAATCAAATTCATCGAGAGTTGATGGGTGTTGATGGTACTCTTTTCTTTATTAAATTAAAACAGTATATAACTGGTGAAAAGCTAGATATTCGAGACCTTTATTTTAAAAGCAATGGTAAAGTGGCAATTTGGTCAATTGACAATTTAAAAGTTGAATTATGTTAAACGATTTATTTGATACACCTGAGGTAGACTTGACAAATATAACTTGTCATTCTGGAGGTGCTCAAGGTTCTGATACTTATTGGGATCAATTAGGTGAGCCATTTGGAGTTAAGACTAAGGCTTATTCATATAAGACCTCTTATCATACTGGTAAAAATAAAGTTGAGATTACTGATAGTGATTATCAAGAAGGTGTTGATGAAATTAATAAGGCTAATAAGGTTTTAGGTCGATATGGTATTCAGAAATATATGAGTCTGTTGGCAAGAAATTGGTCACAAGTGAAGTATTCACATCAAATATTTGCTATTGGGTATATTGTCGAACCAGGTAAAAAGTCTCCTAAAGGATATTACTCTAAATCAAAGTATCAAACTGTTGATGGTGGAACAGGATACGCTGTTCAAATGGGGGTAAATCATCAAAAAGATATATATGTCTTTGATCAATCAGTAAATTCTTGGTTTAGATGGTCATACTCTACTATGACTTTTATTAAACTTAATGAAACTCCAATAATTAAAACGCAAGATTTTGCAGGAATTGGTACTCGTGAGATTACCGAAGATGGTATTAATGCGATTAAGGATGTTTATAGTAAAACATTTAAAAAATAAACTTTTTATAAAAATGTTCTATAAAGTCCTATTAAAAATATTTTAAAAATATGAAAAATTATACAACAAAAAGTGGAATGCAAATGATGCAAGAAGAACTACACCACTTAAGCACAGTTGAGTATAAAAATGCTATCGAGATGCTTCAAGAGGCTCGTGATAAAGGTGACCTTTCTGAGAATGCTGAATATGAAGCAGCTAAAGAATATCATGCTAATGTTATGAATAAAATCTCTGCATTAAAAGAGAAAATTAGAAACTCAGAAATTATTGATGCATCTCAGTTATCAACAGATTCTGTGAATATGTTATCAACTGTAGAAATTAAAAATCATAAACTTAATGTTAATCAGACTTGGAGATTGGTATCAGAGAGTGAAATAGACACTAAAAATGGTAAAATATCATTTAACTCACCTATTGGGATGGCTTTAATTGGTCATAAAGTTGGAGAGATTGTAGAAGTGAATGTACCATCTGGTATTATGAAGTTAGAAATTTTAAGTATTAAATAATGAAAGTGAGTTTTGATTTTGATGGTACTTTAGATGATGAATTTGGTGGAATACATAATCCACAAAAATTAGAAATTCAAAAGATTGCCAAAAAATGTTTAGAAGATGGACATCAGGTTTGTATTATAACCAAGCGATATGGACCTGAAATGTCTAATATGGGATTAGGTAATGAACATTCAGTTGTACTTTCTTTAGCAAAAGAATTGGGTATTAAAGAGGTTTATTTTACAAATAGAGAAATGAAGTTTTCACATATTCTGACTCTTAAAATAGATAGACATTTTGAAAACTCTGAATATGAAGTTCAATTAATTAATCAGGCTTGTAAAGAAAAAGGACATAGTTGTTTAGTTGTCCATGTAGAAGATCCATATTGGAGAGATTTGGTTTATTAACTTAATATATAATTTATGATAAATAAATTTTCAAAATTAACAGAATCTACATCTGTAAAATTTAAAATTGGTTTAGATTTACACGGTGTGATAGATGCTTTACCTGAATTTTTTGCATTCTTGACAGATTCTATTATTAAAAATGGTGGTGAAGTTCATATAATTACTGGGGGTTCTTGGAATAAAGAACTTGAGTCACAATTAAACTCTTATCGTATTAAATGGACACATACCTTCTCAGTTTATGATCATCTAATTGAGATAGATACACCTACTACTGGTGAGATTAAATTTCCAGATGGTACGATTCAAAAGAAGTTTGTAGGTGATGCTTGGGATAAAGCTAAAGGTGATTATTGTAGAGAAAATGGAATAACATTCCATATTGACGATACTTTAATCTATAATGATTTTTTTACAACACCATTTTGTCGTCTTTGGACACATAATAATAAGCCAAAGGCTTCACATAAAGATGTAAGACATTTGGATTAATCTAGTTGTTCTAATATTATTACAACTTTATCAAGCATAATATTTTTAAAAGCATGTAATGTTGGATCAAATGATGGATCACCGATAGCACATAATTTAAATTTACTATTATTTTGATTTCTATCATCCTGTGATATTGAATATTCTGTTTCTAAGAATTTTTCAATTTTTTCAAAATTAATATGACCTCCGTCTGAAACTGAATCATCGTCTTCAAAAGATATTGTATAATCTAAGATATAGTAGATTTTATCTTTTCTGAAAAAATCAGGTATATTTTTTATTATAAAGTTAAAATAAAATTTACCAGATAATATAGATTGACTTCTTATACAAGCTGTTTCATTTATAAGAGTTGATACTTCAACACTTAGATCCGAATTGCACATTTCTTCATTTATCATATCTGTTAGGTCAATAAAATAATCTTTAACTTCATCAATGGTATTAGAGGCATTTTTATCAATTATTTCATTGAACTTCACTTCTAAATCTCTTCTATTATCTTCATATTCTTTTCTTTTAGATTCGTATCTGTCTTTTAATTTTTTTTGCAAGTCTTTATCTATTTCTAAAACTCTCATATAGTTGAAAGCTTTAAATTCACTCATTTCTGGATATTTCTTAATATATTCGGATTTGAAAAAATTGATTGTTTTATCTACTTGAGATTGTGATATGTTTATATAACTATAAACATTATCATTTAGTCCAGTCTCTGATATTAAAACCTTATTGGTTTTAATATCTCTACCGATTAGTCTTTTTCCATTTTTTTCAACTTCTATTCTGGCTCTTGTGATATCATTATCCCAACCAGATTCTCTTATTGACATTAATTTAACTTCAATATAATCTGGATATTCACCACCACCTGTTCCTGCCTGTGCATATGGATCTTCTGATATTTTATACCAAAAATTTGTATAACCATCACTTTCAAATATTTTAGCAGCCATAACATTTTTATGTTTGTTATAGTTTTGATATATCATATCAATATATTTTTTGGCAATTTTATCATTTTCCTTAACTGTTTTATAGTTAATGAGTTCTAATCCTTTAGATATAATTCCTTCGTTAATAAATTCTTGATATCTGTGTACTTTCACTTTAATAATTTCTTTTTGGTAGTGGCATATCACTTACTATATTTACTTTAAAAGTAAATCCATCATCTGTTCCATAAACTGTATCAGCATCATAGTTACCACCAAATGTGTATGGTTTTGGACCATTCGCCTTCATCATTTGCTCTTGTAATCTTTGTTGATTTTTCTGTTCTTCTAGTCTAATCATTTCTTCAAAAGATAGTCCATTATCTTGTGGTTGATAAGACTGTGGTTGAGATTTATAACCATATTTAGCAAGTAGCATTTCGGCTTCATTTTGTGAAATATCAGCTGGTTTGATCTCTTCTTGTTGGTCCTGTACTATTCTAACTTCTGGTCTATTCATAACTTATTTATTAATTTTTGTAAGTGTTATAATATTGTTTCCATAATTACTCATTTTAAAGTTAGGAATTGGATTTCTTTGTAGATATCTCAAATACATTTTAGTTCTCTGTGTCATGTATTCTTTTTCATTTTCTTTTGCTAATCCTTCAAATTGAATTTTATTACATAGAAATGATTTTCTTGTAACAAAATCATTAAGTATTTTTCCAAGAACGGTGTCGACTATCTTATATGGATTAGATTCTACTAATTTTGATACAGACCAAGTGTTAGTTTCACTGTCCCAAGTAAAGTAAGACATTGTGTATTCTTTACTAAGAGTATTTTTACCAATAGTGATATTTTTAAACTGTACTAAAAATCTATTACCACTGTGATCTTCAAATGTATAGTCCACATGATAATTATCATCTTTAGTCATTTTTATATTACTAAAGGAATTTGATTCAGTGAATGAAAGATAATTATAAATATGTCTCATAATAATTATAATATATATAAAAAAGTGATTTAAAAAACTAATATATACACTATAAAAAAATAATTTAAAAGTATTATGAAACACTTAAAAAAGTTTGAAAACTTTTCTATAAATGAAGAAGAAGCTCTATTTGGTTTAGTACAAACAAATAAAGAGGCAAATGCAAAAATATCTGCTTACACGCAAGATATTTTATCTGGCAAAATGGAAAAAGCCGAAGATCTTAAAAAATCTTTGAAAAAATATGTTGATGCTAAACCAGTTCAAGGTATTGGATCAGCATTAGGTACTTGGATGAGCTACGTAAGTAATGTTAATGATCTTTTAAAAGCTCCTAAGAAACCAGAAGGTCAATTAGAAGACGTTTTTGGTAAAATGAGACCAGCTACAGAAGTAATTGAAGAAGAAATAGCAAGAATTGTTCTTAAAGACAGATTAGTTGCTAAACATGATGGTAAATGGGATATTGAAAGTAAAGGTAGAAGCTTTGGGGCAACTCAGCATACTTTTGGTGGTGGTGCATAATAATTATTTTTTTATATTAAAAAACCCAGTCAAATTGACTGGGTTTTTTCTTTTAACTATTTTCTAATTTTTTTCTATCATTATCAGTTAGTGAGTCAATTCCAAACTGATTGATTTTATCAAGAATGTGATCTACTGTAATATTTTCTTTAATGAACTCGTCAATGTTTTTGCTGAAATCTTCATCACTAAATTTGATTTGATTAAAGAATACATCATCTGTTATGTCTTTGTAAGTAAAATCTAAGTTTCTTTGTCGAAAGAATAAGATAATTCTAGTTAATACATATCTACTTGTTATAACGTATGAAGACATTTTGCCATTTATTTCAGTATCAAATGCCTTCATATCATAGCTTTCTAAGTCTTCAATTTCTTGAAATGTGAGACTTTTGTAGAGGTCTTCTGCCTCTTTCTTAGTTAGTTTAGTATCTATTTTATAAACGAACATATTTGTGTATTGTGTTTTCAAATATAGTTAATAATTTTAAAAAAACAAGCAATTTATTATAGTATTATATTTTTTTATTTGAAAAATGTTCGTATATTTGAGAAACACAATAAGACAAACGATGTTTAAGAAGTTTTACAAAAATATTTACTCTTTACCGGCATTAGTTCTTCATGAACTTTCACATATCATTGTTTCTTTACTTTTTGGAGGTAAACTAAATGGTGTTATTATTAAGAGTTGTAGTTCAGTAGATTTGAAAATTTCAAATCTTAAAA
>JACCDW011133295.1_pt1 | contig 11272 bp, 11 predicted proteins | sample 7449781 | NCBI WGS metagenome assembly JACCDW01 (sample SAMN15323449, study PRJNA562643) | freshwater metagenome | isolation source: river surface water | place: USA:Blue River Watershed | collected 2017-08-18
AATGGGATGAACAGGACGGAAAAAAATAAAGGAATCGCATCAGAAAACTATCGATACCACGTTGGAAATTAAACGTTATTTTTTTAATCTTTTTTAGCGTGCTTTTTCTTCTCGTCGGGAACCTTCCCGTCAGGCATATCCTCATTGGGAACCATGGCCTCAGTCATTTCGTTCATTTCGATAATGGCCTCGAGCTCGGAGCAAGGCATATTGTTTGGATATTGTTTTGTGAGCAGGTCTCTCAAAGTGTGTAGAAATTGTACTCGGTTGACGATTGGCTCCAGCTCTTTGCTAATTTTGTTCATCGTCGTAATGTGGTTATGAATATTCAATACTCTATGTGCGAAATCGGGGTCTCTATCAATGAGAATAACATCTGACTTAAATAGTTTCCACGGCATGATGCCGACCAACTTTTTGTCGGGACAAGCGGTACCAATCGTGTCGATGCTGGAAGTATACAATTCGTCAATCTGCTTCTGTTCCATTGGGCAAGGCGATGTCATGTCTCTAACAAATTCAGAGCATGTTCTGAATCTTTCCACAATAATGTTATTGATGTCGAATCTGATTGTTAGAATACCACGTTCAATCCATGAGAAGATTTGTGTGACATCACCCTCGCCGAAATCATACGCCTCTTGTTTTTTGTACTTTTTTTCGAGTTCCTCGAAAAACTCTATTTCCTGTTGTGTCATGAGTTCTTTATCGGAGATTTTATCGGAGATTTTATCGGAGAGGTATATCTCGGCAATTCCGAATGCCAATGGCTTCGAATCTGCGTCAACAGGAGCATGTGTAGCATCAATCTCGCCGTTATCAGCAAATTGTTCCTGAGAACACTTCCTGAACATGTTATTGACGAAAATTGTAGCATCACATTGGTCAAGCACCATCAGTCCTAGTTGTACTTGGTTAACATATTGTTTTGGAATGACTCCGCTCGGGATTGTTGTAATCGGTGATTTATACTCAATGATAAATACCTTGTCCTTGCCTTTATGTTGGAGCATAATAATGCCATCAGGACTACATCCTACGCCACCAATTGGGTGTGCAATAAATCCCAAATGTGTTTGTGGCGATCCGAAGAGTTTTTCGAATAGTATTGATGCCAAATCCTCGAATATAGTACCCCACCGAGTGGCGTGATTGCCTGTGAAAGATGTACCTGCGAGGTGTTGTACGATACACTTCACGGGCGAAAAAGTTCGCGAAATCCAGTTAGAAATATTAGTACCGCCAACAAAATTCTTGCGCATGTTTTTCCACAAAGCCGTTCGCTGTTGTCCTTTGGTCAAATCGCGTGCCTTAATGTCTTTAATTATGTCAGACATGTGTCTTCTGGTGGTTATATAAAACCATTGATTTATATAGGAACACATCGGATGCGAAGGATGAAAGCAAGCATGATTGTACATACACCTATACTTGGCGATGTAATATCTGATTTGGAGCATATTATGAGTCGACTAGTTGAGGAAACGAAGCAACGCGTAGATACTGCTGACCACTCTATTTCAATTTTGCTCGAGACTGTCAACCGAATACGTCACGAGAAAATGGTCAACATGACCGCGATGATACAAGAAGCGGTAATCAAAGAACAACAGATACCAAACACATCCGTTATCCGCGACGAAACTGATTTGTTCGATGTTGCGTACGATAAAAGCATTTTGATATCAGATGTCGCAGGAACTAAAATCCCTAACACGCCCTTTCCAACGATAGGTAAATTAGGAGATATACCATGTCCAATCTATTGGTATTATGGCGACAAGAAAAACAAACCGGGACATTATATGAAGATTTGCGAAAACGTTGTCGTTCATATCGCAATGCCAGATTTCATTGAACATGGGAACAAAGAATCCATACCTTGTTATCGACGCGTGCGTGCCCTGTGTTCCCCCGCATGTCAGTTCGTTCATGTCGGCGAGCGATTGAAGAAAGCTCCTTTTCCAGGCAGATGCGCATGCGCTACATTTGGCAACAAAGAATCTCTCATGCAAGACATGTTCAAACTATCTGCCGACGACACAAAAGTGATGCTTATGTATTCTGTCAGTGAATTATTACTTCTTAATATTTGGAGCCACCATAAGTACAAAACCAAAAAATTCTCCGTGTTAGACCGAATAGACATTCTATAACATATACTTCGATGTCGCTGACAGAATTTTGTGACAAATTACTTTTCGAGGCCAACAAAGGCACTTTGTTGAGTCTTGGAAGACAAATCGTAACACTCTCGCAAGTTATGAACTCCATGATAGACATTTATAACAAACGCAGAATAACCGAACCCACAGAAAAGGAACCAGACCCAATTGTTAGCGATTCTATTCCACATCTAACAGTGGAGAGTCCGACTGAGGTGCCAGACGCAAAACTGTATTATGTTAAGCAATACGAACAATATGCTGTCAGAATAAATGGACATTTGATACACGGCAATATCGGAATCATAGGTAACAAACAATCAACATCATGCAAGTATCATAACAAGTGTAAAACAGTACTCTCTGGCAAAATATGTAAATATTACCATGACGTTAGTGAACTTGTTCATTTACGTGGCCTGCTGACTTGTGAGGCATATCAAAAAATTATGCGCCATTATAAAATTCCATACTTCTCAAAACAATCTTTTCTGCATGACACATCTTCATCTTGTAAAGTATACAATTGCGCTCAGCGAAAGCTGGGAAACAGAACATCTCTCGAATATGACATCTGTAAAGACATTCATAACGATGTTGACAATCGTCCACTACAATTGGCTCACGACATGCTTATTTGGTTGGTAATGTGTAAACGAAATCTATTTGACATTAAGGTTTAATATACCACCATGTCGCGAGTGTGGTCTTATGGAATAGCTTTGTGTAATTCGCGTAACTGCATTTTGTATATCAAGAAAAGGCACACATATGCCTTTCTGGATTTCGTTAGGGGTCGTTACAAAAAAACTTTACCAAAGGGAATAGTTCGTATGTTCAATCAAATGACATCGCAAGAGAAGTTTATTATTTTGCAAGGGTTTGACTCTATGTGGTCGTACGTGTACAAACCGTACGAAATTCCATCCCAAAACAGCGATATATTTTCTGTCAAAAGTTACTATCGTTGTAAACGCATATACGAACATGTCTTCCGCAAACACGGTCGTCGTTTAGTTAACATCATCAACCGAAGCACAAATTCTGACACTTTGTGGGAAATACCCAAAGGACGGTCGAAAGACGGCGAAAAACCATTAGACGCAGCCATCAGAGAAATGGCTGAGGAAACTGGAGTAACCATAGAGCATTACGAAATCATCTTTAAATTACGTCCCATCAAAATCACATACGAGGATAACAGAATTAAATATGGTGAGAAGTATTATATAGCGTTTTTGCAAACCGAGCCCAAATGTGTTTTCCAATGTCGCGACAGCGTAAATATGGAAATGGATGGAATGAGATGGATGTCGGGTCAAGATTATTCAAACTCGGTCCATCACGGCTCTCTTAATTACAACAGAATGATGACTATCAACAATCACGTTAAAAAAATATCCAAGGTACTCAATGCGTACCACACATTAAGCTCTTGAGCAAAAGATATCATTTTTTAAGCCGTATCTAGACGCATATTCATATCCTGGTTGAAACACGGGAGACTGTGGGGTTAATTTCTCGAACACATTTGTACACGTTTTGATGACTGGTTCCCATTCAGGAGTAGAAACCATATACAGATGTAATTTGATTAACTGCGCTGGACTCATGAAAGCAGAATATCCGCGGAAGATGTACTTAAGGTAAATTTGCTCCTCAGATTTGGTCTGAGAAAGCATACAGCGTACTGTATTATTAATGCCTGTCAACCAAGAATACAGAGATTCGAAGTGTATATGCAAATCACCATCGTACCATGTCTGAATACATGGGAAATGGAATGCGTTAGTCATAACTTCTGTCGACGTATGTGATGCGAAAATCTCCAATGGTCTTGGGATGCTTTCGCCATATATTCTATATCGTATCGCGTTCGTTTTCGAACGCATTTTCAACAACAGTGCGTCGGGAGCTCTTGGTAATATTTTTTCGTAAAGTTTCTGCACAGTACTCTCAAAATCTTTAGTTTTACCATCATACGCGATGTCTATGTCAGACAAGGACACCCCAACATCATCAGATTGTGCGAACAAATCGTCAATAGTTCTATCTACAAACCCAATCATTTTCTTACCACCATTAATAGTATGTGTTAAAGGGATACTTTTGACGCCTTGCCCGCGCGTAGAAAGCGTTGAAGGGTAGAAGTACTCTGTGTATGCCACAAATTTGTCAGTCTCGGGGTCAACACTATTACCTACGTATACCGAACGGAAATTTTCCTCTATTTCTGTTTTCGTAATACATGGTAGTATCGCCGACCCTGTGATGGATAAATGTAAGCTTTTCAAATCAACGTCTTTAAAAATGCCTCGGGTCATGATGTCTAGTCTACTTCTGAATGTTTCATAGTTGTTGACAGAGCGACCACAATCGAGCAAGAACGGGACGCTGGTTGATATCAATTTATTGGAAATTAATTGTTCTCTAGATATTAACAAGTAACACATCGAATCGGTAAAATTCATAGACACAGCTGACCCGCATGAAAGGTGATACATTTTAACGATGCGTAGTACTTTCCTGTCATCTTCATCGGCGCCTTTCTTTTCCTCAATACCTTTCCAAAATTTCTCAGTTTTGATGATACGTACTTCGCGCGGTTCTGGAACGATATTGTTTATGTTACGTTTCGCATATTTCCTGAGAGCCGGTACAAGCAAAAATGAATTGGACATGTTGTTGTATATTACTAGTTCAATTTTCGCGATGCAAGTTCTCGAGGTGCCATCTGTGAAAGATTGTGTTGAATTGGTTGCTAAAAGTATTTGCGGATTCAAACAGGGAGATTCTGTAGTGGTAAGTAAGAAAGTTTGTATTTTCGTTATGGATCCGCATAATTACGATTCATTAATTTTGGCTTTGGGAAAAGAATTGGACGATAAGAAATTTATTTTAAACAATGGGTCGTATAACCCTAAAATCAGTTCCGAGTGGAAAGAATACGTAAAAGTTCAATCATCCACATGGCGGTCACTTGTGTTGCAGGAAGGTACAAATATCGTCTTGTTACGTTCCCGTATATCTCACGTTGTAGATCATGTTTTGCAGATACCATTTGGCGAGCAAATCATATTCGCTCGACCCACTCGTGTCAAACTGAAAACACTCCTGTTACCTATCAGAAACAAAAAGTTTGGTTGCGCATGTGACAGGTGCGAAATATGCAAATTGGTGAGTAACCTGCCTGAAAATATTGTGTATGCGATCGCGAAGTTCGGTTTCGTATTCCATAACAGCACTAACAGTATTTGGACGTTGGACACCGATAACGGATTACTTTTCGTGGGACTTGATATAAAAAAAAAGAAGTCTGATTTGATTTATAACATCGTTTGCAACAATAAGTTCGTAATTTTGTATGATCTCGTAATTTGTATTTAATTATTTTTTTTGTACTTTTTTTATACATTTATATATCACACATCTAAAGTAAAATACAAGTATGCCTCGCAAAAGTCGTTCTGGTCACCGTTCCAAATCCCGTCACCGCCGAAGCCACTCCAAGGCGGTCATGGGCGGAAAACATCGCTCTCGTAAGGGTTCCCGCAAGGGCTCGCGCAAGGGTTCCCGCCGCCGAAGCCGTTCCCGCCGTAAGTCTGTCGTTCTCTTTTGAAAAAATAGTTAAGTGATAGTGTCATACACCCGCACCCCGCTCGCGTACCCGCGCATGTATCAGACCTATCACTTTGACCAACAACAGCGATTCATCAATATAACTAACCCTTTTTTTGACATCCGACTTACTCATCTTAGGTTTGATATCATTAATTTCGCAAATCACAGGTATTTTATGTTCAACTGCAAACCCTATGGAAACATACGCTCCTGACCCCTTCAATGCCCTGCCAACATATTTCATTTCTCTGCCTACTTTCTTTTTGATGTTGTATTGATGGTACATAGAATCCTCAGGAGAGAAAGCAGACCTATGCTCGTCTTTACTAGGTTTTCTTTTTTTGTATTTTGCACCATTCAAATGGAATAGTTGGATTTTGTCATGGTAACGAAATTCTCGCAGCCACTTACGCATTCCGAACGACGATGATATGTCGTATCCTGAGCAATGAATGTGTGCAGTATCTATACATAGACCCCACTTTATTTTGTCATCGAGTTTGTCAATGAGTATTTGACATAGTTTGTTTAGTTTGGCCGGATTCGTGTAAGCACTGAATGGATCCATAGCTTCGAACAGCAAAGTCGTTTTGTGTTGTTTTAATTTTCCTAACACTTCTACGATTCGGTCAGGCGACGATGAATCGATATGTATCACTATGCCAAAGGCATCCAGTTTGTCAGCAGATGCTATTTGTTCCTCTAGATGCCGAACGTTGCCACTCTTCCACACATTGTTAGTCTTGTAAGAGCAATGTGTTACTAACGATATGTCTTCATCAGAACATATTTCCGTGATTTTATCATACGGAATTTTATTTGCGAGTTTATTTCTAGGTCCGTGTGTGAATATTTGACAGGCGTGCATTTTTCTGTTCACGACATCTTCCTGTATGGCTCTATCTAAATTTCTGGAGCGCGTCAGTCCCGATATTTTCGATTGTTTGGCTATATGTGTGCCAAATCTCAGCTTCATTTTCATATTATATATATAATCATTTTTAATGATAGGTTCCGTGATAGTTGCCATAAGTGTTGTAATCATCTTATTGTGGGTCACGTATCTGTATTACTCTGACAGGATAAAAAAAATGGAAGACCTGTCGAAAACGGTAGCTACAGATGATGAATTGGCATCGGCCAAAGCATACTTACCGCTATGGTTGCAAGACCTTATGAAAAGATTTCAATTCTGGATGTACTACTATAAGCAAAGATACGGGTTTAAGCTTTCCATTGATGATTACAATTTACACATTTCACTGTAATGTTGGTGCACTCGTCGGCAGCGCGATCATAAAGATTAGATAGAGTGCATTCCCTATGATGGCATCTAGGACAGCGGTACAAACTAGTCGTTTTAATTTCTGGTTGAAACGTAGTCTTTTTCGTCAACAAATCGACGTAATACTGATATTGGTCAGGCACCATTTCCGCTACAGTCATCGAGCCTATTTTTTTTGCTTTCGCAGGCTCTTCTTTTAACTTACCAATCAAAATTTCGGAATAAGAATCTGAAGATTTATCAAGTAATGATGCTATTTGGAAACATATGTGGTTGTAGTCTGCACCAGTTGTTTTACAATGTTCAAATGTGCCACTTTCGAGATCCACAGCTAAAGAGTGTGTTAGTTTTGGTTCACAATGTTCGCACAGACACGAAATGAAAGTTATGATTTTACATCTCCGCAGAGGGTTATACGGTTCCTTATAGAGTTCCCTTCCCAACGGTATTTTCACTTTCAAGTCAAGCAACATGAGTGGTTATATTACTCAATACATTTAAGTTCATTTTTGGTACGACAACAGTGATGTTCCGAATATACTCAACAATCTATTCAGATTGTGTATGGCTTCTTTGTTTCCTTCGTAAACCATCTTCGATACGTTAAACAGAGTGGGAAGCATACGAACAACTCTTTCCAAAGCTCCTCCAAGTACGGAGAATGGTGGTATGGGGGCGATGGATGGATTAATTGTATCTTTACGTTCTTCGTCTGTACGTTGCTTTGGTCTGATGTCATTCTTGTTAAATAGGCATTTCCTTTTATCTCTAAACTGCATATCACATGTAAAATAATGACACGCTGGTATAACCGACAAATACATTTGTTCGCCTACAGGTATGATTGGTAACAAAATTTCGCGCGGTGCCTGTCTCATCAAGTCTCTCGCATGGGACAACATCCACTTATAACCAGATATCCTTTCAACGTCCATCGGACCGAATAGATGGCAAAATAACAAAGTAAAGGACACCATACTCATCCTCGCCTGAATTAAGAAAGCAGACACATGATCTGGGATAGAATGAGCCACAGGTTTGGAACTTAAGCATAAATTTCGCATCAATTCTACATCGTCGTAGGAAAATCTGGAAAAGTGCTTACTGCAACCTAACATCGTGCTGAATATCAATCTAAGAATATAATACTCGTCGTTGGCTATTCGTTTGGTCTTCGGCACCCACTGGCCGTGCCTACGCATTGTTATTCGTACTTTTTTCATAAAGAAGGACAATGCTGTCAGAAATTCATTAGCCATGACCCCTCGGCCAATAAGTGGCCCCAACAACCACCCCATCATACCACTTCCCACGACGCTTAGCATACCATTCATTGCTTTCCGAATAGAACCCATAAGATTTATTTTGTTGAACCAAGCCTCTCCCATAGCTATAACATACGCGCCCGGTGGCGACGGCACGAACATATCTTTCAACATCAAATTATTATCTAGGTCTCTCAAGCGTTCAAACTTCTCAGGCGTCAAATCTTGCTTCGGGGCGTTTGGAGGTCGTAACGAATCTACAAATGCATGTGATGCGTATATTTCTTCATCTCCGATTGGCGCCCCGGCGCGATAACTGCTTCTGGCAAAATTACGTACTATGCATAAAGGTATGTGCGACCCATGTTTCACCATGTCAAACATCGAATCGATGATGTCAACTAAGTCGGTCGGCCTCGGACAGACATCCGATTCTACTTTGTAACTTTCAAATGTAGAGCGTGAATAGTTGATGCCATTATCATAATCAAACGGCACATCGTTGGCGTCCATCCACAACACATTATCTGGTACCTCGCGGAGCTCGGCAATTTCTGGGATTTGTAAAATAATATATGCTTCTTTTATTGATGGCAAATAATCGTACATAAGAAAACGTTCCTGCTCCTCGGGAGACTGAAATACATTTTTTGTGACGGTGTTGAAAGGTGGGCGATCCAACTTTTCCAACACGCCATCAGAAATCCCAAGACTCAGTTTATATTCGGTCCACCGCCAAAAATCGACAGAATGCTTATCATAGAATGTTTTCACTTTATCATCTCGGGTGAATGAATTGTAGTATTCCATAGCTTTACGGTACCTATATCGCACCCATTCGTTTTTCGGATTAAGCTTGCTGAGATGTTCTAATTTGTTAACCTTGAAAGATTCGAACCATCTGTACACGTATGCGTTACGTTGGTTATTCGAATATGAATCACCGTGTTTTGACAACAAAGCGTCCGCCGAACGGTCTACAAGTTTGTACCACGATATTAACGATTTGCCTTTTTTTGTTGGGTAGTCATGCCAATTTTCTTTAAGTGGCGCCGATGGGAAACATTTGTCTGATTTTGGCACTATTGCCATTTTGAACGTCTTTCCTAAACTGGGCCTTATGCGTGCGGATATCACTTCCAACAAAGGCATGACAAGGTATTGGAAGGTTATAAGTGTAAACATGAAGTCGTAAGACCTGGACAAATCCGATAAAGCAACCATGTATTGGAACTTGCTAAGTATGCTTTCAAAGAGAGTTCGGATCATTTTATAACGTAACGAATTCCTGAGGATTGATAATATCCATTCTATAGTTTCGACATACTCGTTTTGCGTAGTTTTGTGATTATTGTGCCTATAAAAGTTCACATATGCCAAACTTGCCTTTTCGGCCCATTGCACAAACCGAATTTTGTTGTCCTCCCTGGCACGTGGGGTATCATCCTCCCCATTAATTGGAGGTATTTCTTTGGCGAACGTTACTCTCTCGAATTCGTCATCGTCAATATCGGCATGTGTATCTTTCGCATAAATTTCATTGTGAAAATCTTCTAGCGTGCTCATCGTGAATATATGTTACAAAAAATAATTCATTCGAATCCGAAATCAAATAGATTTTAACGAATTTAACAGCCTCGTTTTGTTAAATCCCCAGTTCCCTGTCATATGTTCTACTAATTTTTTAAGTCCGAGTCCTTTCTTTTGAAATAATTTAAGGTCGAAATCAAATACGCATTTTTTCATGAAATGCTCATACGCCAGTTTCACTTTGGTGTTGTTTTCAAAAGGTTCATCCAAACTACCACTTTTAACTTTCTTGATAACAGTTTTGACACCGATGCGTGGGAATGTGGATTGCTTGTCCTTGAAGAAATCGCAACCCAATACTACTCCGATTTTTACCAACTCCTGTCTTGTAATATCATTGTCAGCTAGTAACTCCGCTAAGTCATATACCGCATATTCGTTAGTTTTGAAAGGGTTGCGTTTGATTAGTTTTTTGGCACCAAATAATAGAGTATCAGCATCAGTCGACAACACGGCATCAGCAAACTCATGTGTCATTGCTGCAGCGTAACATTCTGCTTCAATGCCTGGTGGCGCATCGAACCATGGCAGTCCGAAACAATCCAACATAAACTTAACTTCGTTTATCATCCATTGTTCAACCACGAATGTCTGTTTCTCTAGTTTTTTAACTTTCGCTTTCTTTTCGGATATCTTTTGTTTCGTTCCTTCGTCTTCGTCGGTATCCACTTTAATATCTTCCATGTTTTTAATTTCTTCATTCAGTTCATTCATCTTGTCCCTAGCTTTTTCGCGCTTTGATTTCCGTTCCGACAACTCAGCGTGTTTCAGCTTGTTGGCCATTGGATTATCAAATACGAATATGGGCGTGAGCTTGGCTTTAATCATATTAATAATAACATACCACAATACTTGCATAAACGCTGTCGGTTTGCCGTTATGCGATAATTTATTAACTTCACCTATCCCCAAAGATGAGCTGTATATCAAAGTCATTGCATCTACTGCGATGGTATGAATACCAGTATTTTTCCCGCCCAGTGTTTTAAGCGATGTCTTATACGTCGCTTTGAATAGCTTAGTGAAGTCCTTAATGCCCATTGGGTTATATAAGTATTCACTTTTATTGGTCTGACATTAAATATAGACCCTATAGGGGGTATATAAAAAAGTGAATTTGAGCCCCTTATTAAGCAAAAATCATCATTTAGACATTCCCGTATCGATTTAATCGATCAATGGCTTTCGTGGAATCTCTCGCATTTCATCTGCAAATTCTCGCTAATATGCCTGAGCAGGTCAAAGTCGTGCCCTCCCCCACCGTAGTTCCAGTTCCGACTCCGACCACACCTGCTCCCAAACCAGTTCCGCCCCCGTACGTTCCCGCTCCTGGAACTTTGGGTGCC
>JACCDW010315953.1_pt1 | contig 11270 bp, 9 predicted proteins | sample 7449781 | NCBI WGS metagenome assembly JACCDW01 (sample SAMN15323449, study PRJNA562643) | freshwater metagenome | isolation source: river surface water | place: USA:Blue River Watershed | collected 2017-08-18
ATGTTGGTATTGGCCGCTATCCAGAGAGTAGCAAGATAATTGAAGCTTTAAATCAACATTTAGTTAGAAATGCAGATTTGTTAGGCAAGAGGATATTAGTAACGGCTGGTGGAACTCGGGAACCAATCGATCCGGTTCGTTTTATTGGGAATAGATCCAGTGGAAAACAAGGATTTGCTATTGCCCTTGCGGCAGCAAATCGGGGAGCGCAAGTGCACCTGATTACGGCTAATACCGATCTACCGGCAATCGATGGAGTCACAACAACATTTGTAGAAACTGCAGATCAAATGTCTGCTGTCCTTAAACATGAATTTATACATGCAGATGCCTTGATCATGAGTGCGGCGGTATCGGATTTTAAAGTTGAAGATGCTGCTGACAGCAAAATTCATAAACATGAGATCAACCAATTATCCCTAACAACTAATGAGGATATTTTAAATTCATTGGGCAAGATGAAGAAACCAAATCAAGTAACTGTGGGTTTTGCCGCGGAAACTGAATCTGCAAAAGCGATGATAATCGCCGCTGGCAACGCTAAAGTTGCGAAAAAGAATTTAGATTTAATTTATGTCAACGATGTATCAAATGGTCAAGTATTTGGTTCAGATCAAACATCTGGTTTTATACTGGATAGATCAGGAGAGGTTACGGAGATTCCGGTAATTTCTAAAGACACGCTCTCTGATATTTTGCTTGATCAGATCCTTGTTAAGTTAGGATAATGCAATGAAAAATCGCTTATTTACATCTGAATCTGTTACTGAGGGACATCCCGATAAAATTGCAGATCAAATCTCAGATGCGATTTTAGATTCATTACTTTCGCAAGATACCAAAAGCCGGGTAGCGGTAGAAACATTAATTACAACTGGACAGGTACATGTTGCCGGTGAAGTAACAACTGATGGCTATGCAGATGTGATGAATATAGTAAGAGATACAGTTTTAAAGATTGGATATGACTCATCAGAAAAGGGTTTTGATGGTAATAGCTGCGGAGTATCTATTTCGATTGGCCAACAATCTCAGGATATTGCGCAAGGTGTAGATGATGCATTTGAAAACCGGGTTGATTCATCGGTAGATCCTCTTGATTTACAAGGTGCTGGGGACCAAGGTTTAATGTTTGGATATGCCTGTAATGACACTCCAGAGTTAATGCCACTTCCAATCTCACTTGCTCACAAATTAGCGGCCCAATTAACTAAGGTAAGAAAAGATGGCGTGCTGCCATATTTGCGTCCTGATGGAAAAACGCAGGTAACAATTGAGTATCAGGGAGATAAAGCTGTTGCTCTCAACACCATTGTTATCTCATCACAACATGCACCCGATATAGATTTGAACAAGCAGTTAGCGCCAGAGGTTAAAAAGTATGTAATTGAACCTATTTTGAAGGATCTAGAACTTGATTCTAAGAATCTAAGGGTCTTGATAAATCCAACTGGCAGATTTGTTATCGGTGGTCCGATGGGAGATGCCGGATTGACCGGCAGAAAAATCATTGTTGATACATATGGTGGAATGGCCAGACATGGTGGCGGAGCTTTTTCCGGCAAAGATCCATCAAAGGTAGATAGATCAGCAGCCTACGCAATGCGTTGGGTTGCAAAAAATGTTGTTGCGGCTGGATTGGCAGATCGATGCGAGGTTCAGGTTGCCTACGCTATTGGTAAAGCTCAACCAGTTGGATTATTTATCGAAACATTTGGCACAGAAAAATTTGATTTAGCTAAAATCAGCGCGGCAGTTGATGAGGTATTTGACCTTCGTCCAGCAGCAATTATTCGGGATCTTCAACTACTCAGACCAATTTACTCTGATACTGCAGCTTACGGTCATTTTGGTCGTGAATTGCCAAACTTCTCATGGGAGAAAACTGATCGCGCTGCTTCATTAAAGGGTTTAGTCAAATAAAAGTGGTTACACCACTAAAATTAAAACGGCAGCAAGTTCAAGCAAAGAGCAGTTTAAAATTAGAAATTGCTGAAGATAAACCTGTTGCGAAAATTCTGGTCAATACTCCGGTCTCGTACCTAGAAGATATTTTCGATTACCTAGTGCCTGCTGAATTATCAGAATCAATTATTGCCGGCAGTATTGTCAAAATAGAATTTGGAAAATCAAAAACTATCGGCTTAGTACTCGAGCGAGAAGATTCCCAAAAGCAAAAACTAAAAGCTATTGAAGGTGTTATTGGTTGGCCTGGAATGATCTCTCAAGAGGTTATCTCCCACTTAAAGAGAGTTCAAAATCGATTTGGCGGATCTTTGTGGAGCCTGATTGATACTCACCTGCCGCCAATTCCAAAGAAAATCACCAATTTAGCAGATTTAAATATTAAAGATTCCGCTATTAATGCCGATCAAGGATTAACAGATGCAATCAATAAAGCGGATTGGAAAATATTGCAAAGTAAGGATGGTTTACGTTACTCCGTTAATCAACCTGCTGGTTTCAAACCTTTTGAAATATTATTTGACTTAATCGCCGCACGAAGTCAGTTAGGGCAAGTACTGGTGCTTGCGTCAGATTTCAGAGAGTTTGATTTTTTAGCTAAAGAATTATTGATGAGATTTCCAGGTGACGTCATGCTTAATGATTCTCGCAGTGGAAAAGGGGAGAGGTTCCACAATTTCCAAATCATCAGTAGAAATCGCCCTAAAGTTATTCTTGGAAATAGGGGTAGTGTTTTTACTCCGTTACTGGCTGGTTCTTCAATATTCATTATCAATGACAATGATCCATCGCACTATGAAATTAGATCACCAGGATGGAATACTCGAGATGTTTCGCTGCTTAGAAGTGCAGATACCTCCTTATTCTTTTTTAACGCAGCACCATCCTTTGAAATCCAACGATTATTAGATTTGAATTGGGTGAGTAATTTAAGTATCCGATCAGGATCTAAATTAAATTTCATCACCACAGATGGTCGGGATTCATATATTTCCGTGATCAAAAAGGCGTTGAATAAAGGAAATGTCTTGGTCTCGGTTGCAGCCAAGGGTTATGCAAATGTCTTTCTGTGCAGTAAATGCAGATCAGTTGCTAATTGTAAATGTGGCGGAAAATTGCGGATTAAGAATGCTAATTCAAATCCATCCTGTTATTTGTGTGAGCAGATATACAATGATTGGCGGTGTGAATTCTGTGGTGATGTTAGACCTTATGTAATTTCAAAGGGATTGGATAGGACGGCCGAGGAGATTGCAAGAGCTATACCTGGGGCCAAAGTTTGTCGAGTTTTTGCCGAAAAGGAATTTGCCGAAAGTAGCGAGCATAATCAAGTCATCGTTAGCTCTCGTGGTTGTGAACCATTTATCAATTATTCCGGAGTAATTTTGTTGGATGGGGAGCAGATTTTCAATCAACCTACTTTACGTGCTGAGGAGATGATCAAACAAAATTGGTTTGATCTTACGAGTAGGGTGATTGATGATGGATTTGTTTATATCTCTTTGGTAAATCATCACCCATTGACTCAGCAAATGCTGATTAGGCAAAGCGCATCACCTGCATCCTTGTTGGCTAGAAAGGAATCAAGATTGCCTCCATTCTTTCGTGTTTGCGAGATAAAAGGTGAAAGTAAATCACTCTCAACCTTTGCCGAGAATTTGAGGCTTTCAGATAAATACATAGTTTCCGGTCCGACTATTCAAAAGGATGGCAAATCAAGGATTGTTGTTCGGGTTGAGGTAGATCACGCCTCAGATTTTGTTGATCAAATGTTTGACGTGGTCAAAATGCAATTTGCTAAGAGTAAAGCGATCTTTGAATACAGGTTTGATCAGTACGATTTATAGTATCTCTGTGAAGTATCATTAAGCCATGGCGATACAACCTATTCGATTATTTGGCGATCCTGTTCTTGTGACGCCTGCCAGTGAGGTTTTGGATTTCGACAAAGAGTTACGCAATCTGGTAAAAGATCTTATTGAAACTATGCAAGATGCCCCGGGCGCAGGTTTAGCTGCCCCACAAATTGGAGTTCCTCTTAGAGTATTTGTTTGGGATGTCGATGGAGAGATAGGTCATTTAGTTAACCCATCCCTTGATTTGAGTGAGGAGATGCAGGAGGGTGAGGAGGGTTGCCTCTCTTTTCCAGATTTAAGTTATGAAACACCTCGAGCATTTAGGGCGGTAGCAAAAGGATTTAACATGCATGGCGAACCAATCTTGGTTGAGGGCACGCAGCTGCTGGCAAGAGCATTGCAACATGAAACCGACCATTTAGATGGTGTTTTATTTATTGATCGATTAAATAGTGAAAATCGCAAGACAGCTATGAGGGATATTCGTAACTCCGAATGGTTTGGCCTGGCAACAGAACAAGGATTAGATCCAAAGATAAAGATCTCACCGCATAATACTTTTGGCCTAGGGAGATAATTAGTGAACATCGCTGTGGCATCATCATCAGAGGTGTCATTGCCAGTTTTAGATTTCCTAGTTAACAATAAGAATTACGAGCTGCAACTAGTAATCACTAATCCAGATAAGGCAACTGGGCGTGGTCGGCTTGTTGTGCCAAATGCGGTAAGCAGTTGGTGCGCAGAGAAGAAAATAGCTGTGGTCAAACCAGTTGATAATCAGGAATTGGTCGCAATATTTGACCGCGAAAAGGTAGATCTATTAATCACAGTCGCATATGGACATATCTTGAAAGAGGAGATACTTAGTAAACCAAGATTTGGGGCAATCAATCTCCATTACTCACTGCTGCCTAAGTATCGGGGAGCAGCACCAGTACAACATGCGATTTTAAATGGCGATCAAATATCTGGCGTTACCGTCTTCAAACTCGATCAAGGAATGGACAGCGGTCCAATTTATATACAGAAAGAGTTAGAGATTGAGCAGGCAGAAACCACACAATATTTGATTGGACGTTTGAATATGATCGGCGTAGATCTTGTTGGCCAAACTCTGCAAATGATTAGCAAGGGCATTGCGCCAGTACCTCAATCTGAATTGAATATTACTTTCGCTCCAAAATTTTCCAAGGCTGATGGTGAGATTAATTGGCAAAACTCTGCTGAAGATATATTCAACCAATATCGGGCGCTGGGTAATAATCCTGGCGTGTTTACATCACACTCTGGCGTGAAGATAAAAATATCTGAGATGAGCAAACTTTCATCAAACACTCTCGCGCCTGGAGCTTTCTCTGTAGTGAGTGATTCACTCGCCGTTGGTACTAATAGCACTGATTTAATGATCAATTCTTTAACTCCAGAAGGACGCAAAGTGATGACTGGCAAAGATTTCTTTAACGGATTGCAAGAGAAAGTGCAGAAATCTTTTGCGTAAAGCAAATCCAGATCCAACAAGATTGCTGGTCTATGACCTGATCTCACAGGTCAATCGAGAAGGTGCTTTTGCAAATATTCGTCTGCCAGAGTTACTGAGTAAAAGTAAATTAAATTCAAAAGATCGTAATTTAGCCACTGAGATGGCTTATGGAACCTTGCGAATGCAAGGGTTATTGGATTACTTTGCTGGCAAATTTGTTGATCGTCCGTTTATTGAGCTTGATGAAAAAATTCAAGATCTAATCCGCATGGGAATTTATCAACAAACTCAAATGCGAATTCCAGATCACGCAGCGGTAGGTGAGACTGTAGAGGTTGCCAGAGCGGTGGCTGGGGATTCAAAATCCAGTTATGTCAACGCCATTTTACGAAAGGTTTCCGCAACAGAACTAGATTTTTCTGACTTAGAAAATTTACCAAATGCAGAGCGCCTAAGCATTCAATTCAGCCATCCACTTTGGATTGTGAACTCTTTCTATGATCAATTAAAAGATTGGAAATCAGTTGAGGAGCTATTAAAGGCAGATAATTTGGCAACCAGGCCAGATATAGTTTATTGGCCAACCAAATCGAATAAAACAGAGCTTCTAAGTTTGGGTGCTAAACCAATAGATAATTTAAAAAATGGTTTTACTATTGAAGGGATACCCTCTGAATTTGCACCAATAATTGAGCGAAGAGCAGGAGTTCAAGATAGAGGTTCTCAAATTGTTGTGGAGGATTTAGTTGCAACATGGCAGCCAGGATTGAGGTGGCTAGATATGTGTGCAGGCCCAGGAGGAAAGGCGGCCTATCTTTACTACTCATTAAGAGCGCTCGAAGAAAATATAGATTTCCTGGCAAATGAACCAGTTCCACATCGCGCCGATTTAGTTAAACGAGTTATTGGAAATGAAATTGTAGTTTCCTTTGATGGTACGGCTTCGGAGAATTTTGATAAAAAATTTGATCGTATTTTGGTAGATGCACCTTGTACTGGCCTTGGAGCGCTTCGGCGCAGACCTGAAGCACGTTGGCGCAAAAAACCATCGGATTTGAAAGAGTTAGTATCGATTCAGCATAAATTACTGGAGAGCGCCTATCGACTGCTTTCTACTGACGGAATCATTGCTTATGTAACATGCTCACCGCATTTGTTAGAGACAAAAGCTCAGGTAGCCAACTTCATGGCAGATCATGAAGATATCAAAATTTTAAATATCGGAAATTTGCCTTCTGCGAATAGGGCAGGGATTAATACCGATGGAACTGTTCAACTTTGGACACACCTCAATCAATCCGACAGTATGTTCATAGCTTTCTTACAAAAGATTGGTTAAATGAGTAAGTGAAAAGAGTATTGAAAGCACATATAAACCCAAGTATTTTAAATGCAAATTTTGATGATTTAGAGAATGAGATTCTCAAGATCTCTCAAGTTTCAGATTCATTGCATTTAGATATTATGGATAATCTATTTGTTCCCAATTTTACTTTTGATTTGCAAAAAGCGACGCAGATTATCGCGTACACTCCGATTCCAGTTGACTCCCACCTCATGATTGAAAATCCCGATATATTTGCTGCAAAGTATGCTGAGGCAGGATCTGATTCAGTTACCTTTCATTTAGAAGCTGCAAAGGATGTTCGGGCAACAATAAAAAACATTCGGTCAAATGGATCCAAGGTAGGAATAGCAATCAAACCAAAAACAGATCTGGATTTTGTTGCACCTTACCTATCTGAGATTGATATGTTATTGGTGATGACAGTTGAGCCAGGTTTTGGTGGTCAAAGTTTTATGTTTGATCAGATGAGCAAGGTTGAGGCTGCCCGAGTAGCGATTAACAATTTATCAAATTCCGAGTTGCTGTTACAGGTCGATGGCGGAATTTCAGATACCACTATTGCCACAGCAGCTAAAGCTGGTGCTGATTGTTTTGTGGCAGGCAGTGCGGTTTACAAAGCAGCAGATCCAGCGATGATGGTTACCAAATTACGTTCACTTGCTAATGCTGAGTTTATTTAACCCCAACAAATAATAAAATAGCGCGCATATCTGGGTGAGAAATTGTTGTTTCTGCCTTTTCTCTAACCAATTCTTTAGCATTGTAGGCAAAGCTGTGTCCGGCAATTGCCATCATCTCTAGATCATTTGCACCATCTCCAATGACAACTACATTCTTCAATGGAATTCTCTCCTTATCGGCTGCAATTTTTAGAGATTTAGCCTTGCCAGCAGCATCCATAATCTCCCCAGTTAAATTTCCAGTTAACTTACCTTCGGTGACCTCTAGCTCATTTGCGAAAATATAATCAATCCTTAACTGTTCTAACGGCAGATTGATAACATTAGTGAAACCACCACTAACCACTGCAACTTTATGGCCAGCCTTTTTAATTTGAGCAATGGTTTCCAATACGCCAGGATTGAAAGTGAGCGATTTACTAACTTGATTTAAGGCTTTGATTGAGGTGTTTTTTAATAAGGCGACTCGCTCTTTTAGCGATTGCGAGAAATCCATTTTCCCTTCCATCGCATTTTTAGTTATTTCAGCTACCTCTTTAAATACACCTGCTTTTTCTGCGATCTGGTCAATCACCTCTTGGCCAATCAATGTTGAATCCATATCAAATACAAAAAGTTTTCGATCGCCATTATTTAGTAGCTCTGTATCGAAGTAAATATCTAGATTATTTGCTAACGCTAACTCTTTTACCTTTGCTTTCATTGAATTGAAATCAAATACTTTGAAATCTGCTCGAAAGGTAAGAGAGGTTAGGTTCTCAATCTTTTCTATCTCCATGCTTGTTATATTGCCTTGATTTGCTTGAATGAAATTGGTTAAATGGGCTAAACGTTTTGGATCAAGATTATCTTCAACCAGCATAAAGAAAGCCTTTTGCTTTTCAACTAAAGTTTGATCTATCTGGGTAAAATCAATGGCAATATCAACTTCAGCCTCTTCAGCTAATTGCTGCAAATCCGCTTCTAGGGCTAGGGCATGATCTGGCAGTAACTTTATTTGGATTGTTTGAAGTAATCGGTCACTCACCACTATCTGTTTAATATCCAAGATATTTATCGAAAATTCAGCTAATTTATTAATAACTTTAGAGGTGATTCCCGGACGATCTACGCCGGAAACCAGAATGAGTGCTGTGAAATTGGATTTATCTGCCACGCTCATGCGCTCAGATTATCGGTTATGTAGCAGTTAGCGGGTATCTTTTGATCTTATGAGCGCAATATTTGAATTTAATGAAGTTATTGTGCGTCGTGGTGATCGACAAATCCTTGGTCCAATAAATTGGAGTGTTCATTCTGGTGAGCGCTGGGTGATTCTCGGACCTAATGGAGCAGGAAAAACTACCTTATTACAGTTATGTGCAACATTAATTCATCCGACAAAGGGTTCAGTCAAAATATTGGGAAGTGAACTTGGTAAGTTTGATGTATTTGAACTTCGTACCAGAATTGGAATTACCTCTTCAGCTTTTGTAAAAGATTTTCCAGATGATGAAAGAGTTATGGATATCGTTTTAACTGCTGCTTACGCCGTAATCGGTAGATGGCAAGAGGAGTACGATCTTTGGGATGAATCTAGAGCTAAAGCATTACTGACTGCATTAGGTGTTCGAGAGTTAGGAGATCGAATTTTCTCATCTCTCAGCGAAGGCGAGAAAAAACGGGTGCAAATTGCCCGTGCTTTAATGGCAGATCCAGAATTGCTCTTACTTGATGAACCCGCCTCTTCATTGGATTTGGGCGGCCGAGAAGATTTACTCAAAAGATTAGAGCAGTTGGCTGCTGACCCATTGTCGCCAGCAACAGTAATCGTTACACACCACATCGAAGAGATTCCGGTGGGAACAACTCATGCACTCTTATTAAAAGATGGTGAGGTGATCGCACAAGGGGCGGTTGATAGGGTTTTAAGTGATGCTTTTATGACACAAGCGTATGGCTTACAGATCTCTGTGCAGCGCGATGGTGGCAGATACTTTGCTCGCGCAATCTAATTATTGGGATCTACTTCCAACTGATTGGCAAGAGATTTTAGATAGGGAAGTCTTAAATAAAATTGAGCAACGTGTCGGAAGAAACTTTCAACCTTCTCTAGAAAGTATTTTTGCTGCATTTGTCGTGCCAGTTGATAATGTGAAGGTTCTAATAGTCGGACAAGATCCTTATCCAAATCCCGATCATGCGATGGGATTGGCTTTCTCCGTACCATCATCGGTTTCAAAATTTCCTCCATCTTTATTTAACATTTTCAAAGAATTAAAATCAGATGTAGGAGTTAATAGATCAAATGGTGACCTAACAGATTGGGTTGATCAAGGTGTCATGTTGCTTAATCGCGCTTTAACAATTGGGAAAGGAGGGGTGCAATCGCATCTTGATCTAGGGTGGGATTTATTTACCGGTCAAGTTATTGAAATTTTGGCAGCTCGAGGAGTTAAAGCAATACTTTGGGGAAAGCAGGCTCAGCGTTTTGAAAAACTATTCCTAGACAATAATTTTATTACTTCTGCCCATCCCAGCCCTCTTTCAGCTCATCGAGGATTTTTTGGTTCAAAGCCTTTTAGTTCAATAAATGAGATGCTTAAAAGAGAGGGTCTTACTCCAATAAATTGGTAAAAAAATGGCGGGCACCTGTTTCGGTACCCGCCATTTAATTTATTTACTTATTTACGCTGTCCAGATATTGATTGGTGATTGTAGGAAGTAGACCATAAACAAGCCGGCTACTAGATACATTAGAGGATGAATCTCTTTACTGCGTCCTTGGAATACGCGGATTACTACGTAGGTAACAAATCCAGCACCTATTCCAACAGAGATATTGTAGGTAAATGGCATCAAGATAATTGTTAAGAATGCTGGAATAGCAATTCCTAAATCATCCCAATCAATACCCTTAATTTGGGTCATCATCATGAAGCCAACAATGATTAATGCAGGTGTTGCTGCTTCATAAGGAATGATTGCTACAAGTGGAGCTAGGAAGGTAGTTAGTAGGAACAGAACTCCAGTAACAACAGAGGCTAGTCCCGTACGTGCACCTTCACCTACGCCAGAAGCAGATTCAATGTATGAGGTGTTTGAAGAGGCTGACCCGGCACCACCAGCAGCGGCAGCAATTGAGTCAATCAAAAGAATCTTCTGCGCACCTTCAACATTACCATCACGATCTACCAAACCTGCTTGAGCACCAATTGCAGTCATTGTTCCCATGGTGTCAAAGAAGTCGGCAAGAAGTAATGTGAAAACTAATAATGCAGCAGCAACAAGTGAAATTCGATCAAATCCTCCAAGAAGATTGAACTCTCCTAGTAGATCGAATTTCGGTGCTGCAACTACTGCATCAGGTACAGCAGGAACATTTAAATTCCAACCCTTTGGATTGACTCCATTTGGACCAACAAATGGACCAATCTTGAATGCAGATTCAACTGCAATGGCAACAACTGTTGTTAATGAGATACCAATTAAAAGCGCACCCTTTACCTTTTTAACAGTTAGGCCGATCATTAGGAATAATCCGAAAGCGAAAACAACAACAGGCCATCCGATTAGATTTCCATTGTCTCCTAAAGTCACTGGAACTGGTCCGGTGCCGGTACGGCGAACGAAGCCGGCATCTACAAGGCCAATTAAGGCGATGAATAAACCAATACCAACTGAGATAGCGATCTTCAACTGGGTTGGAACGGCACGGAATACCGCAACTCTAAATCCAGTCAGAACTAAAACTAGAATGATTAAACCTTCAAGAACGATTAAGCCCATTGCATCAGCCCAACTCATTTTTGAGGCAATACCAACAGCAACAAATGTATTTAAGCCAAGACCTGTTGCAATTGCTAATGGAAAGTTTGCTACAACACCCATAAGGATTGTCATAACACCTGCAATTAATGCAGTTGCAGCAGCAACGAGAGCTAGATTTGGAGCATCTCCGC
>JACCDW010611328.1_pt1 | contig 11268 bp, 18 predicted proteins | sample 7449781 | NCBI WGS metagenome assembly JACCDW01 (sample SAMN15323449, study PRJNA562643) | freshwater metagenome | isolation source: river surface water | place: USA:Blue River Watershed | collected 2017-08-18
GGTTCAATGTTGTTTTCTTTCATGTATTTCCAGTTTACCGTGAAATCTGTACCGCCACCACCAGCTGGCTGATAAGTTTCAATACTTTCCATATTATCTGATGAAAAGGTCTGATGATTGTAAATGTCGGTGTCAAAACTCCATACTTGAATGTTATATTCATCATAAGATTCCATGATGCCACGAATCTCACTCAAAAAAGCCTTAATATCATCTTCACCAATACTACCCGACGTATCGATAGCAATACATACATCAATCTGAGTACCTGGCTTCATACCAGGCATTACGGCGTCCATATGCCAGCCACGACGATTAGGCTTAAGCCAGCTAAAATCGTCCTTGATAGTTGATTGGATTTGTTGCTGTAGCAATTCGCGCCAATTAACCACTGGCTTGGTCAATTCGTTGATTAGACGTTTTACTCCCATTGGAACATTGCCACTACCTGCACTTTGTGCTGCTTGTAGTACCGCTTGGCGAATCTCATCACGAAGTTGTTTCTTTTCTTCCTCAGATAGAGACAGTTTCTTCTTTTCAGAAGAACCTTTTTCGTCTCCGTCTTGATCGTTATCTCCAGATCCGTTGCTATCATCTTCCATATGCTCATCGAGCATTTTCGAGATAAGACCATCTAGATCAATTTTTTCGGCGTTTTTGTATAAATCATCGTATACCTCTTCGGCACTCCAGCCATTATACTTTTTATCGTATAGGCACGGATTAATTTGAGTGCCAATCTTTTGATCGATAAGATCGGCATTTACACAAAAATCAGCAGCACAATTAAATAGACGCCGATCACGAAAATCACCAGTTCGGCCGATATGATCATATACATTGTGCAGCACTTCATGGCCAAACAGGAATTGCAATTCTCCAGCCGTCAGACCGTTGACAAATTCGGTGTTGTAGTAAAAACTACGTCCGTCAGTCGCGGCAGTAGTCAGCCAATCATCGGCATTTACCAACTTGAGTCTGGTTGCTAGATTTCCGAAAAACGGCGCGGTCAGAAGTAGCGCAATTCTTGCGGTGATTAGTTTTTCACGTGCAGCGGTGTCTGCGGCAGGATCTACCCGCTCTGACAGTCTGCCACCGATACGTTTTTCTGAAGAAGTAGTTGCCATATATAGACCTTATTTATTGTTTGCGTTAGTGATGTACTTACCAAAACGCTTGAAGAATTCATCAAAGTTCTTCAACTTGTTCGGAATAATGGGTAGTGCGTAGGTAGTTAGTGCTACTCGGGCTCCCATCACTGACAGTTCGGTTGTGAAATTGTCCATCGCAAAACGGAAGAAGTAATCACACATTTTGAACCATTCTTCGTTTGGCTTACCGTTAAGTTTCTTTAGCTCATCCTGTAGAGTATAGCACAAAGAAATAGTCAGTGAGTACATAGCACTGATTTCTTTGGTGTTCAGTGTGGTAATTTTACCTGATAGGACATGTTCAGGTGTTGGCAGAAGACCAGAAATCTTGCGATGAGCCATAAACTTGACCGCAACACCTTCGCCTACAGCACCCGAAATCAGATCGGTAAGATCGGTATCACCGATGGTATCATCATACAGTAGTGAAGATACGAACGACCAGCTACGAGGTGTAGCGAAACTACGGCTAGAACTACGTGGATCAAAATCGTGTAGATCCTGCTTTGCAAAACCAACATAGCCTACCACGTCCTTGTGGATTCGATTTTGAGTAGCCCACAATTCCCAACTACCGTGATCGACCCGCATTTCCAGGTGAATAAATCGATTGGCAAGTGGAGCAGGCATACGGTAGGTAACACCCTTATCGCTTTCACGATTGCCCGCCGCAACCATTACCACATTGTCTGGCAGCTTATATTTGCCGACGCCACGATTAAGAATTAGTTGATATGCACTAGCCTGAATGCTAGGTGCGGCAGAGTTCATTTCATCAAGAAAAAGAACTACCACTGGGTACTTACTAGCAAACTCTTCATCCGGCAGATCGATAGGAGGAGCCCAGTCCATCTTGCCGTTATCTTTGTTGAAGAATGGAATGCCGCGAAGATCGGTAGGCTCCATTTGAGCCAGCCGCAAATCAATGAATGCGCCATTCAGTTCTTGAGCAATGTTGGCAACAATCTCACTCTTGCCAATACCTGGGGGACCCCATAGAAATACTGGACGTTGGTGCTTAAAGCACGCCATAATGGCGCGACGGGCAGTAACTGCGGTAACGGTACGATTTTCGGTGATAGTTTCTTTTGCCATTTAAATGCTCCTGTAAAATTGAGGTAATGAAGGTATTGTATAGCTAAACGTATTTTCTGTCTGTTGTTTTTATGCAACATCCCAGCAAATATCGTCAATGATTTTTTCGATCGGTAGTTCTGGATAGTCCCATTGTTGGGAAATTAGTTCGCTATGAAAGCTTAGATAGGTACCGTCACTGCACGATAGTGCATTCATGATCGGAATCCTAAATTCTGGGTCAATGCTATTGATGACATTGCCGATTTTGATGGGAAGACTGTTCATAAAGATTTTCAGAGTTAAGATGGTGCTATTCTATAGCATTGCCGATTTTTTGTCAAAGTCAGCACTTTAAAAAAATCAAAAATTATGTAAATAAATGCAAGGAGGAAGTTTACATACTGGTACATTGAATTTCAAAAATTCTCCAAAAAAGGAAAAATATGATTGATCCAGTATCAGCACTTGCGATGGTAACTACTGCGTTTAATGGAGTAAAAAGAGCCGTGGAGATAGGCAGAGAAGTTCAAGATGTATATTCACAACTAAGTCAGTGGGCAGACGCAGCAAGTGATTTACAAGAATGTATAAGGCAACAGGAAAATAAAAGACCAGGACTGTTTGAGAAAATAGGGTTTTCTAAAAGTGAAACATCTGAAGCCTTTGATACATTTATAGCAAAGCAAAAAATTCACTCGATGGAAAAAGAAATTTATCAAATGTTCTTATATGGAAATTTACAACATTTAGGCCAGGAAGGATACAGAGAATTTGTACAAATACGTAGAAGTATTAAAGAAAAAAGAGAGAAAATGATTTACGAACAAATGAGAAGACGTAAAGCATTTTTTGATGCTGTAATAAATTATGGCCTAGCAACCATAGTTATAGTTATTTGCATTTTAATTTTAGCCTGGATAAGCATCATAGTATATGATGTTGGAATGCAAACAAATAGCTAATAATTTTAGGAGTTTTTAAATGATAAATTATGCCACTAAATATATTTTATCAATACTAAGTGTTGTGATTCTCGTTGGATGTCAAGAAGGATATAGATATCCTTGTCAAGATCCAGAGAAAAGACACTTACATGAATGTAAGCCAGAAATTTGCAAGGAAACTAGAACATGTCCGAAGATATTACCGTAATTGATAAAGATAAGAAAAATAGTGTGAGATTAACAATTGAAGAGCTTAATGCTAGAGTAAAAGCCGTTATTGTTACTTGTTTAGCATTGACGTTGATGGGTATCGTGTTTGTGGTGTTGTACAGTATAATATTTGTGATTCAACCACTAGATGCCATAAGCCCAGTAGATGCAAAGTTTTTTGAATTGATTATTCCTATTGCTACGTTTTTAACTGGAACACTATCTGGATTTATATTGTCCGGCGGTAAAGACAATAGCAAAAATAATTGTAAGGAAAACAAAGATTAATTTGTATTTTCAAGATTAGAAAGCAGTGTTTTTAAATCACCATCTTGTAGTATGAGCAAGGTGGTGAATTCGTCCTCAAACGTTATAAAAATGTGATTAGAGGGAATTAAAAAATAAAATGTTGGATAATATCTCTCTAGTTGCAACAACATTTTATTTGTAAAAGGCGTGTTTAACTTGAAAGAATAAGATTTCAAATTACATTCTTTGACTAAAAAATTATATCCCGCCAGGGTAAGTCTTAAACTAGTATCATTGGTACTATTGAACCAAATAACATTTTTGAACTTAATAAGCGGTTTGTTAGATTGAATAGCAAATATCTTATTCAACTGAGTTTGGGTATATTTTTTCACCTTGTTTTAATAATATTACTTCAAACTTATTAGTTTTGAATAAAGTATTTAACTTTTTTGCCAAATTAATGGCGTGTCCTTTGTTAGAAAAGGCAACTTTTTTATATTTTGGTCCTGGATAATTGACCAGCATGTTACTAGATTTAAGATTGAAAGGTTGACCATTATAGAAAACAGCCCAGATGCCTTCACTACTTAAGATTTGCTCTGTCTTATAATTACTTTTGTTTACATATTCTGTTAATACATTAGGCTTTGGCCGACTCATTTTTTCACCTCTAAATTGATAAATTCAATAATATACTATTATTATTTATCAAATTTAGATGAAAAATCTTTTTACTTAAAACTTCCACCTGACATTGATACTTGAATCACTTTGTTTGTATCGTCAGTGAATTGTGGCTTGTTAGATAATCTGGCTATGTGTGCTAACAGTTCGAATATATCAGCATGTAGCCCTCTTGCTTCTTGTGCTGATAGGGTCAAGTCTTTTGAACCCGACTGATTCATTATTTTGAGCTTATCGTTAAACTTTTTAATGTGTAAGGTTAGATTAGTAGGATCCATTTTTCAATGCATTTTCTGCTTCTGCTTTTGATTTATAAGGACCACTGGTTTGATATCTATTTACCATAATTAGTTTTGGACAAAACATTATTTGCCACTCATTTTGAAATTTAACAATGAAATATCCAGCACAATAATGACACTTACTTTTTTTAGTTTTCGTATATGCCGCGAATTTTTTTCTAATATTCCATATTACATTGTAAGCATTGCCGGAAATTGGATAATCTCCAATTAAATTAACTGTTACAGATTTTTTATGGTATTTCTTCTTATCAAATAAGATATTATTTTCAGCACCTAATGCATTAATAGTTGCATATTTCTTACGTTGTTGATCTTTGACCAACGTAAACCCGCCATCATCTATGGCTTGAATTGTGCCTATTTTTTTACCGTTTGATTCTAGTATCCAGTACTTATCAGATAGTATTGATTTAGCTACTATATCTTTTAGTTTAGTCATATTGTCATGTTGGGTAAGAGTTTGAGAAAATGTCAGCAATATTATTTGACATTTCGCTCAGACGATTAAGTTCATACTTGCCGCAGAACTTCAAGAATTGAATGCCAATCATAGATTTTTCTTTTGGTACAGTGCCTTCAACAATAGTTTGATGAATCCAATCTTTAACGTGTGATGGTTGTGCTTTTAGATCAATAAGCGTTCGATTGCGTTCATAATCGTCCATTACACGATGTTCTACCATATTGTGATCAGTCCAACGTTGTAACATCAGATTATTCCAATTGAAACCTTTAGACTTTCTGTCTTCAAATGCTTCAGTTAGTCCTACTTTGTTTTTTGAACCTTTTACTCGCACTCCAGGATAAGCACTAAAAACATTGTCGGAGCTATCGCCGCGAATGCACTTTTCAAACAGAATCCATTCTGGATCTGGAATAGTTTTTGGTTGCTTTGTCTTCTTATCAATGACTAATTTGTTTTTCTTGTCGAAGATACCATTGATTGTATGTAGTTCTTCGGTAATACCATTGTATTGAGAAACGTTCGAAGCAAGCAATTGATGAAAATCAGTATCACTACTGACAATGATATGATCGTCTGATGGATGATGTTGAATCCATCCACTGATTAGATCATCAGCTTCAAGATGATCATGTCGCAATACAGTGCAGTTCGTCTTTTCGATGAGGAAATTTTTAAGATTCTCAAAAGTTTCCCAGAAAAGCTTATCCTCTTCTAGTTCTTTTTCAGATAATGCTGCCTTAGCTACTGCACGATTTTTCTTGTACGGTTCATAAAAATCTTTGCGCCAGCTACGACCTTCTAAACAAAAGACTACATGTTTAGCACCAAAATCACGGTAGGCTTTATTAACACTTGCCAGTGTTACATGTATAGCAAAACCTAATTTGTCCCAGGTATCACTTTGTCTAGAAGCAGTATGCCTAGCACGAAAAAAAGTATTAGCGGTATCAACGAGAAGATATTTGGTCATGACATTTGATATGAGTAGTTAATACTATATTGTAGCATAACTATTATTTTTTCGTCAAGAAATTTCTGTTCTACCGCTGCCTATGTCTCTTTTTTGAACGCCACTTACTGGCCTAGGATTATTGGCTTCATACTGTTCAAATGTCTCCATTACTACATTTCTGCACACATCTTGAAACCATTGATCGACAATTTGTGAGTCATCAGTGCCTTTGTATCCTGATTTGATTAGTTTTGCTATGAAATACTCATTCCAATCCAGTTCAAAAGAACCTGCACCTATGTTTTCTGGGTCTAGATCAACTTTTATAACACTAACATATGGTTCACGTTTTTCCGTTGCGTATTCTTTGGGAGTTTTTTCTACCTTTGGGCGAGCAACTGTTCGTTTTTTTCTTTGAACTGTTTTTTTCGGTGCAACTGGCGCTGATGGTGTAGACACAATTGGCGCTGGTGGTGGCGCAGATTCTACTGAAATTTCTTTAGCTTCGGTAGGTTTATTTTCATTAAACAGTTTTTTAAAAATATCAATCATAATTTTAAGTTTTTAGTGACCAGACAATAAATTCATTTTTATCAATGTACCAATGCTCTTTGGGTGATTCATTCCGTGTGCCAATAACTCTTGTGCCTCTATAGCAGGTTTTAAACCACATAATTTTTTCTGTCAACGCACACTTTCTGGGTACTATACAAAAATGTAGTTGCCAGTTTTTTACGTATTTCAAATAAGGAGTAAGATAGTCTATATAGTCTAGTGCTATTGGATCGAGCATATTCAAAGTTCATTGATGTCTTTTATTTATTCTAGAAGATATTTTTACTAAAGCTTTGTGAAGCTTGGCTGAACTAAGTAAATATGCAATGCCTAGTATTGTAATTGGAATTCCTAGATAAATTATATTGTCGAACATAATTAGATAACTTCCTCAGTTTTCATAATAGTAGACAATTTTGAAAATTTGAAGAATTTCAGTTGTCTTGTTCATTGTTTAAGACTATTCATGAATATTATTTTTTCGATGGTCTTTGAAATCTCTTCATCATCATGAACTACATAATTCATATTGTCGTATTCTTGTAGTTTTTTGTCGTACTGTCTACTATGAAGAATTATACCACCGTGAGCATAATGAATTGTTATAGTTAATGGATGTCTTGAAAAAGTTCTTGGTTCCCCAACTTCCACCTCGTCGTGGAACGGTCGAGGTTGTTTACCTAATACGTTAGCTCTAGAATTTCTATTGAATAGTTTATTGAGAAAATTATACATAATTATCCCAAGATACGTTGCTTTTCAAATTTTTTATATTGATCTGACTTATACAAGTCACGTTCATCAAACTTAAGCATGTTTTCTCTGCAATAATTCCTATAAGCATCCAAATCATCAAAGATTTTAGATACTTCTGGTTTCATTGTTAGATGACGTTCAATATATTTTGGCATTGACATAAGTTTTTATCCTTTAAATTTTTAGTAATGTACTTGGCCGGTGCGTTTCGTATTTTGCAAGTAAGCCGAAATTGCCGTTAGCTATTTCTATCCATATAGATGTATCTGGATAAGCAGAAGCTAACTGCTCGTATAAATCATCAACTATGAGATGATAATTATTATTTAATTCTTCCGAGGTGCTCGGAGATAAATTTGAAATTGAATTGAATACATCATTAATATCAATGACTTTATTATTTGATAAATTACAATCAACCCATACTTTGAATTTTACTGTTTCGTTATTAATGGTTCTATTAAACTTTATCCAGAATTTTTTATCTGATTGTTTAATAATTCTTTGGCGCTGTTCGATAAGCGTTTGTTCACGTTGTAGCATATAGTTCCTTCACTCCTTCAAGTTCTTTCATATTATGACTTATAACATGCTGATTAAAAATCATTAAGAATAATAGTGCCGTTGATTTTTCGGTGTAGTTAAAATGCAATCTTGTTGTAGTAGATCGTTTACTATTTGGAAATGTAATGTACCTTTTATACTCAATCTTAGCATTTTGAACTTCTGCCCATTTTAGCATTTCCTCAGTGATTTCTTTAACGTCAATTGTAATTGGAAACAATCTCATTGCTGACCTTTTATTTCTTGCCAGCCTGACTTCAATTTAAGACCGTATTCATTTACTGACTTCGTAGATACATAGTCATCTTTGAATATTAATGGTATGTCTTTAAATGGATTGTAATTTACTTCGTGATGTATTCTGCCGAATTTCCATGTCAATCTGCTAACATCAGGATGCATATCTACTTGCATTTGACTTTTAGCAGCAGTGCCTTCACGTGCGTAGAATTCTGCGGTATTACCACCACCTAGTACTTGTGTACGTAGTTTATCTTGTAAAAATGCATTGAATTGTACTGTGGCCCATCCAGCTTTAAGCATACGTAAACTTAAGTCAGTATCTTCATTGTATCTGCCACGCCATCTGAATGGTACATCATTTCGAATAAGATTACAACTATAGATGCGTGTATTAGCTACAAATGGAGGTATTTTTGAGTTTTGTGGAGCAAATGCTCTGTATTGAGGACCAGCCATACCTATGTTTTTGTAACGTAGCACAAAATCTTCCATGATTCTAAAACAGGTACCATCGCCAAATCTGATTTTTTTATTATCAGTTAAACGAAGAAATTCTGCAATGTTATCATCCATTACCCAATGCCATTCAAAGCCGTTGGAAATACTATGATCCCATGCAAAGTTTCTTGCGGGTCCAGGACCAGTAGATTTTGTTAGTCCTAGATTGTCAAAGCAGTCATACTGCTTTTTATAGTCTAGATCAAGTATGATTACAGTAGCAGTAGATCCCTTACAAGCTTCAACATAAATGTCATATTCTTGTGGCTCTACTACCATGTAGTGTGGTACTTTCATTAAAGTAAGAGCCTTACTAGTTAGTCTACTGTCTGCACGACCTTTACTAACTATGTAGATTGGAAATTGTGGATTACTCATTCTTCAATCCAGAACAAATCACTTACGTTGTTTTGTTCACGTTTTGGAAACCAGATGCTTTTAGTTTTCTTTGTTAGAGTTTGACCAACTAATTCTGAAAAAGCTTTTACTGCCGCTTCATCTTCAAAATTAATGATCAACTGCCTATATGCACCATTATCTGGTTGATTGTACGATGGCATGTTTTGCCAGTGTTTATCATAAAATTCTGGCGGCCATTCAATGATATCTTCGATATCAGTATTGGTAGAGTCCATATTATTGTTTTTGAACTGGTAGTAGATATTCGTATTCCGCTATGCCACTATCTAGTGTTACACGCATAACGCCCTGATCACTGATGTAGATATGTTTATCACCAACTAGATCCATAATAGACAAGAACTGTTTTACTGGCCAGTGAAAGGACTTAGTCAGTGAACCACTAACACCTGTTTGGAAAATAAATTTACCTGCATGAGTGGAAACATTACCAAACGACATCACTAGCGCATTATTTTCATAGAAGCCATTAAAGTTAGGTTCGTCATTATGAACACTGGACTGCTTTTTCAGTCTGGTAATACCTGGGATAGTTGGCTTGAAGTTCAAGTTCCAGGCAGCGCCCTTGAAAATTACATTTTTGATTTTCTGTTCTACTAGAGTTTTACCCATAAGACGATAGTCGTTAACGAAATCACCAGACTTGTTTTCAAAGTGAATCACGCTAGGATGATCTTCACCGTCTTTCTTCTCAGAGACAACTGATATTTTTGCATCACCGTCATATTCGTCGTCAAAACTTAGGATAGTGCGTAATTTTTCAAGTGAGGGCATGCCAAACACACCGCTGAACTGTGGTATAGGAGTTTTGAACTTTGCATTTAGGATAACAGTTTTGTTTTCTGTGACGGCTGACAACGATGTTTCGTTTGCCGTACCAACAATTTTAATTAGTTCAATGCCACCCAATGGCAATGTATGATGAATTATGTCGTTTAATATGTCTTTCATTGATATTCCTGTTTTTATTATTGATAGTTTAAGCTGTGAGTTCTGAATTGTCAAGAACGATTTTTGCAAATTTATTCAAAAACAAATAGATCACTTATAGCTTCATCAACTGAGGTTAACTCTCGTAGATTCCAGTCCAGGACCGATAATAAGTTGTCAATTTTTTCATCTACTAGAGTTGTTTCCATGCTTTTATCATCAAATGGCAAAGATAAAAACCATTGAGGCAATCTTAGTTCATCTGTTGGATAAGCAATACTTGTAAAACCATATGGATTTGATTTGAGTTTACAGATAACTACTCGCATTCCGTCCACGATTTGCATACTGTAGTTATCATTGTTTATAGCTCGCAAATAATTCCAATTTAAGCTAGCACGGACATGACCTGGCATATTGGTGTCACCATCACTATCATCAGAAACGAACAAATCTTTGTTCATCTTTTTAGAATTTGCCTTGGCTTTGTCAGCATATAGCGTTAAATTGTTTACGGACTTTGGACTGCCTTTCATCCAACTGTTCATGTCTGATAATTTCTTTTTGAATTCTTTTATCTTTTCAACGATGAATTCTTTATTTTTACCAGCTAATACTTCCTCTAGCACTTCCATTAGAAATTCTTGAACGAATTTAGGTGTATCACTACGTTTTAGATCCAAACCCATAGCTTTGATTTTCCCACGTTTGCCATTTACATCAAGACGTTTACCTTCTTTGTCATAGATGTTTACCGCATAACGTTTTTTCGTAATAAACAAAGCACGATCACCTACCAGTTCTCTACCTGCTTTTATGATTTCGCCATTGCGTTGTGGACAATGAAATGCTGTATTCATGAATGTGGGAAAACTTTTATTAGTATCGTTTGCCAATTCATCATAAATTTCGATTGCCTTTTCTTTTGACCACTCTGTAGAATTTGATAACACACTTTCTTTGATAATTGGCCATATGGTGTAGTAAATGGAATCTGTATCTCCGTATATTACAGCATCTCCAGTAATACTGTATTCACCTGTTACCAACTCGTTTAATTTTGATCCCATGTGTTTTACAATTTGTCTACCGGATAACGTTACACTTTGGCCTATGCGTAAATCGTAGAATTTACAATGACGATTTAGTAGAGCGCCGTACGCCGAATTAAGCAAAATTTTTCTAACTAATTGGCGTTTATCTAAGAATTCTTGTTCTTCTTTAGTAGTAGCTTTCTTTAACTTTGCTTGAATTTGTTTAC
>JACCDW010549507.1_pt1 | contig 11267 bp, 10 predicted proteins | sample 7449781 | NCBI WGS metagenome assembly JACCDW01 (sample SAMN15323449, study PRJNA562643) | freshwater metagenome | isolation source: river surface water | place: USA:Blue River Watershed | collected 2017-08-18
AAATCCCCTTAGCAACTCCGTCACCGTTGCTAGGTAGTAATCCTTCTTCACGCAGTTGCGCAATTGATGCACCGACTGCCAATCGTGCGGCGGCCTTAGCCAATGCGACTCCGGTCGCTTTACTAACAAAAGGTACTGTTCGAGATGCACGAGGATTAGCTTCCAGAACAAATAAATGCGAATCACTCATAGCAAATTGAATGTTAATTAACCCAACCACACCAACAGCACGAGCAATCTTTGTTGTAGCTTCTTTGATACTTGCAATTTGTTCGAGAGAAAGTGACATAGAAGGCAACACGCACGCGCTATCTCCTGAGTGGATTCCCGCTTCTTCGATGTGTTCCATTACTCCCCCGAGGAACAGCTCTTGCCCATCAAACAAAGCGTCTACATCAATTTCTATAGCGCTATCTAAGAACCTATCTACTAAAACGGGACGATCCGGAGTTATGTCCGTGGCTCTGGAAATAAAACCTGCAAGGGAATCATCATCGTAAACAATTTCCATTCCGCGACCACCAAGAACAAAAGATGGTCGAACCAAAACGGGATAACCAATACGTTGGGCGATGTTGATTGCTTCTTGTTGTGAAGAAGCCATGCCATATTCGGGCGCCAATAACCCTTCTTGTTTAAGGATGTCGCCAAATGCTCCACGCTCTTCAGCTAAATTAATTGCTTCTGGACTGGTGCCTAAAATTGTTACTCCAGCTTCTTTTAATCCAGCCGCTAAACCGAGAGGGGTTTGACCGCCAAGTTGGGTGATAACTCCCAATACAGGCCCTGCCAAAGTTTCTGCATGTATCACTTCAAGAACGTCTTCAAGAGTGAGGGGTTCAAAGTACAAGCGATCGCTTGTGTCGTAATCCGTTGAAACTGTCTCAGGATTGCAATTGAGCATGATCGTTTCAAAGTCACTAGCTTGTAGGGCAAAACTTGCATGCACACAGGAGTAATCGAATTCAATTCCCTGGCCAATACGATTAGGACCACTTCCAAGAATAATAACTGCTGGTTTTGTACGTGCTTTAACTTCGGTCTCTTCTTCGTAACTCGAATAGTGATACGGAGTAAATGCTTCAAACTCTGCGGCGCATGTGTCAACGGTTTTGTACACTGGATGAATTCCAAGATGATTTCTTGTTCGGCGAACATCCTCTTCGGTGATCGATCTTAGTTGGGCGATTTGGGCATCAGAAAAACCAAGGCTTTTCGCACTTCGTATCACGTCTGTATTTAATTCACCTGGTTGAGCGATAGACGCGGCCCGTTCATTTATCAGCGAAATCTGCTCTAAATACCAAGGATCAATCCTTGTTGCTTCGTGCACATACGAAATACTTGCTCCGCACCACATGGCTAACTGAACCTGTTGCAAGCGATATTCCGTTGGTATTCGCATTTTCTGAAGTAACTGTTCGACGGATACTTCTGCTTTATCAGCCGGGAAGGTGAATATTGCTTCTTTTCTCTCAAGTGAGCGCAATGCTTTCATGAGAGCTTCTGGAAAACTTCGACCGATAGCCATGGCTTCGCCAACGCTTTTCATGGTTGTTGTTAAACGTGGGTCTGCATCAGCAAATTTTTCAAAGGCAAAGCGAGGGATTTTAACAACGACATAATCCAGTGTTGGTTCAAAGGAAGCCGGAGTAACCTTCGTAATATCGTTTCTAATTTCATCTAATGTATAACCAATGGCGAGTTTTGTTGCAATTTTGGCAATAGGAAAACCCGTTGCTTTAGATGCCAAAGCGCTCGAACGCGATACTCGGGGATTCATTTCAATCACGATAATGCGTCCATTAATCGGGTTAACGGCAAATTGAATATTACAACCGCCTGTATCGACGCCAACTTCTCGAATAATCGAAATAGAGAGATCGCGTAATTTTTGATATTCAACATCAGTCAGTGTCATTGATGGCGCCACGGTTATCGAATCCCCTGTATGTACGCCCATCGGATCCAAGTTTTCAATACTGCAAACGATTACAACGTTATCCGTCTTATCGCGCATAACTTCTAACTCGTACTCTTTCCAACCGATAATCGATTCTTCAAGCAGAACTTCAGATGTTGGGCTATGGCGTAGGCCTGCACCTGCAATTTGTTTGAGTTCATCTTCCGAGAAAGCAATACCTGAACCCAATCCCCCCATAGTGAAGGAAGGTCTAACTACAACCGGATAATTCAACGTTTTAACTGCATCGAGTGCTTGATCCATGGTGTGGCAGATAATCGATCTTGCACTTTCACCGCCAACTTTTTCAACTATGGCTCGGAACAATTCACGATTCTCACCGCGTTTAATAGCGTCAACATCCGCACCAATTAACTTAACGCCATACTTGGCTAAAGTTCCCAGTTCATATAAACCAATGGCTGCATTTAGCGCTGTCTGGCCACCAAGAGTTGCCAAAACCGCATCTGGTTTTTCTTTAACAATAATTCGTTCGATGAATTCAGGGGTGATCGGTTCGATATACGTTGCATCTGCAAACTCTGGATCAGTCATAATGGTGGCAGGATTCGAGTTAACGAGAACTACGCGAATCCCCTCAGCTCTTAATACTCGACACGCTTGGGTTCCGGAATAATCGAATTCGCAAGCCTGGCCAATAACGATAGGTCCACTACCGATAACAAGAACACTTTTAATTGATGTATCTAAGGCCATTAGTTAACCCTTTGTGCAACTGGATATTTCAACATTAATTCAATGAAACGATCAAATAAATAATCAGCATCATGTGGACCTGCCGCAGCTTCGGGGTGATACTGAACGCTAAAAGCGCCTCTTTCTAGCAACTGTAAACCTTCAACCACGCCATCATTGAGTGATACGTGTGTAACTTCACCGGTCCCAAAGACTGTAGAGAAGACGCCATCTGTTGGAGCTTTTAGTGCGAATCCATGATTGTGCGCAGTTATTTCAACCTTATTTGTATTCTTATCGATTACAGGTTGATTGATACCACGATGCCCAAACTGCAACTTATATGTTTCAAATCCTAGAGCGCGACCTAGAATTTGATGTCCAAAACAAATTCCAAATACAGGAATCTCAGACAACAAAACTTCACGTACTAAATCAATTGTGGTCGTCATTGTTGCAGGATCTCCTGGACCATTAGAAAGAAAAACTCCATCAGGCTGAAGAGCTGCTATTTCGCTAAAGGCGGTGTTGTAAGGCATCACGTGCGTTTCGACTCCACGAATAGAAAGTGCGCGTGGAGTTGCTCCCTTTATTCCCAAATCAATAGCAGCAACTGTGAATTTTTTGGTACCAACCGCAGGAACGACGTAGCTTTGTTTTGTTGAAACATCTTCACTTAGATAAGAACCAGACATCTGAGGTTGCTTGCGAACTTCGATAACCATTTCTTCTCTGCTGAGATTCTGACCAGAAAAGATACCTACTCGCATCGCACCGCGGTCGCGTAAATGTCTCGTCAAGGCACGAGTATCAACCCCTGAAATACCGACAATTTTTTGTTTAATTAACTCCTGTTCGAGTGAGTTTTCACTACGCCAATTACTTGTTACTGGTGATGGGTTTCTGACCACAAATCCCGAAACCCAAATTTTCTTGGATTCATTATCTTCTGTATTCATTCCCGTATTGCCTATATGCGGGGCAGTCATAACAACAACTTGCTTATGGTACGAAGGATCCGTAAGGGTTTCTTGGTAGCCCGTCATGCCGGTTTGAAACACTGCTTCGCCAAAAGTTGTTCCCTCAAAAGCCCACGATGAACCTTCAAAAATTCGTCCGTCATCTAAAACCAAAAAGGCTTTACTCATGACTTATCTTCCACATGTAATTGCGGAACTAACGCAGAATTGAGCAGCGTTGGAACTCCCTTGAAGAAAGTTTCAGAAATCACGCCAGGTAGTTCCATTCCATGAAAAGGAGTGTTGCGACTACGAGAGGCTACTAAGTCACGGTCCACTCTCCAACTGGCACGAGGGTCAAACAGGGTGAGATTTGCCATTTCGCCAACTTTGAATTGCCCACCCTGGTGGGGATAGCGGCCAATACGCGCTGGGGTCCTTGAAAAACGCTCTGCCACGCCTTGCCAATCCAAGAGCTTCGTTTCAACCATAGTTAGAGCAATAATCGAAAGTGCTGTTTCTAATCCGAGCATTCCAAAGGCTGCTTCTTGCCATTCGCACTCTTTACTCTCAGCCGGATGTGGTGCGTGATCAGTTGCAACTATGTCAATAATTCCTTCTGCCAGTGCTTCCCGTAAGGCATGAACATCTTTTTCTGTTCGAAGCGGTGGATTAACTTTGTATACAGGATCATATGAAGTAGCTAACTCATCTGTTAAAAGTAAGTGGTGAGGAGTTACCTCAGCCGTGACATTAATTCCACGAGCTTTTGCCCATCTGATAATTTCCACGCCACCTGCAGTTGTTACGTGGCAAACGTGTAACCGAGATTGAACGTGATCCACTAACAAAACATCACGCGCAATAATTGCTTCTTCAGCAACTGCTGGCCAACCCTTAAGGCCTAACACCGAAGAAACTACACCTTCATTCATTTGCGCATTTACGGTTAGGTCGGGATCTTGCGCATGCTGTGCAATTACTCCATCGAACTTCTTTACATACTCAAGAGCTTTACGCATCACAGCCGGGTCAGAGACGCAGTGTCCATCATCACTGAAAACACGAACCCGAGCGGCGCTATCTGCCATGGCACCTATTTCAGATAATTCTTTTCCAGCCAAATTCCTGGTTACTGCACCAATGGGAAATACATCGCAGATACCAGCTTCAACTCCTAAACGTAAAACCTGTTCTACAACACCTGCGGTATCAGCAACTGGTGAAGTGTTAGGCATTGCTGAAACTGCGGTGAATCCACCTTTTGCCCCAGCGCGCGAAGCTGAGAGAACAGTTTCGGAATCTTCTTTACCGGGTTCACGAAGATGTGTGTGCAGATCAACTAGTCCAGGCAGAATGATTTTTTCGGACGCATCAATTACCTGAGCTCCACTGTTCGCTGGATTTTGGTAACCAACAATTTTTCCTTCACTGATGTATAAATCCTTCTTGGAACCATCATCGAGAGTTCCACCTGAAATAAAATAGTTTCTACTCATGCGAGTGCTCCCGATTCAATACCTTCTCCAGTCAAAAGCGTGTACAAAATTGCCATTCTTACGCTCACACCATTGCTTACTTGCTCAACGATTACTGAGCGGGCACTGTCTGCAACGTCGGCTGTAATTTCTAATCCACGATTCATGGGACCTGGATGCATAATGATTGAGCTCGTTTTCATTCTCTTAACTCGATCAGCATTTAAACCAAAGTAGCGCGAATACTCCCTCGCATTTGGAAAGTAGAGTTCATTCATTCTTTCATTTTGAACGCGAAGCATCATGATGGCGTCAACTTGTGGAATCACATCATCAAAATCATATGAAACATCTGCAGGCCAACTTTCAATTCCAAATGGAAGCAGTGTCGGTGGGGCAATGACTGTAACTGCAGCTCCAAGTTTAGAAAGTAACAAAACATTTGACCGCGCAACGCGAGAGTGCAAGATGTCCCCCACAACTGCCACATGTAAGCCCTTGAGGTTTTGTGCGCCGTGCATTAAATGTTTGCGAAGTGTGTAGGCATCCAATAGAGCTTGGCTTGGATGCTCATGGGTTCCATCTCCTGCGTTTATAACTGTTCCGGACATCCATTGCGAGGAAGCCAAGCGATGGGCCGCACCAGATGCTTGGTGGCGGATGATCACTGCATCAGCGCCCATTGCTTGCAGGGTTTGCGCAGTGTCCTTCAAAGATTCACCCTTGCTTACACTTGAACCTTTAGCGCTGAAATTAATGACGTCTGCGGATAATCTCTTCGCAGCTGCCTCAAATGAAATTCGAGTTCGGGTTGAATCTTCGGCAAATAGATTAACGATGGTTCGACCGCGCAAAGTAGGAAGTTTCTTCATGGGCGCATCAGAAACCCGAGCGAGCTCGACCGCGGTGTTAAGAATTCCAATAGCTTCACCCTCGCTCAGATCATTTATTGATAAAAGATGTTTCATAGTTCGCCGGCCTTACCGACTAAAACTTCGTCAACTCCATCAATTTCGCTCAGATGAACTTTCACGGATTGATCACGTGAAGTCGGCAAGTTCTTGCCAACAAAGTCAGCGCGAATAGGCAGCTCGCGATGTCCTCGATCGATCAGGACTGCTAATTGCACTGTGCGTGGTCGCCCAATTTCTCCAAGAGCATCAAGTGCGGCTCTAATTGTTCGGCCAGAGAAGAAAACATCATCAACAAGGACAACATCTTTGCCTTCTATGCCTGTTGTAGGAATCTTCGTTGGCATCAACGCGCGTGGTGGACGTATGCGAAGATCGTCGCGATGAAGAGTGATGTCTAGGGTTCCGACTGGAACAGATTTCGATTCAATTCCTTCAATAATTGTTGCAATACGAAGAGCTAAGTGGGCACCGCGTGTAGGTATACCAAGTAAAACTAAATTATTTGAACCACCATTGCGTTCAAGAATCTCATGTGAAATGCGAGTCAGCGCTCGGGACATATCTGCCTGTGGCAGGGCAACACTCATGTAAATCTCCTTCCCCACCTCGCAGGATGGGTCGTTAAAGGATGCGTGCGAACAATAGCACCAAAGAAGTGGGACCTGTGGATAGGAAAACCGGTGTTTTCCTAGCTGAATTAGATTGCCCTGTATGAGCAAGAACGCCGATACTGTCAACAGAGCCGAACAACTAGGAAGAATCCTGCGCAGAATCCGCATGGAGAAGAAATGGAGTTTGAAGGATTTCGAGAGAGCTTGCGGCGGCCAAATCAAAGATGTCGTACTTGGTTCTTATGAACGTGCAACGCGTTCAGTTTCAGTAACAAACTTAGAAATTATAGCCAATACGTATCAAATACCCATGAGCGCTCTCTTTGATGAGAACAAAGAGTTTAATCACTCAGTAATTCAAGGACGCCTCATCCTGGATTTACGTAAAATTCGGGATTCAATGGCCGCTTCTAACTCAGAAGCATTATCGCTACTTCATCAGTTCACCAAAACCATCGTCACTATGCGAATGGATTGGAACGGCGAGATTCTCTCACTTCGTACAAGTGACGCAGCTTTTCTTTCAATTTTTTTTGCGAACAAAGATATTGAGTTGCAAAATTTCTTAATAACTAAAGATTCAGATCGCCACGGATAGAGGCAATTCTTCCAAGAACGCCATGGATGTAACCGGCCGATTCATCAGTAGATAACTCCTTGGCGAGTGCTAAAGCTTCATCTATCGCAACTGCATCTGGAACATCTTCTTGCCACAATATCACGAATATCCCTAAGCGCAAAACGTTTCTGTCCACAGCAGGTAGACGATCCATATCCCAACCTTGGGCGTACGTTGAAATCAACTCATCAATTTTGCGCTTATGGGTGTCTACACCCGAAATTAGTACTTTTGTGTAATCACGAATTGGTCGAGCGTCAGGACCATCCTCATCGACATCACGAAGAGCTAGTAAGTCCGTTGAAGGTTTGCCGCGAATATCAGATTCGTATAGCAAATCCAGAGATTGCTTACGGGCCTTACTTCTTGCCGACACTGTTAAGCGCGACCTTGATACGAACCATCTCGAGTGTCCACTAGAACCACTTCGTCTTGCTTAATGAAAAGCGGAACCTGAATCTCAATTCCTGTTTCAACAGTTGCTGGCTTGGTTCCACCTGAAGAACGATCGCCCTGAATTCCAGGTTCTGTGTAAGTAATTGTTAGTGGAACAGATGCGGGTAATTCAATATACAACGGATTTCCTTCATGAACAGCCACAATCGCTTCTGTGTTCTCTAACATGTAGTTAACCGCATCGCCGACAACATCAGCTGAAATATTGGTTTGATCAAAAGTTTTATTATCCATAAAGACGAAATCTTCTCCATCTTTATATAGAAAGTTCATTTCGCGTTTTTCGAGTATTGCCACTTCAATCTTCACGCCAGCATTAAAAGTCTTATCTACAACTTTCCCGGTTAGCACCGATTTCAGCTTGGTACGAACGAATGCTGGACCCTTGCCTGGCTTAACGTGCTGGAATTCAACAACGTTCCACAATTGTCCTTCGATGTCTAACGTCATTCCATTTTTTAGATCATTCGTTGTTGCCACTTGTATAACCACGCTTTTCCTGTAATCGGGCCTATAGGGCCGGGCTATCGATTATCGATAGTCAAGGGTGTAAGGATACCCGTTAAAGAAGAGCTTTTAGTGCGCTCATTGCCAATGCGTAAGAATTTGGACCAAAACCACCGATTGTTCCGTTGGCTACTCCAGAAATTACTGACGTATGACGAAACTCTTCGCGTGCAAGAGGATTAGATAGATGCACTTCAATCAACGGAGATTTAACTAGTTCGGCTGCATCACGGATTGCATATGAGTAATGAGTAAAAGCAGCTGGATTTATGATGACAGGATAGGAATTATCTGCTGCTTCGTGAAGCCAGGAAATAATCTCGGACTCGTCATCGCTTTGGCGAACATCTGCAGTAAATCCGTGTGATGAGGCAGAACTCTGAATTAAGTTAACGAGCTGCGGATAGCTCAAATCTCCATAGATTGATGAGTCTCGTATATCCAAGCGAGAAAGATTTGGACCATTAATTACTAATACCTTCATTGGGATATTTTCTCATAGACTGATGAAAGTTCTTCTACGTTCAAACCTTCGATTCTCTGTGTCTTGCCGATGGCTGAAAGACCTACGAAACGCAGCGAATTTCCACGAGTTTTCTTGTCTATACCCATTAAGGCATGTAACTGAGCAAACGCGGATCGATCAAAGGTTGTTGGCAACCCAATCTTGCTGAGCAATTCTTCGTGCAAAGAAACATCACTTGCTGACAATCCACAGTGGACGGCAGATAAATGTGCAGCGAAAACAAGTCCAATTGAAATTGCCTCCCCGTGGCGCAGTGAATACTTGGAGTAGCGTTCAATTGCATGACCTAAAGTATGTCCATAATTTAGTACTTCGCGTTCATAGCTTTCTTTAAAATCTGCGCTCACAACTCGTGCCTTTACTGCAACAGATTTTTCTATCAATTGATCAAGCACTTGGGTGTTTTCGCGATCTCTATCAATCTCAAAACTCTTCATCATCTCTAAAATGCTCGCGTCAGCAATAAAACCGGTCTTGATAACTTCGGCTAATCCCGCTGCAATATCTCTATTCGGCAAAGATTTAAGCCATGTCGAATCAATAATTACTTTCTTGGGTGAATGAAAAGCACCAATTAAGTTCTTGCCATATTCACTATTGATGCCAGTTTTTCCCCCAATAGAGGCGTCAACCATTCCAGCCAATGTCGTTGGGACTGCAATCCAATCAACACCGCGCATCCAAGAAGCACTTAAGAAGCCAGTTACATCGGTAATAGTTCCCCCGCCAATGCCGACTACGACATCTGATCGCGTGAAACCAGCCGCGCCCATCCAATCCCACATCTTTGCGATGGTTTGGCTCGATTTTGCTGCTTCTCCATCTGGAAGAGGAAAGTAATGTACGTCGGCGTCAACAGAGAATTTAGGAATGAAATCTTCTTGGGCCGTTGAGTAAAAAATTGCAACTCGTGAATATTGTGAAAGAGTCGCGATCAGTTCGTTAAGCCAGGACTTACCGATAACTACATCGTATTGATGTTCTGATTTAACGGTAATGACGCTCATGCGAGAAGTGTAACAATCTGAGTAGCTGCTTCGTTTGGCGTTAACTTATCAGTCACAATGCAGTGGTGTGCCAACGATTCATAAATTGGCCGTCTCACATTCATGAGCTCTTGCCACTGAGCCCGCGGATTACCTAACAAAAGAGGTCTGTCTCTATTGAAACCCACGCGAGGTGCCGCGCCTGCAAGTGAAATATCCAAGAAAACAACAGGAGAACCAGAATTCTTTATTGCAGATTGAGCAGTATCCGACAGTGGTGCACCGCCACCAAGACTAAGGACACCTGAGTGTTCTCGTATCTGATGCAGAAGAACTTCTAACTCCTTTTCGCGAAAATATGGTTCACCTTTATCGACAAAGATTTCGCTAATGCTCTGGCCTTCTTGGTCAGCAATTACTGAGTCAGTGTCAACAAATCCATCATTAAGCAAGCGGGCAAGTGATTTTCCTACACTCGATTTTCCTGCACCAGGAGGTCCAATCAAAATAACGCGTGGCGGCATTTTATTTAAAGCGCAGATTTTCCATATAAGACTCGAAGTTTCGACGAGTTTCCGAGACGCTATCTCCGCCAAACTTTTCTAGAACAGCTTCGGCAAGGACAAGAGCAGCCATTGCTTCTGCCACAACTCCTGCAGCCGGTACTGCACACACATCTGAACGTTGATTGATAGCTTTTGCTGCTTCACCAGTTGCAACATCGATGGTGTCAAGAGCTTTTGGAACAGTTGAGATTGGTTTCATCGCAATACTAATTCTTAAAATCTCACCGTTAGACATTCCACCTTCGGTGCCGCCGGCACGATCTGTACGTCTAACAATCTTTCCTGATGTATTTTTCTCAATTTCATCATGAGCAACAGAACCGCGACGTGTGGCCGTTAAAAATCCATCTCCGATTTCAACTCCCTTAATCGCTTGGATGCCCATCATTGCTCCCGCTAAACGAGAATCTAAGCGGCGGTCCCAATGCACATGCGAACCAAGGCCTGGAGGTGTATTAAAAACTAATACTTCGCAAACGCCACCTAACGTGTCGCCATCGGAGTGAGCTTTTTCAATCTCTTCAATGATGAGTTCACTTGTTTTTTCGTCTGCGCATCTCACTGGGTTTGCATCAATCTTTAATTGATCATTCTCAGTTGGCAAGATTGCATCATCTGGCACTCGTACGCCACCAATAGATATAACGTGACTTAGAATTTTTATTCCCACGCTCTGCTCTAAGAAAGCGCGAGCGATTGCTCCCAACGCAACCCGTGCGGCAGTTTCACGTGCACTCGCACGTTCTAAGATTGGTCTGGCGTCATCAAAATTATACTTTTGCATTCCGACCATATCTGCATGTCCTGGTCGTGGTCGAGTTAATGGTGCGTTACGCGCTAATCCCGACAACTCAGATTCATCGACTGGATCTGCCGACATAACTTTTTCCCACTTGGGCCATTCAGAATTGCCTACTTCAATTGCAATCGGTCCACCTTGAGAGACTCCTAAGCGAATTCCACCCTTGATAGTGATTTTATCCGCT